>JAAUYH010018573.1_pt1 | contig 12701 bp, 10 predicted proteins | sample 7278061 | NCBI WGS metagenome assembly JAAUYH01 (sample SAMN14350203, study PRJNA611818) | marine sediment metagenome | isolation source: surface marine sediment (0.6m) | place: French Polynesia: Moorea | collected 2018-08
CAAGGTAGGTCTTTTAACTCTTGCCAATAACGTAGATTTTGATGTCTTAAGCTGGTCAGCTAAATAAACTGCGAGGCTTGAAGCCCCGTCAATTTATTGCGGGGTGCTGACGGTTAATAATTTGTTGCCAAATATCTGTCTGGATAATAGTAACTGTTTGATTATGGTTATTGGAGAAAGCAATCAATTGATTGTTACTAGAATTATCATAAACTTGCCAACGGTTAGCTAAGTTACTGTATATTTCCAGAAAGTTCTTTCTACCTCTATGATATCGACGACGGATAACATCTTCAGGAATATTGTGACCCCCGCTTGCAACTCTTAGGGCGACTCTGGTAATAGCTAATTCGACACTATTTAACCAAACATAAATGAGATTTACTTGATATCCTTGAGCTTGGCATTGTCTTAAAAATGGTGCAAAAGTTCGGGCTGCTAAAGTTGTCTCAAAAGCAAAATCAGATTTTTGTTGAGCTAAGTTTTTGAGTCTTTGTAGCATGATTCTGCTGGCTTGGATAGCAACTGCATCGGGATTATCGGGGTTTAATTGGGCTGCAATAATATCAGCGTTGATGAATTCTATATTGCCAATTTGAGGGAATATATTTAAGGCAAAAGTGGTTTTTCCCGAACCGTTACATCCGCCAATTACATAAATTTCTGGCATTGTTGCGATCAAGAATAATTAGACCCTTACAATAGGTCAATGATCTATGATATTGGAAGAATCAACCATCAACATCGATCTTATATGGCATTTGCATCCGTAGTTCGTGCTGTCGAAAAATCTCCCCTCACCCGAGAATTAGCCACGAAACTAGATAAAAATGGTTCGCTTCTGCTTAATGGTATCTCTCGCTTACCCAAGGGTATAGTTGCGTCAGGGTTAGCTAAAGCAACCGATAAAAATCTTTTGGTAGTATGTCAGAACTTAGAAGAGGCTGGACGTTGGGCAGCCCAATTAGAGGCTATGGGATGGCAGACTATAAATTTTTATCCTACCTCGGAAGCTTCTCCCTATGACCCTTTTGACCCTGAATCAGAGACAATTTGGGGACAGATGCAAGTTCTTTCAGGAATCAGTAATCAGTTATCAGGTAGGGGCGGAACTACTCTTACACAGTTAACTGCTATTGTAACTACAGAAAGATCGCTGCAACCTCATTTACCACCTCCAGAGATATTCAATTCTTACTGTTTGTCTTTGCAACAGGGAATGATGTTAGATTCTAAGGAATTAGATTTATCTCTAGCTAAGTTGGGTTATGAACGAGTAAACCTGGTAGAAATGGAGGGACAGTGGAGTAGGAGAGGTGATATTGTTGATATTTTCCCTGTTTCGGCAGAATTACCTGTAAGATTAGAGTGGTTTGGGGATGAGTTGGAACAGCTTAGGGAGTTTGATACTGCTACTCAACGTTCTTTAGATAAGATTGAGAAATTATTATTAACTCCTACTTCTTTTTCGGCGATTATTGCTAATACTATCTTAGAAGCAGATCGGAGTTTAGATGATTATTTGTCTGATGAAGAATTGGAGGGGTTATTAGAAGGTAATCTCCCAGAAGGAATGCGTCGCTTTTTGGGTTTAGCATTTGATAATCCTGCTTCTTTATTAAACTATTTACCAGAGAATACTTTAATTGCAATTGATGAAATAGAACAATGTCAAGTGAGATGCGATCGCTGGGTTGCTAGTGCAGAAGAACAGTGGAAGAACATTAAGCCCAAGCTACCCAAGGTTCATGGCATTTTTGAAGATTCTCTATTTGATAGCGACAATTTTCCCACTATATATTTATCAGAAATAGCGGAAGAAAGACCCCATTTACCGATTCCGCAAAAGCAAGATATCCCGATTATTAATCTTTACAGTCGCCCTATTCCTACTACTCCTCATCAATTCGGAAAATTGGCAGCTATCTTAAGAGGAAAAAAAGAAATTTACAGTGGTCTGACTTTAGAAAAGTATAAAGCTTGGGTGATTTCCGCGCAACCTAGTCGTTCTGCATCTTTATTACAAGAACATGATTGTCCGATACAATTTATTCCCAATCCCAGAGACTTTAACGCTATTGAAAAAAATCATATTCAAGATACTGTCGTTGCGATTAGATATTCAGGTTTAGCAGAATTAGAAGGGTTTATTTTACCTACCTATCGCCTCGTTCTTGTTACAGATAAAGAATTTTTTGGACAGCATACTCTAGCTAGTGCTGGTTACATCCGCAAGCGCAGAAGAGCTACTTCTAAGAAAGTTGATTTAGACAAACTGCGCCCAGGAGATTATGTAGTTCACAAAAGTCACGGCTTGGGGAAATTTCTTAAATTAGAATCTTTAGGTTCAAGAGAATATTTAGTTGTTAAGTATGCAGATGGAACATTAAGAATTCCTGCGGATGCTTTAGATACTATTTCCCGTTATCGTCGCACAGGAAAAACTAGACCTGTACTCAATAAAATGTCGGATAAGTCTTGGTCAAAAATTAAGACTAAAGTCCGTAAAGCTATTAAAAAATTAGCTGTTGACTTGCTCAAATTATACGCAAAACGCTCTAAATTATCGGGTTATGCCTATCCTGGTGACAATCCTTGGCAAAAAGAATTAGAAGATTCTTTCCCCTACCAACCTACACCAGATCAACTTAAAGCTATTCAAGATGTCAAAGTAGATTTAGAAAGCGATCGCCCGATGGATCGTCTAGTATGTGGTGATGTGGGATTTGGTAAAACAGAAGTAGCAGTTAGGGCAATCTTTAAAGTAATTACTAGTGGAAATAAACAAGTAGCTTTTCTCGCTCCTACAACTATTCTTACTCAGCAACACTATCACACTATTAAAGAAAGATTTGCTCCTTATCCGATCAATGTTGGCTTATTAAATCGTTTCCGAACTAACTCCGAAAAAAAAGAAATCATGCAACGATTAGCCACAGGAGAATTAGATGTTGTAGTAGGAACACATCAGCTATTAGGTAAAGATGTGCAGTTTAAAAGCTTGGGAATGTTAGTAATAGATGAAGAACAAAGATTTGGGGTCAATCAAAAAGAAAAAATCAAAGCTTTTAAAAGTCAAGTTGATGTACTTACTCTTTCTGCAACTCCTATTCCCCGCACTCTCTATATGTCCCTGTCGGGAATTAGAGAAATGAGTCTGATTACTACTCCTCCTCCTTCCCGTCGTCCCATCAAAACCCATCTTTCCCCCTATAACGCTGAAGTGGTAAGAAATGCTATCCGTAATGAATTAGACCGAGGCGGACAAATATTTTACGTTGTACCCAGAGTGGAAGGTATTGAAGAACTGGGGGGACAACTGCGAGAAATGATCCCTAGTGCCAGAATTGCGATCGCTCATGGACAAATGCCAGAATCAGAATTAGAAGCGACAATGCTGACTTTTAGTAATGGTGAAGCGGATATCTTGGTTTGTACCACGATTATCGAATCAGGACTGGATATTCCTCGGGTTAACACGATTATTGTCGAAGATGCTCAAAAATTCGGTTTGTCCCAACTCTATCAATTACGAGGCAGAGTCGGGCGATCAGGAATTCAGGCACACGCCTGGCTACTATACCCTAATAAACAGAGTTTATCAGATACTGCTAGAAAACGCTTACGAGCTTTACAAGAGTTTAGCCAACTCGGATCGGGCTATCAACTAGCAACTAGAGATATGGAAATACGGGGGGTTGGTAATCTTTTAGGTGCAGAACAATCAGGACAAATGACTGCTATTGGCTTCGATCTTTATATGGAAATGTTACAAGAAGCCATCCAAGAAATCCAAGGACAAGAAATTCCTCAAGTAGAAGATACCCAAGTAGATTTAAAACTTACTGCCTTTATTCCTGCTGATTATATATCAGATATGGAACAAAAAATGGATGCCTATCGGGCAGTTGCTACCGCAGCTTCTAAGACTGAACTAATTCAAATAGCCGCTGATTGGTGCGATCGCTATGGTAATTTGCCAGCACCAGTAGAACAATTATTACAAGTAATGGAACTTAAACAAATTGCTAAAGCGATCGGTTTTTCTCGCATTAAACCTGAAGGACAACAAAATATTGTTCTAGAAACTCCTATGGCTGAACCTGCTTGGAACACTCTAGAAGAAAGACTTCCTAAACATCTTCAATCTCGTTTTGTTTATGGACCGAAAAAAGTTATTGTTCGCGGTTTAGGAATTGTTAAGCCTCAAAAACAATTAGAAAGTTTAATTGAATGGTTGGGTATTATTCATAATGCTTTACCAGAGTTAGAGTCTGTTTGATATCTGTTTGATATCTCACGCAAAGACGCAAAGGCGCAAAGGGATTAATTGGTATGGCTCATGGCTTGATTAAAATAAGGATTTAGCATAGATAGTGTTGAAAATAATTAAATTTAAAATCAATGCTTCTTATAATCAAGAAAATAAGATTAGACAGTATAGTTGAATAGCTAATGAAATCTTTGCAAGATTATACAATTGTTACTCGCCCCGACGATAATGGTACTTTTATCGCTTATGTTCCTGCAATTGAAGGCTGTCATGCTTGGGGAGAAACTTTAGAAGCAGCAAGAGCCGAACTGAATCATGTTTTTGCCATGATTCAGGAGGAATATCAAGAAATTGGACATCCTCTTCCTGAAGATGTTGAATTGGTTATTGCTGATGCCAGCTAAAGCTAAGGAACTAGAAAAAGTTGCCAAAAAACTTGGATTTAAGAAAGCCCGACAAAAAGGCAGTCATGCACGTTGGAAACATCCTGATGGCAGAGCTACGACTATTCCTATTCATGGTAAAGCTGAAATTGGTAGCTGGCTATTTCAGGAAATTCTTAAACAAATGGGAATAACTGAAGAAGAATTTAATCAACTTCGATAATTAGCCAACATTATTTTGTGAACAAGTACAACAAAAATTAGAAAGTTAAATTAAATGTTTGGGGATTATTCATAATGCTTTACCAGAGTTTAACTCCCAACTCCGTACAGACGCAAAATTTGAGGGGCTGTCTCTGGAGGTTTCCTCGAAACCCTGTACGCCCCGTCGCGTCTCTCCAAAATCACAACTTAGACTTATCCACAGATAGGGAAAAAATATCCCCAGTTTTCCACAGCTTTTCCACAAACCAAATAAATTAACAGTTCTCTATTTCTGCAATATATAGTACTATCGAACTGCTTAACCAATAATTTATTCTTGTCCAATAATATGAAAATAGTTTGTAGTCAAAGTGATTTAAAAAACAATTTAGCCTTTGTCAGTCGTGCTGTACCCTCTCGTCCTGAACCTTTAGTGTTAGGTAATGTATTGCTAGAAGCGGATGAAACCACCCAAAAATTAACCATGACGGCTTTTGATGGACGTTTAGGAATTCGTACCAGCTTCCAAGCGGATATTGCAGAAGCAGGAATTATCACTCTACCAGCCAAACTATTCAATGATATTGTGTCTCGGTTACCAGAGATGGAAATTACTATAGCTTGTGATGACTCTGAAGACGACAACAACTTAGTAGCAACTCTCAGTGCTGCATCTAGTAAACTAAAACTTAATGGTATGGATGCAGAAGAATTCCCTGAATTACCTGTAGTCAGTACCGAAAATACTGTTGATTTACCTATTACTTCCTTTCTTGAAGGCTTAAAAGGTTGTCTATTTGCAGCTAGTACCGAACTATCCAAAGAAATACTAACAGGAGTTCATGTATCTTCTACAGAAGCAACAACCCTGGAATTTGCAGCTACCGACTCTCACCGTCTATCTGTAGTTCAAATCTTTCTTGACGAGGGGGAAGAGACAGAAAGTTCTCAAATTAAGCTTCCTGAATTTGCTGTAACCATTCCAGCTAGAGCCTTAAGGGAATTAGAAAAAATGTTAGGGGATGAAGCAGAAAACCAACAAACCTTTCGGATGCGCTACGATGATACACAAATTATTTTTGAAGGAAGTTCTCGCACTCTAACTACTCTGAGATTAACAGGAGCATATCCCCCTTACCAACGTCTCATACCTAGTACATTTATTCGTTCTCTTGTATGCGATCGCAAAAGACTCTTAAGCAGTCTCGAATTAGTCTCTGTTATGGCGCAGAAAAATAATGTTGTCAAATTTAGTTTAAACTCTGTCCCAGGGGAACTAACTTTATCTGCTGACGCTCAAGATGTAGGTAGTGCTAAACAATCTATCAGTGCCGAAATTACAGGAGAAGATATTGATATTGCTTTTAACATTAAATATCTCACAGATGGACTTAAAGCAATAAGCGCCACAGAAGTCAAAATGCAACTCAATGAATGGAATCAACCCGTTATCTTCGCTCCCCTAACTGGCTTAAAAATGACTTATCTAGTCATGCCTGTGCAAATAAGAAGTTAAATTATTAAAATTATTAATTGGTTTATTACTGAACTAAAATCTGGTATGTCCCAAGAACTAGATACCCAAGAATCATCAAGCAAATTATTAAATGCTGGTAAAATCGCTTTTGTAGCGTCTATTATTTTGCACTTGTTAGTGTATAAATACGGGTTTCCCCAATTAATCATTCGAGACAATAAAGTTTCATTAGAAGGCACTGTCGCAACTATAGAACTAAATCCCTTTGAAGCAGCGCGTTTACCAAATCTAGAACCCCGATGGGAAATCCCAGACTTTAACAGTAGTTCCTTAGATAGTGCAGCCTCTCCCTTTGCTTTTCCTTCCTCTATTACCCCTACTCCTGGGATTTTCCCCAATCTTCCTCCCGTACCAATTCCTTTACCTCCCAACTTCGACTTACTATCTCTTCCCCCCATCAGTACCAATATTAAATTGCCTCCTATCGGAGATTTTTCGGCTCTTCCTTTACCGCCAGCCCTAGAAGACTTAGACTCTCTAAACTTTTCAGGAGCATCTCCTACCACTCCTCAAGAATTACCTCAACCAGAAGCAATTAAACCACCACTCGAAAAACCACCTGAACCTGCTTCTGAAACTAAAACCAAACCTAAACCCACTCCTGAGCAAATTGCAGCAGTTCGCCAACAAAAACTACAAGGAGAGATTCGTGATATTAGTGCCAGTCTCAAAAAACAAAAAATCGCTACAACTGACGAAGAGGCGAGAAAAAACTATCTTACTTGGTTGACTAAAGTGAAAACCACAGAACCAGAAGCTATTGAAATAGAAGGTATCTATCCACGGGATGCTTGTATCCGAAGATTAGAAGGAACAAGTGTCTATGGAGTAATAGTAGATATTAACAATGCTGTTGTCGCTTTAGAACTAATTAAAAGTGCCAACTACCCTATATTTAATCAACAAGCTAGTAAAGATATTACAAATCGAGATTTTGGTAATGATACAGCTCAACCCAAACCATATCGAGTCAATGTTAATTACCAATACAATGCAGAAATTTGTCCATCCCTAACTTTACCTTCTCTAAGAAAAAAAACAGAGACTCCTCAACCTCCTAAAACTCCAGAAGCCAAACCCACTCCTGCTGCTACTTCAGAAGCCAAACCCACTCCTGCTGCTACTTCAGAAGCCAAACCCACTTCTGCTGCTACTTCAGAAGCTAAACCCACTCCTGCTGCTACTTCAGAAGCTAAACCCACTCCTGCTGCTACTTCAGAGGCAAAAACTCCTCTACCATCTCTTCGGGAAAGGTTACAGAATACCCCTTTACCAGATGATGACTCTATTAGAGAAAGACTAAGAAACAGTCCTCTATTAGAAAAAGAATAAACCACGTCTAGTTTGAAACCATGAGTTTTTAAGATAACTTTTCGGGGGACTGGTGACTGGGGATTGCGGTGCGACCCCGCGTCGGCTTAAGACGCAAGGGAACGCGCACCGTTGGTGATTGGTGATTGGGAAGACACACTAACACAGGAGATCAATCACTCCATAAACATAAACGGCGTTGCTGAATGATTATATGATTTTGAAACCTGAATTATGCAACGTTACAGAAACTTTGATCCCCAAAATATAGATTTCAAGTTGCGATCCAGGTAAAGTGAACTACCCGCGAGCTTATCGCGAGCTTCCAACTTCACAGGGAATTGCCTAGCCTAGATACGCGACCTAGCTTCGGTCTTACATTCTCTCCATTGGCAGCATCGCTAGTCCCTAACGATGTTTGCAATATCCTGATTCCTTCTGCTCTAATATTTATTGCTGCGTTTTCGTCCCTGTCGTGATGCGTTCCACAACTAGGACAAGTCCAATTACGGATATCTAACGGCAACTTATCAATCTTGTAATGGCAATTAGAACAGGTTTTTGAACTAGGAAAAAATCTCTCAATTTCTACTAAAAGTTTACCCTCTTGAGATAACTTATAGTCCAAAAAATTGACAAACTTTCCCCAGCTAGAATCGGATATTGCTTTCGCTAATTTGTGGTTACGAACCATGCCCTTGACGTTGAGGTTTTCTACCACCACAACTTGATTATTGTTCACAATCTTCCTGCTCAACTTGTGCAGAAAATCTTGACGGACATTACTAATGCGTTCATATACCTTAGCTGCTAGTCTTCTAGCTTTATTTCTTCTATTTGAACCTTTTTGTTTTCTAGCCAACTTTTGCTGCTTTCGCTTTAAATTTTGCTGATGCTTGGATAAATGTTGAGGATTGCTATACTTTGATGTTTTTTTTCCATCATGAGTAATAGCAAAATCCTTAATCCCCAAGTCCATCCCAATTATTTCCCCCTCCCTACTAACTACTGGTATATCACCATCTGTTTCTAGCAAGATAGAAGCATAGTATTTCCCCGATGGGGTCATGCTCACAGTTACAGTCTTGATTTCTCCATCTAAAGGGCGATGTATTTTCGCTTTGACTGTCCCTAATCTTCCAGGGAATTTGAGACTTCCTTCTATTTGCTTGACTTTTTGAGGATACTGAATCGATTGCCTATTGAACTTGGATTTGAATCGCGGATATTTAGCTCTACCAGCAAAAAAGTTCAAATAGGCTCTAGAAAGATTTAGACTAACAGACTGAAGTACTTGAGAATAACATTCTCCTAACCATTCAGTATCTTTTTCTTTCTTAAGCTTAGGTAACATTGAATTCATAGCAGAGCGAGTTAGTCCTTTGCCCGTCTCTTTGTAAGTTTCTACGCATTTATTAAGTGCGTAGTTCCACCACCAACGAGCGCAACCAAAATGTTGAGCTAGTATTACAGACTGCTCTTGAGTCGGATAAAGCCTAATCTTGACTGAGAAATGAATCACAATTTACCGGCATTTTTGGAGGAATTGTTAACATTATACTATATTAGTGATAACGACTATAGGCAAACCGATAAACCCTGACCGTCATTCATCCCGACCGCTAAAGCGGGGGACTTCTGTCGGAAGAAAGTTAAAATTGGCAATATAGTCCACCAATCTTTCAATCTTTTGCGAAGATGGCAAAAAATCCTCTTGTTAGGTTTTGGCAAAGCACTACAGACAGATTAGAAAAACTATCACCCTTAAAAAATTTTAGTCAAAGTACAACTAAATGGTTTAGTGTTAGCGATGAGCAGATAGGGGAAATTTTAGCCCAAATTAGAGAACAATTACCGACAACAGAAGCCTTGCTGATAGGAAAACCCCAATCAGGAAAAAGCTCTATTGTCAGGGGTTTAACAGGAGTTTCTCCTGACATTGTTGGACAAGGATTTCGCCCTCATACTCAATATACTGAGCGTTACACTTATCCTTCAGAAGAGTTACCCTTGTTAATTTTTACTGATACCGTTGGTCTCGGAGATATTAATCAAGAAACAGCAAGTATTATTGCAGAATTAGAATCAGAATTAGAACAGGAAACTAACTGCGCTCGAATTTTAATTCTTACAGTTAAGATCAACGACTTTGCCACTGATACTTTAAAAAATATTGCTACTCAGTTACGGAACAAGTATCCTCATCTTCCCTGTTTACTAGCTGTTACTTGTCTGCATGAAGTTTATCCACCTCAGGTAGAAGATCATCCTTCCTATCCTCCCGATTATGAAGAAGTCAACCGAGCTTTTTCTGCTATTAAAGAAATTTTTCAAGAATTATGTGATTTTTCGGTACTAATTGACTTTACTCTCGAAGAAGACGGCTACCAACCAGTATTTTATGGATTAGAAGCTCTAACTAATGCTCTGGCAGAATTACTCCCTGAAGCCGAAACTAATACAATTTATCAACTACTAGATAAAAGCGCAACACAGCAAATAGGTAATCTTTATCGCGATACGGCTAGACACTATATTCTCGCCTTTTCTTCTATTGCTGCTACTTTAGCTGCTGTACCTTTGCCCTTTGCTACGATGCCTGTGTTAACTGCTTTGCAAATTTCGATGGTGGGATTATTAGGCAAACTCTATGGACAAAACCTGACTCCTTCCCAAGCAGGAGGGGTTATTAGTGCTTTCGCTGGAGGCTTTGTAGCACAAACAGTAGGGAGAGAATTAATTAAATTTATTCCTGGGTTTGGTAGTGTGGTTGCTGCTTCTTGGGCTGCTGCTTATACTTGGGCATTGGGAGAGGGTGCTTGTGTCTATTTTGGTGATCTTATGGGAGGGAAAAAACCCGAGCCCAAAAAAATACAATCAGTGATGGAAAAATCTTTCCAGTCAGCCAAAGAAAGATTCAAGTCTTCAATTTCTCTCTAGGAAATTTGATCAGACTCAATATCCATTAATGTGATTTTTAGCTTGCGAGTGGGAAGCCCCACGTCTCTACGCCTAGGGTGAGCGTGGGACGGGGCGTTTAACTTTCTTCCGTAAGAAGTCCCCCGATTTATCGGTGGGAGGATGTCAATATTCCCATAGCATTTCCTGCTAGCCAACCAGTAGTCCAAGCACTTTGAAAATTAAACCCACCTGTTACCCCATCAATATCTAATATTTCCCCTGCAAAGTAAAGCCCAGGACATATTTTACTTTCCATTGTTTTAAAATTAATTTCTTTGAGACTGATTCCCCCGCAGGTAACAAATTCTTCTTTAAAAACGCCCTTTCCTGTAATCTTGTATTGTCCTGCGACTATTTCTAAAACTAATTTATTTAATTCCTTTTTACTTAAATCAGCCCAAATTTTATCAGATTTAATCCCAATATAATTTACTAAGCTTTGCCAAAGTCTTTTTGGGAGAGATAGAGGACAATAGGTGATAATTTTTTTCTTTGGTGTTGCAGATTTGATTCGTAATAATTCTTGTTTAAGAGTTTCTTGATTATCTTGAGGCAGCCAATTAATTTCTAAAACACTATGATAATTATGGTCATGTAAAAATCTTGCTCCCCAAGCAGACAATTTAAGGGTTGCAGGACCACTAATTCCCCAATGAGTAATTAATAAGGCCCCAGTTTGTTCTAATTTATTTTTACCTATCCCCAATAACTTTAATCTAGCATTCTCTATACTGACTCCTCCTAAACCTTTTAGTCTTGGATCTTGAATATTAAAAGTAAATAAAGAAGGAACGGGAGATTCTATAGTATGTCCTAATTGTTTTGCCCAACGATAACCTAAAGGATTACTTCCTGTCGCAATTAAAACTCTATCTGCTAATAACTTACCGCCATTTCTTAAGCCGATTTGAAACTTGTTTTGTTTAGGTTCTAAAGATTTAACGGGTGTCTTAGTATATAAAATTACTCCTAACTTTTCTGCTTCTTGAGTTAAACAATCAATAATGGTTGCAGAGTTATCAGTAACAGGAAATATTCTTCCATCTGCTTCAGTTTTTAGCTTGACTCCGCGAGACTCGTACCACTCTACGGTATCTTGGGGTTGAAATCTAGTAAAAGCACCTCGTAAAGCTTTTCCTCCTCTAGGATAATTTTGCACTAATTGAGTTGGATCAAAACAGTGATTAGTAACATTGCATCTTCCGCCTCCAGAAATTCTTACTTTGGCTAGAGGTTTAGTTCCAGCTTCTAATAGATTAACTCTGACATTAGTATTTGCTGTAGCACAAGCGATCGCGCCAAAAAATCCTGCTGCGCCACCACCAATAACGATAACATTTAACATTTATCATTTACCATTTATCATTGTTCAATATATCTTTTGCAAAAATAAATATGAAATCAAAAACTATACTTATTACCTATTACCTTCTCACAACCAAGGTTTATGAAACTTATGCAAGAGTTTTAATGATTTAATATCTGAGAGTTCTTTTAATTCCCCAAGCTAACCCTGAACTGAGAGTAATTAGTAATAGTAAAAGTATGATTCCCCCAGGAAGAAAAGATAAAACGTCAAAGCCTCGAAGAATATAGAAAATAACGAAAATTGCTAGAGACGTAATAAAAGTTTTTCTTAATGTAGCCATTATTATCTATAAGTATAATTAATAATTATTTCGACCTTGTGAAATTGTTAATCTCAATCACTTAAGTCTCACTTATGTATAATAACAAGACTATGATATCGCAATTAACTACAGTCGAAATATTTTTTGATTTGGTGGTATAAAAAACCTCCAACTTAAATACACATTAAGTCGGAGGTTAAAAACCACAAGTTTACTTATTACTTACTGTAGTAAGTAGAAACTATGCTTTCTGGGTCGTAGTTTAAACAAACCATTCTTCTACAGCTTCCTCTTTAGTATTGGTATTGCGAGAAGGAGTTTGACGTTCAAAGTTCATGTGAACAGAACGAGTTTGCTCTCCGTCCGCAGCTACCGCTACGATGGGATAGTCGATAACACCA
>JAAUYH010248680.1_pt1 | contig 12701 bp, 5 predicted proteins | sample 7278061 | NCBI WGS metagenome assembly JAAUYH01 (sample SAMN14350203, study PRJNA611818) | marine sediment metagenome | isolation source: surface marine sediment (0.6m) | place: French Polynesia: Moorea | collected 2018-08
GTGAGACACTGTCGAAGCAGCACGGAATGCAGACTGATGTTGAAGCGTATACGAAAGTCAACAAGAATGCCACATCTCAGATACGAAGAAATCCTTACTTTCCTCTGCCTCTTTGAATCTATCCGGAAGTTAGGATTTCTTCGTATCTGAGATGTGGCATTCTTGTTGACTTTCGTATACGCTTCAACATCAGTCTGCATTCCGTGCTGCTTCGACAGTGTCTCACCATTCGACGTTTGTTTGAATGCTGCAACCATTTCACCAGTTTCACTTAACTGCTCGTTCAAGAATATCACGTTCTTGATATCAGTTGGTCGCCTGCGTCATCCTGAGTGGTAGATTCTTTATGCCGCTTTCGCGCATCCTGGGTATCAGCCGACTCGTTGCTGCGTCTATCAAAGCATTGGCCAGAATTATGCCCTCCCCGATAGCGGTAGTTGCACGTTCTTCCAAATGCTGGACGTTCGGGGCACTCATTAGCGTAATGTACTTTCTGATTGCTGCAAGAACATGTAAACTCTGTACCAACACTGCACTGCAATGAATAAATCACTTTCTTGTTACACTTATAGCAGAAAGATCCGACTTGACAATGATTACATGGTGCCTTCGGAAATTAGGAATGAAGTATTTCTACTTCTTGGCAAATTCCGTAGATAAGTGTGTCGTTCGATGATCTTGAGTTGGCTCCTTTGGTCAAGAATTGGTATAGTGGTTTTCCTGCTAGATTCTTCAGCTTTTTCTGGTTCACCGCGTCATCTAAACAATATTTTCCTCCTTCTTTCGTAACTTCTAGCTCTGCGGAAGAACACGAACTGCAGCAATAACTGGTTCCGTTTAAGGCTTCAATTTGTAATACAAAATACGCTTCTTCGTAGAATTTTGCTTGGTTATATACTTTCTCAGCTTTGAGCTGAAATGTTCTAATATCGACAACTTCATAAGACTGGTATATGACTTCCTTCATCATCTCAGCTTCCGAATTTTGAGTAGGAAAATTCTTCCGCATTTCACTGATAACCATTTGATAGTTCTTTGCTTTCGGTGTAGGCCTGTTCTCAGTTGTGAACCTCTCAAATTAAAGGTCGAAATCTTCCTAAACCAACAAAAGAAACATTATTTCAGTCCTTAATTGCATCCGGTAGGCCCTCTGTTACGATTTTTTCGTTAAGGTAGAAAAATTTTCGAGCCTCTTCGTCGCTTCTGTCGGCCATGAGCTCACTTGCGGTCTCCATCCTCCCGATAACGGCCCTCTCAGGGATACCAATGTGGAATAATTATAAGCTAGAATCTGACAAGTACGAATAAAACTCTGGGACAACTGTCTTTTACTTCATCCGAGCTACTATTTTTATAATCTTGTTTTCAAAGCCCGAAGCGAGAATTTCGTTGTCGCATGCCATCACAGAACGTGCGATATTAACTCCCAAACATTCTATGACATCACTTACCAGCGGTAAAATCAAGGAAGTTAGAACACCGACTATATCATAGCCCTTCTGAGACTTCTGGTTCCAAAATTAAATAATCATTTCCACTGATTACAATTAATCCAACCCTTCTCGGGCCATATAAATGTTGCATGTGTTAAAATATTTACCGCAAATAATGATGATTGACGCTCAATAGTGAAATTGAAGGTAGTTACATCCAAATGGACCCTTGTTGTTGGGTATTGTTGATGCTTCATCGAGAACAGAGATCAACTAATTGCAAACTGCTCTATTTACGCTAAATTTTGTGGCGTCAGACAAACACACCATTAATACAGAAAAATTTAATCTTCTCCAAAAACTAGAAGCATCGTAGATGCGCCATTGTTGAAAGACAATGAAATACCTTTAGATTGTCAGGTGTTCTAATTAATGGTAGCGATAAAAAACAAACAAATCCTCGCAGATTTGTTTCAATCTTTCGCCAAAACTACTAAATTAGAAACAGCTTTAAAGAAGGAAATATGATTGCCTATCTTGTTAGGTTTGATTGGTGAATAATTTACATCGATTGCAATTGATTTTGAACCTTTCGTTTCTTAATTCAGTAGCCAAAGTATCTGTATTGTGGCTAATGGTAAACAATACAAAACAGTTTTAGAGTAAATTCAATCTGCAAGTTTAAGGCGCTTAGACGGACAGCACTAAGTACTTAAAAATGAAGGTTCTGGGAACGATGCATGCTTGAAAGAGAAACTAAACAGAATCGAGCGGAAAAATTTCTGTAAATCAGATAAAATATTAAGGAAAAATAATTTTTTTTGTTTAGCTGTAATTCATTTGTAATGTATGAAAAAAAAATTATTCTGTTCCCGCGCACTGAGACAGAGAGATTTAGCTTAAATTTCTTGTCATTAATTCAGCATAAATTGTGAAAATTTTTAAAGATGAATCAAGTTATTCAGCAATACAACAGGGTTGACAATGTCAAAGTGACAATAAAAAATAAGAAGCAACATATACTACAAGTTAGTGGCCAATGTAGGATATAGGTTTCAGTATTGGGAAGGATGAGATGGTGGAAATTTTACTGTCATGGGCACGCTTTCCATGAAATCTGTTTACGTTACTTCAATTAGAAACTAACTATGGACGTCTGAATAATAAAGAACTATTTCTCATGCTTTCATGTTTCCTAAAGGAATCTCATGCAGTTCAAGACACTGAGCCTCCGCTGGCTTCCACTTTTCGTAATACCGACCACCGGGAATATATAATTTCAGAGAAAATCCACGACGTAAGTTCTCCTTCGTAAACGTAAATTTTTATTTCCGGCTTTCAGTAATTTACTAATTAATCATTGCAGGATTTTTTCCCTTGTACGTAAAATTTAGCTCCGGATATCTGTCATTATAATGGAGAAATTGTTCGTCAATTGTACAGATATACTTCAGCAACGATTTGATTTCATGTGACGATCCATGTTAATAGTAGTTTGCTTATGGAGTCCGTGGAATCCGCTATCCCTTTCAGATAATTGACTGTAGCTTTAGAATGAATTCTTAGTCACGCGTCTGCGGAGCATGTGTCTACGAAGCGTACTTTGTTATTTTACTTGTCCCAAATCGACTCAAGTAAAAAGTAAAATTTCATTTGAATTTACGATTTACTTTTGACGTCTATTTCCACTCGATAGTAGAGGATAAAATCCCGATCGAAAGCCTTCCGTAGAGACCAATTCCCTTGACCCAGAAAAAAACCTTCAGGTGAAATGCACAGAACCAAGTAGGCAGTCTTGAAAGTCATGTTAATCAGATCATAGACCTCGAACTTCAATTCCATAGCAAAAGAATTAACTAAATTTTGTCGCAGGAGCATTATGATCTTTGTAGTACTACGAACCTTTACATCCCACTGGTGGGTGCCGCTAAGTAACGCGAGAACAAGAAAGTGGCTACTTGCCTTATAGATAGAGTACTATATGAATTTTTGCCCAGGTGGCACAGCTGTCCAAACGGGAGAGAATCAGTTTTAGTACCTGGCCTAATGTTTTAGTTATAGTACGATATCAGCTTTTTATCATTTTTCGTAGTGTTGTATTTTTATTGCAGACTACTATAAGTAGTCCGAGAACTCTTCTGAGTAAACCAAGGAGTGTTTCGCCCCGAACCTACCCGCCTGCGGTGTTGTGTACTTTTCCCAACCACTTGTGTTTTTAATGCTACTAATGGCAGATCTAAGGGACACAGTGCATATTTCTGGCATCAAGTCCTTCCTCGCGAGAGTTTGTGAGGTGGCCAATCCCCCAGGCATGGTCTTTTTGCGTCGCTGACGATAGTTTCCTCTCCCGTCCACTCATCTCAACTGCTAGTGGGACAGAGTTGACGTTGCCGTTAAGGTTCTACAGTCGCCTTAACTCGCTTTCCGGTGACTTCTTGTCTCTTTCGAGCAGTGGCTGCCTCCCTCCGGGTTTTGTGGTGGTGCTTCTCTTCTCCTTGGAGTATTCCAATACAATCTTCTCATAATTCTTAATTGATAGAAACAAAAAAAACATGCTCTTCATACAAACGGATATGTGTACAGCGAACTCACCACTTTTATTCGCACCGAATTCCAAGGCGCAGAGGATGGAAAACACATCGAAATGTCCATATAGCCTTTGCGTCGTACTCTTGGATCCTATGAGGCTAAAAACAATTACTACCCGGCTAATTTCCCGAAAACTGAAAACAAATATCACAAGTTCAACACTGCGCTCTACGCAATCAGCGCAGAAAGAAAACCAAACGGCAAATCTCCGTCGCCTTTATTTACAATTGAGAAAATTCGTACACGACGCACAATTTATATGAATGTGTTGTACCGTGGGCCAAAACGCCGCACTGTATTATTACAGAACTATACTGGATTGATACGGCGTCGCTGTGTTTCATTGTCAATCGTTGTTACTTTATTAACATATTTAGGATAGCATATTAGCCGGATATGCAATATCTAAACCCAGCGCGTATAAAAATGCAACCATAACGAAAAAATGCTCTTCGATTTACTTAGGGGTGCTATTTACTCAATTGTGATAGGACATAGCTATTAACCAAGATGAGCTTGGTGTTTCTCTTATTGGTAGTATGGCCTATTGTAGCACGAAATGCGACCGTCATATATTATGGAAAATAAGGATAGACACTTAAGAGGCTACGTCGAAAACTCCACCTACCTTTCGTATGAAGTGGTTGATACAGCGGCCAGGAAGATTTGGCAATATTCAACTAGTGAGAACTTACGTATTGTGTTGTAAGTACTCTTACCTCTACTGCAGATAAATCGTGACTTAAGGAGCAACTTGAGCAATATCATCAGTATGGCGAATTGATAATTTCAAATGAGTGTAGCAGTGATGAATTTATATTGACTTCACTAAGTCGGCAAACCAGTATCAGAAAGGCGGCGATAAACCTGTGGTCAAGATTAATACTTTACCTAAATTAACTAAAGGATATTCAATTTCACAGTGTTTATTCTCTATGTGAGCGAAATGCATCGCGTATTCTATTCCACCTCGTGGAACTTTGTATGTTGACAGACAATGATTACAAGATGGACTACAAGTTCTACGTGAATTTGTATGCAAACAAATTGCTTCCGAAAGCTGCTCATTTATTTTTTGATTGTAAGCTCTTCGGATCTTTGATTTTCAGCGATGTAAATAATTTCGCACTCAGATGGGCTGTCGTTTATAATGCTTTCTTGCTGCGTCAAGATTTTGATGCAAACTGAGACCAATTCGACCAATTGATTTGAGAAAAATTATTTATGCCCGACTGGCATTCGATCTACAAACTTTCACCACGAGGACTCTTACAACAGTTTTCCACATCTCAATTCTTCAGCGGTTTTAATGAGTTAATTTTTTGAAATGTTTCGGTTTACATGGCTGTAATCAAAATCAAACCAGAACCGAAAAAAAATGGAAAACATAGAACCAGTACCAAACCATAACCATCATTTTGGAAACTTGAAATCCCTAGTAATCCATGTTGATTGTTTTTTGGAAAATTACTATTTGGACTATCTTTTCGGGTTCAGCTAAACATGGACGACGGCCGGGCGTAACACTGGTGCATCTGATGCGTGGATGATGATGGGTGAACCCGAGAACAAAGAATTGCCTTCTCTAGACATCTCAGAATCAGAAGGGGAGGAGAAACAATTCAATGACGATGCGGCGCTCGACGAGGTGATACTTGCAGCCACTGGGCGCGACTTCAGTGCAAGGCGCGCGCGCAAACAGGCGACAGATGTGGAACAGGGTGTGGGTGAAGAAGATGCATTTGCGGCGTCGGTCTCGAAAACTCGTTCCGGGAGCGAGGTTTTAGGCAAAATGCTCAGCGTTCTCCAAGGTGATGGAGAAGGAGAAGACGCGACGAAAAATTTAGGAGCGCTGAAGAAACGCGTTGCTCAAGTGGAAAATAGTGGGAAAAAGCCCCTCGCTGCGCCTTTGCCAGATGTGGTTGCAGGTCGGCTTGAGCGTATCGCAGCGTATAAACAAAGCAACCAAGAGGTGACAGAGAAGTGGTCGCGGGTTGTTCAGGAGAACCGGCAAGTTCGAACGCTTCAATTGCCGCTCGGTAGGCCGACAAAGCCTGAATATACGTCAACTGGAGACGCAGTGAAGACGTTTCAGCCAGGAAATGACTTCGAACGCGAAATTGATGCACTCTTGAAGGAAGGTGGCGTGACTGGTGAGGACGATGTAATGAAAAAGGAGAAAGAAGATTTAACAGCGGCGAAAATTTCAAAAGAAGAAGTCATTGCTCGACGACGAGAACTTGCGAAAATGAGAAGCCTTGCATTCGAGTACGAGCGAAAGATGAAGCGAATTAAAAAGATTAAGAGCAAGAAGTTCAGGAAAATCATGGAACACGAGAAAATGAAGCTGAAGGAGGAGCTAGGCGGCGATGAACTGGAAGATGTTACGGCTGAGAGGATGGAGTCTGAACGGAAAAGGGCAGAGGAAAGAATGTCACTGAGGCATAAGAATACGTCGAAGTGGGTGAAGAGACAGTTGCAAAGAGGCGTGCAGAACAAGAACCCGGATGCCAGAGCAGCGATTGAGGAGCAATTAAGAACTCATGAAGCGTTGAAAAAGAGGCAAGAAGGTGTGATCGAGCTGGATGGTTCGGATCAAGACAGTGATTTGGAGGGCATCGGTAATAATGTTGAGGAGTTAGATGGGGCACTAGATGAAATGAAAAAAGATTTGGAGGCTCCAGCTGTCGTCGATAAAAAGAAGAAAGGAATTGCAGGGATGAAGTTTATGCAGATCGCAGCCGAAAGGGAACGCCAACGGGCACTTGAGCTGCTGAAAGAAATGGGAAGTGATGAAGAAGGGTTGGGTGAGTACGGGAGTGATGTTGAAAATGGCAAGCCGGTCGGGCGGATGAAGTTTTCGGGTCCTCAGGATGACGAGAAGAGAGAGAAAGAGGTCGAGCATGATGCTGAGGAGGACAAGAGAATTCGAAAACAGTATGAAGATGATGCGAAGGGAGAAGGAGGTGGCGCACAAATTGATGCGTCAAGTGTAGAACTTCTCGTGCGTGAGGTTAATGACGCTTCAAACGGGTTTGTAACGAAACTTGACGGCAAAATTTCAGCTGATGTACCGTTTGAAGATGATGCTACTCAAGTTGTAATCGGACAGAGTGAAGTAGAGGAGCGAGGCACTGTTCTGCAGTCAACCGGAAGGAAGGAGAGTTTAGAAAAGACCCAGGAAACAGTCCAACAGACAAAGGCGACCAAGAAAAATCGTCGCAATCGTACGGAACCTGTGGCAGAGAATGCCGAAGCAAAAGTTGAGCGGGCAAAAAAGAAAGTACGATTCTCACCCACAGACCAAGTGAAGACTGCGAAACACAACGAACTGCGAACACCTGTTATAGAGAGTAATGGCGAGGTATCAAAGCAGGCGAAGATGACTGCAGCTCAAAAAACATTCGAAGATGATCGTGCACGTATGGAAATGGTAGCACGGGCGTTTGCAGGATTGGGTGGTGCAGATGAAGCCGATTTCGAAGCAGCAAAGCAAGAAGAAATAGAGAAAGATATTGACGCAGAAACGAAGGCAGCAGGTACACAAGTTTTGCCAGGATGGGGAGCTTGGGATGGAGCAGGTGTTAAGAAAAAGAAAAAGAAGAGCGCGTTTGCTGAGGCAGCAGAGAGGAAACTCGAGGAAGCACGTGCGAGAGCGATTGCAGCACGAGCGGACAAGAACAAGGCTTATCTGCAACTGTCAGGAAAACGATCGAATGGCGCTCGTGCACTAACAATATCGAATGCACCATTCCCGTTCCGTAATGCGAAAGAGTGGGCGAAGGAGTTGGACACACCAAGAGTGAAGGAATTAACAGCGGGTCGTGTATTCCGTAGAAATATTAAGGAGAAGGTTGAAACAATGAAGGGTGTACCAATATTGCCGATTGAATTTGACGGAAACAGGATGGAGAAGAAGGAAGTGAAAGCAGGACGGGTGACCAAGGAAAATCGACGTGGGAAACGTGGTGTGCTTGAGCGACGACAAAAAGCGTCGAAAGCGCGCGAGAGAAAACGACGAGGATTTATGGCATAGTAAGGTGTGTGGTTGTATGCTGGAAAAGTAAACAGAATGATTCAGTAAAGAGAATAACGTCCATGTTTGTAAATTTGTACGAAGATGAAGCCGTAGACATTCTTTTTGGCACTGGGAAATCATCGAGAAAGAGTTGGAAACTTTCTTATGTATAGTACTATGCAATACTGCAGAGGCAGCCAACAGACAAGCAAGTCCATCAATTCACAGTCAATCAATATCACGAAACACAATTTACTGTTGTGTGCTCCTAATCCAGATTCATGTTCCCAAATCAACATTTCTTGACCCTTGGGATTTTTCATTCGTTCGATTGGTTTGATTTCGACCTCCGCTGCTAACAGTTTCGCACATGAATACTGTACTTTGCAATAGATAAGATTTTGCATCGATTTTGAGTTTACCGTTAGTGCAAAGGACAAGTTAAAAATGAAAGCAATATCAATAACCAATTTTTAAAGCACGCAACTCTTGTGGAACTCGAACCCCTCGAGTTGGTTCTTCATCCACCCATTCCACAGACCAATATTTCTTTTCATCAGTGGCTTTCAAAGTACCAACCAAGAACCTAGAATTCCTCGCTGCTTTGAAAGAGATTTTGGTTTTGTCGTCTGTGAAAAATCTTGTCCTGCCCAGGCTGTATTCTAAATCCGCCAAAGAAACTCTTGATTTCTTTGTCAATCTTACACCGTCTTCCTTGAGGTGTGGAAAGAAACCGGTACGCTCGCTATTCTCGGTACACCCCGCAATTCGTCCAGTAAGCGCAATCGAAATGAACCAGAGAAAAAAGCGTTTGAATCTGCGTTGGTCAAGCGCAACATCAAGGTCTTCAGCGAGCACAGGACGCCACCTAATTTTCTCCGGATTTCCTCCCATTGCAATCTTGCCTACAAATTTTGCTATAACTCCAACCTCTGCAATTCTCAAGTGCCTCATTGTTTTTCGTTTCGGTAACTCAGCTACTGAGCCATCCCATACCTTCAAATTCTTATTTTCATCAAACGTAAATTCCGCACATTTTTGTCCTGATACAACTGTCACTTTTGTCCTGACTTCGTACGGCAACAGATTAATTGAATCGGGAAAATCTTTCGTTTTCACCCAAGGCCCGGTACTCGATTCGTCAACAAACCACTTCCTGCTCGGGAAACATAAACCTAGTGCTTCAATCGGTTTCGTCCCTAAATCAAAAAGAATCATTTCGCCATATTCGTCGTTTCTCACTTCCCATACTTGTTCTAAATGAACTTTAAGAGGCCATTCTGCTTTTCTGAGTTCTTCTTCATCTTCTCGCCCTGTGGTCATGGCAAATATTTCTGCAAAATCGCGAGGGATACGATCTCCAACTTGAGCTTTCTTCTTCCTGATCATCCATTCTACTGCGGGTTCGTATATCATCCAATGCGAGTACATCAAGGAAAATAATGTTGATAGTCGTTCTGTGAGTTGTGGGATCATTCGTGTTTCATCCTCTCCATCGTTGGCTTTCTCTGCAATCGATATCGCTTCTTCAACACTAGGCACAGCTTCCGCCTCCGCTTCTTCAAATTCCGTGATACGCTTCAATGCTTGTCGACGCTCAAGATCATAATACTTCCTCTTCTGCTCCTCCGTGAAGTCCCTTTCTCGCCCGTCTATTGTGGACATGTTCACCTCAACCGTTTCCTCTGGCGTTAGTACATTCAGCAAATCAAGCGTACCAATGGTGATTTCGAAGTATGCTACAAACTGCTTATCGGTGAGCGGCACAAAATCCAACATTGTGATGCAAGAGTTCGCGAGAACCAATTGAACATGTTTCGTTGAGGAACAGAAGAAGTCATTCAGTTTTGTATTGGAAATTTCATGCAGTCGGAATAGAATAGGCGGACTTTATCTCTCGTCTACAATTTCAAAATTTTGCGAATCAATCGATTCATCCAAAACCTCCGGTATACGAGAACGTACTAGAGCGCTCACGAAATTACTCGACCAATTTTCCGTCACATACTGCTATGGCGTCAAAATTATTTTAGTGAATACGCTACTAGTTGGTAAATAGCTCCCTGCTGCAAAAAAGTTGCAGAACAACCTCGCACATCTTCATTTATGAACCTACATGTATTTCATATGAAAAACACGATATTGCAGGAAGAGAGCCGTGAAAAAATGAATTTTACCTGTCAACCTTCTAAGAGCTAAGAAACTTACTGGAAAGAAATGTAGTGTACAGCGAGAAAGCACAGATTCATAAGAATTCCAGGTTGAAGCTGATTTTGAGAAGATATCACACACAGAACCAATGCTTACTAATTCCCTGACTCGTTTTCAGGTGGCGCGGCATGGTTGATGAAAAAATGAGCCGAAAAAGATTCTACTGAAATGCCTCTCACGTAAAGAAAAAAATCTAACAGATTATCCAAGAACAATATCGAATAATGAAATACTGAGAATATTCTGCGAGGATTATTTTTTTTGAAAACATTTTTAAATACCTTTGTAGCTTGTGATAAATTCAGCATGTAACAGTTCAGTAAATTATTCAGTTCGTGATTGACCTTTACTCAATCAATTGCTACTTTATTTATGCGGTTCAAAAAATGGGTTCGCCAGACATTTGTTCACATGGCACAGGCATCCATATCTGCTTATCAATAGGCTTCACAGTTCGACTGTCATCAAAGGTGACGTAATGTGATATTGCATTGGGCGCAGATTGACAGCCCTGACAAACATATGCAATCCTCAGATGGCTTTTATAGATGAGCTATGTCTCTTGTTTCAATTCTAAATTCCAAAAATAATTTCTTCATCTCCGTGATTGCAAAACAGACATTTTCTGTGGTATTCCAGAGTCACATAATTGCAACACCCTGTTCAGTTCCTTAAACATTTGAACAGTGGAATGACAAAATAATTAACTACAATACCTGTCGATCAACTAGAATGAAGGAGCAGTCGATGCTTCATATAATATGTTCACAGATTAATGACTTCTTAAATGGATCTAAAAATGCCAGTGCGGGTGGAAAATGGTGTACTGGAATGACGGAGTGTGTAACACTTTGCAAATTCTTAAATTTCTCAGCTTTGATGCATTGGACGAATCTCAATTTCATTCTAAATGATTATGGCAGGAAGAATAAGGCTTCTGTTTTGAAAATTGCTGAATATTTAGTTCTATCAAAATTTATTGATCATTTAGAATTTAGTTGATATTCCAATGATTAGCAAATAGAAAATTTTAGTTATAAGAGTGCAACTTGATAGTACAATTTATTTTCAGCATCAAATTTTTCGATCTGATTGAAAGAAACGAAAAATCTATTAAGCTATATTTCAATGTTCCGACGGCTGCAGTAAATGTTTTTAAATCGTACTGCTAAAATTAATGCAAATTCTCGAACAGAGTAATCTATTTGAATAGGCGTACTACATTATGATCCGCGGAGGCAATCGATAGACATGAGATGTTGTATCTATTTGCGTTCATTGGATTGTAATAAAGAGTTGCACTACTGTATAGACTGAACAGCGTTCACATCTATTTTCTTGAGAACATGCATATTTTGTAGGTACCACATTTTTATAATATTGATCAATATCATTCTAAAAACAATATAATGGAATCAAATTTCAGCACTTCTGTTTCTGTAACGAAGAGTCGTCTGTACTAAATGTCAAAGGTTTGATCTATTGATAGTAGTTTGGTTGAGCATCTCGCCTTATGAAATTTTTTTGCCGTCAGCAACGTAGTAAGTATGCTCAATTCAAATAGAAGAAATCAGATTAGTATTGGGTCATACGATTTCGACGGCACACCAGGTTCCAGACTATTGGAGTACGAATCGAAGCGAATCGACAAAAACTAACTTCAGTCTCCTCGGCTAATAAAAGGTTTGCTAACATTAAGAAGAACTTTATTATACTCTTCGTAGTCTCCTCCTATAATTTTCTGGCTAAAACTTTTACTCGGAGCACGACTTCCTCTTTTTTCATTTTCAATTGTTGCAATTGAAAGAATTTTAAGCCAACAATTTAATAGAGTTAGATGAGTTAATCTATGGAAAGCTCATTCCGCAAAGACAGGAGGTGAATATAAATCAAAGGTACGCTCCAATGGAACAAACTGTTGATTTCCCTATGATAACTTTATCTCAAAACGTTCTTATTGAGCACAATGAATCTTCATTTTTACAGATGCTAAAAATTTTTAGTGTTCTCAAGTTATAAGCGAACTAAGGTACATTAAAATGTGATAGCTAGTATTTTGATACTTTCTTTACACTTTTAAAGCTTTATAGGAGGTAGAACTCGACAAAATTGTTGCATCTGTCATCAAAATAGTTTACGTGAGTTTAATAATCAAAAATTAGTTTCTAACAAATTAGCATAGACAGTCATCGAATATGCCAAATACCCTTTGACTCCAACTGAATTCAATCCAAGTTGAACACGAAACTATATATTCTTCGATCATTGAACTGTTCTAGGAGAAGTATGATTAGTTATTAGTGATTTATTTTCCCAGTTAAGTAATGATTGCCAAAAGAACTTGACGATACACTAATGCATCCGTCATCCAAAAATGAAGAATATTCCAATATTGCAAATTAGTTAATTATAACTTCGATAAAAAAATTTAAAATTTTTTACGACAGTAA
>JAAUYH010012923.1_pt1 | contig 12700 bp, 12 predicted proteins | sample 7278061 | NCBI WGS metagenome assembly JAAUYH01 (sample SAMN14350203, study PRJNA611818) | marine sediment metagenome | isolation source: surface marine sediment (0.6m) | place: French Polynesia: Moorea | collected 2018-08
AACCCAAACTGGCTAGTCGCCTGGCATTACGATTTATCTGATTATCGCTATTCCGACGTAAATGTTTTAGATTTTTTCTGTTTGATTGTACGATTCGAATCTGTATGTACATCAGAAAAAATTCATCTGAAAGCAATTATTATTAAATTTTTGGTCCTCTGTACTTTTCAAGAACGTGAATTGTTTTTTTGAATAAAAAAATTATCTGAGCCCAGCCTTTTTTCTAATTAGAATATGGTGTATAGTCCTTGAAAGAAGCTACTTTAAATCAAATCAAGGTACCAAAAATTGCTAACTGCTGACTAAGTGGAGGGCATACCTACCGATCCAAGGCCAAAAAATTGCCCTAGCGCGGAATCACACTTGATTCAACGAAACACAAAGAAAACTGCATTAATTTTGACTCGAGAGGCCTTAATCAATTTAAGAATCTCCAATACGTACTGATAAAAGATTGGTGATGCCGCTTGCGTGAAGACAGCAGACTTGTCCGATCCTACCCACATGGATCTAATTTTAATAATACGGAACTTAGCACCGTTTCCCAGCAATGCTAAGAGGGTTTACGACTCGCCGCAATAAAAGGAATGACAGTCCCAAATAGAGAATTGAAAAAGGTATCTATTTTTTCTGTCCAATCGGGATCCATAAAGCACAAAATATATCCAGATGGAAAGCAAATATCGATGATCGAAAAAGTTCAGTTCAACCGTACTTGAGTATTTAAGCACATTGATCTGCGTTATGTGAATAAATAAAACACCGATAGATAATAGATCATCGCAATAATGAAGAGGTCTATCAGTGCACACGCAGTATTCTACGGCGCGGACGCGTCCGTTTATTCTGTGACTGCTGAAGGCTTTCTATGAATAAAGCCGATCATTGGATGGTATGCAGAGTATAGTGGTATTAGGTGTCCAATTAAGTGAGAGACATTGACCCTGGTTACTTTGATGCTTGCAGAGTTGAGATAACCCTGCTCTAAATTCCAAGTATGCTGTGCGTGTTAATGAAAAGAAACGGACAACATTGCCTTAGGAAATCCAATGCGTATCACTCTATAATAGCGGAGTTCAGTAGGCAATAGTCGATCTACCATGTTATGGCGGAAGAATGCCAAGTATTTCGCTAACGGGCTGTTTAATAGAAAAAATGACAGTACGCAAAGTGTAGGGTGCTTAACCACAGACAGAACGGTAGCTTGCGCGTTTCAAGAACCAATAAATGCGAAACTATATTATAATGTGACAAGCAGTTGTTAAATCAAAAAATCGGGATCACTGCGAGAAACAGCCAAACGGCAGTTGTCTCAGGATCGAAATGAATTGCCGAATGTCAGAGCCAATAAGGTCCGCAAAAGCTAAAAAAGCGTAATCACAAGAAACGAGTTCCTCTGCCTCCTTCAGCCCAGCAGTCTCAGTTAATTTGCGTCTCATAATGTTTGTTGCTGACCCTACTTTTCGAAGTGTGTCGAGATCTGCGAAAAACTCCACCTGGTTTCCGTTATACTTTTCAAAACTTGGATAGTTATCGAAACATGTGTTGAGGGATAGAATCATAACTTGAACCACTATTACTGCTAGTAGTGGTACGACTACTGTCGCCGAAAATTAGCATTACCTGGTGATGGCAATGAGTTGAATTTTTAGCCGAGAAGCACCAACCTATTTACTTTAGCTGTGCGCTCAAGCGTACTGCTTCCTCAGATACGTACCGTTCTGCATACTTCACAAATGAAAAGAGTCTAGGTTAGTAAGTAGGCAGAATAAAAACGGTTTCGACCATAATCGATATTAACGGTCGGTCAATCATTGACCGTAAGATTTGATTCTTTGAAAATTAATTGCAGTTGAGTATGGGCCAGTAAAATGGAAGAAGTTGAATTCATACCGTGCATGGAATTTCGTTAATCATTACAATTATGAAAACAGTCGTCTACACGAATGCAGGCAATTGATTGATGGCATACACTCTTTGTTCGTTGGGCAATTCATGGTTACAACCAGCGTTCTAGTTAGATCCTTGCCGAGACATTCCAAACCTGTAGTTCCATTGTAGGCACGTTTCTTGATTGCTACAGTACCACTTGACAATCTGCCCGTGACTTTTTGTTTCCAGACGTTAGTCAGCATCATTGGTATTTCAAGCAGGACAATGGTCGAAAATCCTGACACATATCATTGAGTCCTGCACCTGATTGTTTTCTACAATCGATTCGTCACGCTGCGTCAACGAGAGATTCTTGTCTTTGAGGGAAGGAAGGAGGCAGTTTTACTTTTACTGTACTGTACTGTACTGTACAACCCGACTTACAATGAATATCAAGAGCGCAAGAGTACTAGGTTCCATGTACGTTGAGTCAAGAAAACATCGACATCATTGCCTACATCTCGTGGAATCGTTTATGGAGATTACTACTGATATGCATACGAACTTTACACGGAACATGCGAATTCTTCTCAGTTCTATAGTGCAGTATCGAGGATCGTAAACCTGAGATTGTGTTCAGGGTTGATATCGCAACTCATGCAAAATTTGTACAGTATGTGCATACTAACTGAACTCAGTCAGTCCGTGAATGTCCGTATTGGAATGCTTTCTCAAGTTTATGGACATGTGATACAGTAACTGTATTGTGAGAACGCTTTATAGAGCCAAGTGTCCACTATGGATGCATCCCACATGTCCTCGAGTGGTGCTCTCTCCAGGAACGAGTCAATACACCAAAGATTGAAGTGCTTTTTCGACATATTCAAGTAGCTGTTTTTCCACAGTTCACCGGCAAAGAAATTGAAACAGTTTTCTGACCGCAATATTCCTCTCGCATTCTCCACTCAATACTTTCTTTACCCTAGTCCAGTATCTTTGTCTGGCAATCAAGTCCAATTTCTACAGTACCCTTCGTTGGAAACTTACTTGTCCAGCCATATGTCGCGCGAATGGTGCAAACTGCGTTACTGTACCAGGGAGAAAAAACGATGCTAACACTATCCCTCGCAGGCCCATCACTAATTTTGCCATCGCCCAGCTAAATTCAAAGCCGAGACTGAAATTATGTTGAATCGTGTACAATACTGGGCCGCGCTCTAACCCCGGCAAGTTTTCTAGTAATGGTGCAGACCAGTTGCATGCGCACGCGGGCAAATGCATAAGAAGCTACGGTATCAAATTTGTCAAGATTACTGGAGAGAGTCAGCTCGAGCACATGACAAAACCAAGGCAATTCTAACGGACGTTTTCTACTAAAAATCGAGCACAATCACAAATACACCCAATATCAGACACTGGATCTGCGAGAAGTCCACTTGCTGGACGAATACCACGTTGATTTCAGGATCGTAACAGAGCATGGTGAACTATAGTTTAGCCACGCAGATTTCTATTGGTATTTCGCCGTCGCAATCGCATTCCATGCTGTCGCGCATTGGCGGAGGATGATGGAAGTCCTCTCTCCAATAGGGAATGAATCATGATTCGGGAGATAGAGATGTGATTGGTACTGTGAGCAACTTGATCACTAGGTTTAGTAGACATTCCAACGAGAGTTGGTAGCGAATTGCGAGAGGATCAACTCCTTTTGAAAATGCTAGCAATTGAAGATTTGTGGCTATAGAGGCGGAGGCGGACAAGTATAGCGTCCGTGTAACATGGGACGCACAGATAATAGACACGAACCAAAAGGATAGCAATGTTAGTGTGGATCTGCGTTGTTGGTTTTATGGTTTGTGCAGATCAAACCAAATTGAATGAATGGAAAATCTACCATGCTCGACCGACTTGACGATATTGTACAGTAGAAGTGAAAGGATTGCTACTCTACGAGAAAAGTGGGTCGAGTGCTCATTGCGCGTATCTTAGGACGCACTACTGCAGTCATTCTAACGTTCTTTTTTGGATATGTCCAGTACAGTACCCAGTACAGTACAGTGCAGTACAGTACCGTAGAGAAACCTGACATGGTTTCTGTGTGGGAGATGACATGACTGTGAAAAGTCGAAACAATCTCCGAACATGGTTAGGTTAATTATAGAAAGACGAGACGAGATAAAACAGTTTCGGATTTCATATTACATTCCAAGGTTAGGTTTAATAATATTATTGATAAATAAGTTCACAACAAATCTATGTATGAATCAAACAAGCAACACTATTTTGTTCCATAATGCACAACGTAGCAATGTTCGTGTTTAGGAAGCAAATAAAAATTACGAGTCTGGGCAGTAGACCCAAAGCCGATAGTTCTTCGTTTTCAAGCACTTTGTTCAACCGTAATCGTTAGCCCGTCTCACTGCCACCACAACCACAGTACCACTACCACCACCAATTCGCCCTATCCTCCCTTAACGATGAGTGCGAGCAAAGGCCAGGGTTCCGCGAAACGTGGACGCGGTCGTGGTCGTCCACCAACCTATGTGTTTTCGGGTGAGGAAGAGTTATCTGAGTCAATGGAAAAGCTCAAGTTAGCTATTGAACGACGACGTGAAGCACAGAAGGCGAATTATCATCGCAAGAAACAGGAGAAAAAGGAAAGGGCTTCAAGTTCAAAACGGTCTTCCAAACCATACGAGGAATCTTCACAACCTTCACGCGCACGAGAGCACGCCGTAGAAGATGGTGGCTCAATTCTCGACTTGGCGTTATCCGGAACTCCAGGTGCTTCTTCATCTGGTCAAACCAAGTGAAGCAGACACGCATTCCATTCCTATTGAGTGTAAATTTTGCCTCCAACGTGAATGGCATTACAACTCTGTTGAGTGCACGAAGTGTGCTGCGGTATACTTTTGTGGCTAGCGATATTGGTCAGCTTTCGTCATTGCGAACGATGTAAAGCGAGACGGATTGTCTTCATCGAACGTGGCTTCCCTTTTGTAGCCTTACTTACCGTAATTGGTATAGTTTAGTTATTTATCGGCAATCACTCGAGTTGTTATACCTTGTCACCCTCACTGTCGTTCTCTTTTTGGTCAAAGTGGACACTGTTCGAAATCCATCATGCGTTGCAGGGATTGGAACGGTATTGCGAAAGTAAATCATCCCGTTCAATCCGATTGTTGTTGCCGATTTCAAGCCTAACAGAAATTGACAACTTTTTCGTGCTGAAAATCGTAATAGCATTCACAGTCAACTGCAGCACTTGCTCGTTCATTACAACGGATTGTTGTTGGGCAGCATACGACTCGCTCGCAATTTGCCTCCAACTCCTCACCAGCAGAAGCTTGAAAATATTGCAGGCAATCACAATTTACTGCACAGAATCGCAAGATCGAGAGGTGTAGTTAAATAGTGAATGCTGTGCGGTTTCCTTGATGTGTACGGAACACGACAGTCACGTCGCTTCGGAGGATGTGCGATTATATACTATTCGTGGTTTCTCTGCAGTATTTCATGAATTGCACACCGCTCAATCTGCAGAGTCTACGATTCCATCTCTCGATTGAGAAATAATTCGCAAAAATCGGATACCGTATCGCACAATCTCAACTGCAAATCGTGTTGGTCATGTTGGAGTGTGAATTTGTGAGGGAGTGCCTTACGTCGCATCGTATCATTGACGTGTCCATTTTTTATCATCCGTTCTTTAAACAAGTTTGTTCCTCTAGTTGAAAACCAGAAGAGAAATTATGTTTGGTGGAATGTTCAGTTCTTGTCAAGTAGTGGTGTCCACGTCAGCGAAGCCCTCATCCGGTATGGCTCATTTACGACGGTCCTTCCCGTTCTCAGTTTGTGTGCGTCAATCCAATGTTTCCGGTACCGTAGAACATGTGTGAAGTGTTCCAAATCGTATGGGGGTTACGACAGTTTTTTTGCGGGAACCCATCGAGGTTGTGACTGTGGCAAAGATTACAGTATCACTTCGCTATTAGGGTGTACTGAACTGTACGGAGGATATTGTTTGAAATTCCGAAATTTATTATTAGCATTCTATCTCAATATCGAACTAAACTAGTGCAGTACTGTACAGTACCGCTAACCTAAGGATATTGTATTTATTGTAATGTTGGAGAGAACCATATAAAGGTTGTGATTCCTCGCCTTCTCTTCTTCAACTTTCCCCACAACACCTTCTTCACACACACACACACACACACACATACCTTCAGTAGCAGTACTCACTCTCTCGTGATTATCTCACACTTTGCAACCTGCAACTAAAATGAGTTCACGCAAAGGAGAAACATCTGGAAAGCGTGGTCGTGGTCGACCACCTACCTATGTTTTTTCGGGCGAAGAAGAACTGTCTGAATCCATGGAAAAACTCAAGTTGGCTATTGAACGCAGGCGAAAGTCTCAGAAAGACAATTATCATCGTAAGAAGATGGAGAAGAAGAGCAAAGCACAAACGAAGAGAGTTTCTTCTACTTCTCAAAACAAGCATCGTATTCATCGTCGTTCTCCGGTTGTTCCAGACGGTGGTTTGATTCTGGACATGGCCTTAGCTGGTGTTTCGAATACATCATCTTCAAGCCGTCGTAAGTGAAATGACCTGCGATGTCATTCAGTCAAGTGTAATTTTTGCCTCTCATGTGGATGGCATTCTCATTGAGTGTTTCGTATACTAGACAACCCTTTCCTTGCTTGAGTGTAGCAGCTTTAGATCTGACAGATACGAACAATGTAAAGTTATGGGTTCCTCTCTGATTCCTAACCTTTTTGTACAACTTAACGTAGCTGTATGAAATACTGCACTGTACTGTACGACAATATATTCGGTAGCAGAGAAGTGCTGCTACAGTATATAGTATTGTGTACGAACGAGTGTGCAAGCCAAAAATAGAAGCTACCAAGCATGTGCAGCACTTGTGGTGAAACTGTTGAACGCGGGTTAGGTGTCTATATCACGTTTCTCCGTCCATTGTCTATAAGAAACAACCACGAACACGCCTACTAACGTATTTGATGATGATGAAGACTCGACACCGCGAATCAACCGTTCAGAATATCCGATAATACATTTCTCCGTAGTTCACACTCATGCAGGTGAATCGCGAACGGCAGAAATAACTGTTGGACGACACTTATTTTCGATTTTGATGCTGATCATCATCCAAATGAAATGATCGAGGCGGATCAGTGCTGTACCAGAATCAAGTCCATTATAACATTTCGGTTACACGACTGCAGTGGTAGTGACCCATCCCTTCAATCAAAGGTATAGTACACTACTTCACTTCCTCAATTTGTTCCAAAATTATCGGAGCCATTGGGTGCAACTTCAGATCACGAGTGTCCAGCCTCTGTGCTGTACTGAACATGCATCCACATTCTCTCGTGTGTTGAATCGTCGGACGGAATAAGTAGAATGTCGCTCGGACGTCACCCAGATTGATCAAACCACTCGAATAGAGATCTAATACACTCTCTACTATGAAGAAACCATGTTATGGTCGACTATTCAGATCTATAGAATAGTGCATCGTTGGAATTTTTAGGGTAACTTCTAATCTAATTGTTATCTAATACTCAACATTTCAACAACTTACTTAGCCAATAAGATTTGTGTAATTTATAAAAACTTAATAAGTCAATAGTATTCGTGTATTTTCAGATGCTTCGATGAGATCCTCCGATGTTTTTTCGTTACTAGTGCATTGCAGCCTTTTTAACATGAGTCCCACCTTAGCATGTGCAATATACCTAGTAACTGCTAATGTACTGCCCTGTCAAATACTCTTGTTGATGAAACAAGGACTAAAAACAATGTACCAACGGTACTGGTTCCGTTTGAACCGAAATTCTACTTTTCCAGTTGTTTTTCCTACCACATAACGCACTAGTTTTCAGTGCAATGCTGAAGTCATTGACGCCAGTGAACAGCAAAGAATTTTGCTTGATAAAGTACAGCATTAAAATATAATCATGACTGACGTGCTTCAAATGCTTCAAACTGTGAGAAACTCCCGAATCTATGTGGTCTCTTGGATGGACGATTGAAACACAGCTCATACAGCATGTTGAGTGCAACGCAGCCATGTTGTAAGGTTCGCTTTGCTGACTTCACCGATTCATCAGCCTGTTCATCCACGTTGGTATTTACATTTTGCAGCTGGTATCAATTTTTGGAACTGTGTTCAGTAAATGAGAGTCTATGGTGAAGTGTGTATTTTACAAATAGTTTTCACTTCCTCACTTACATTGCAAACATTCCGAATTAATTGATTTGTTGCTCTTCCTTGTTTTCCCGTTATTAAAGGATTTCGTTCAGTATGGCTGATGGCGAGAATGTCAAACGTTCTTAAGGTAGAGTGCATCACAGATTCCCAAATATCTTCATGTAATATATACATATAAGTAACTGAAGTTGGAGTTCATTAACTCGTAGTGCTCATCAATTACACAGAATTTTTCAACGTTATATTTCGCACTGGCTCAAGTCCGAATTTGTATATTTTTCTTAATTCATGCCGAACATCTATTTAGTTACACGAGATAAATTTTTGGCTTAATTGATTTCGCACTATTTTTTCAAGAACTTTACTAGGAATACCTTTCTTCAAAATGCATTGACGTAGCGCGTTTGTTTTGGTATAGGACCCACTTCGAATCGATGATTTCATTCGAAGACAAGCAAAACTTTATGCAATGCACAGTAGCGAATTGAGCAACACAATCAAATAGATCATACTTAAATAAGAAACAGAAAAACCATCAGAAGTTTTGGAGTTGAGTTCCTTACTGTATCACTAGTATCTCATCTGGACGTACACTCAATTTATACCTATTACTACAGAATGAAACTAACAAAAGCAACCCTCTCGATTTATTCACCTTGTGGGAGAATTTAAGATACATGCTCTGCGTCCAAGGTATTCAATTTTTACAAGTAGATATTTTGGTTTGGATCAGAAGAGCATTTTTCTTCGCTTTGAGACTCGAATGATACGGTCAAACAATTTGCGTAACCGTTTGCAGAGAAGCAATATATTTAAACCATACATTTTAAGGAATTTCACATCAATTATTGAAATAGCAAAGGGAATACTTATAATTTCGAATAGTAGAGCAAGGTCTGAAAATCATTGAGTACGATTAAATCCTTTGCATTCTGCAGCGGTAATTTTGCGTGTCGATCTACGAAGTTCAGCAAAACGATGGGAATAATGAATACGCAAGGTGGTACTCGTGACAATAGTACCGAGGGTAAAACTTCTCGGATGTTCGGCAGGTTTTCCAATTCCAAATGATTGACCAAACTCAGATATTGACCTTTACCAGAGAAGCTCCCGGAGGTCCGCCAAGTTTGTGAATACACAGTAAGCGACCGAACTCAGATGTCGGTGCTCTCGAGAAACCTCCAGGAAGTTCGGTAGTTCTCGAGGGGCGAGAAGATAGCGCCAATGGCAATATTTGGCAGTTCCAAAGCCTGCCGAAAGTTCAGTAGGTTGGACTGCCACGTATCGCACTGGGTTGTAACGCTTCGGCGCAACTCGTATTTTTCATGTCGAGTGAAGGAGTGACTACCTTGGAGATGCAGGCGAGTTGTTAATTGTCTTGTCCCATCCGGCAGTAAGTCGAATAGTTTTATTAAGTTAGAATGGCTAAACGAGCATTCATAACGGAAAGTGCTATAAAATATCGCTGCACTTAATAATCTTGTGCACTAAAAATACTCATGCACTATTTCATAATTAAGAATAGGACTCGCCAGCAAGGCATGTCTTATGCAGTGCATAACAGCTATAAAAATGAAAGTGATTTCATTCAAGAGAATGACTATCTTTACGGAAGAACCTCGCAGTCTAGTTGAAAAGTTCGAATCGCTTGTATATATTATGTAATTCAAACGGATACAGGGTGTTAACACAGAGACAGTAATTCAATAGTGAACAGAAGATGATTCATGAATTGAATAATAAAACGAAAAATAGAAAGCATTTTCGTAGCAGAACATTATCATTACGAGTAGCTTAAAAGTATTGTTCTTTCAAATCAAATCAGCCCGTGTACAGTGTGACTTATTACCATTACTGCTATCCAAACATTGCTAGATCGCTCACACAAAATTCGGCCGAATTATCGTCTGGCTGAATATGGCACGATTTTGAAAGAACATTGACTCCTTGATTATTTGATTTTATGAAGCCACTGAGGTACTACATTAGTTTGGCTACATTACTCTTGTTTTAGATACATCCTCTCTCTATATTATATTTTGATTAACCGTTTTATCAGTTCGCTACGAAGACTTATGGAAAAAAAGCTTTGAACAGAAGCACAGGGCCAGGAATGCAAAAATAAATAGATTGTTTGATAAATGCAGTACAGGAACTAAGCTCGGAAATAATATAAAGCAAAATTTCGAAAATGCATTGAATTGAATGAAAAATTTGAGGCAATTGTTACAGGAGAGAACAAGTATCGTAAAGAACACTTGAAGGCGCTGATTTGATGGTTATATTCAATAATAAGTAGACGTATCTGATTTCTTACATTCACCATGGTATTTTAATTAGAACATAACATTCTATCAATTATTGATAATGGGTTCGAACTAAGCTGAGATTTTTCTTCCAGGATTTCGAAGAAGGGGATTCCGATCAGAACAGGCAGTTGAAATTTATTTAATTAAGTAGTATTTCTCTCGCTGCAGTCATTCAGGACCACGCGTGAAGTTTCAATGATGACTTGATGCCCATGTAAAATTCAAATGGGACGTGTGTTCGATCAGAGATTTAAAGATGAGAAAAGGATAGAAGGTGCCCATAGATGATGAAATCAGCAGGGACAAATTCAGTGAACTGCTGAGCAATCAATCTTGATAGTGCCCTTGATTTATTACGCCAAACAGGGATTGCACATTGGAAATGAAATTTTCAGCAACTGGGAAGCTAAGAAATTTCGTATGAACTACGAATTACTACGTTTCTAACAGATGATCGCAAGCAATAAGCCGTTTCTCGCTGAATAAAAGGACTAATTATTAATCACTATATTCCGGGGAACTGAACGGATGGGTTTTCGATCTATTTAGTTATCGAAGATATTTTGTTATAGTCAAATCAGCTTGTTCTATCGTCGGGAATCTATGAAAATTCTATCATCAAGTTGAATGAGTGCAGTACTCCTATTAGGGCATGAGAATTAATTTCTGAAATAGATATACGTCGAAAGGACTTGTATTTGACCAGCGAAATCACGTGAACCTCTTACTACTTATTCGAATTGTGAATGTTGCTTGGTATTGCTTTTGATCAGATGTCCAGTCTGTAAACAGGAAAATCATTGCATGACAAATAAATGTATGAAACACTTTAAGACCTGCGGTGAGCTTCTTGTCCTGGTTCAATCGAGAATAGCGGACAAGCATGCATAATTCTATAGCAGAAAGCGCCAAATTTCGATGACACATACACCAACTTCCACTAGGTGATTGCTGCGACAATGAATACTTGATAACTAGTTTTCAAAAATTAAATACATATCAGTCAACAATTATACTAGCATTTGGTAAAGTTATAGAGCGGATGGTAACGAGGTTTTGTCGCATCCGTAAAATACCGAAACGTAAAATCTTGAATCCGGTATACTTTACGACATAGAAAGGAGGAATTTAGGCAATTATAGAAAAGCATCTTTTGATCTCAAAGAGAACTAGGAAGATGTCAACTGTTAGCTGGAATTTTTAAAATCCAGAGGTTAGTGATTCAACTAACTTCCAACAGAACTGCTTGAAAAGTATGTCAGAAAAGTTTGCATACTCGAGAAACGCTTTCAGAGGCCGAAACGCTTTTCTTAAGTGAGTGCTGATCCACAACCGACACCCAATGTTTAGAACAAAATTTCTGCGGGAATCTTGCCGTTCAAAAGAGCATTGTCTGAGCCGTTGCCGCGTTTTCGAAAGTCGTAATCTTTTGTAATACTCGTCGAAGACCCAAATTATTTGAAGAGTGTGACATCAAAGCGAGGATTAGTCACGATCAACCGGATTTTTCACTTGTCTAACGACCGAAATGCACTTCTTAGTGATGAAAAATTGTGTAGTCACAGCATACTCATAAAATAAATCAGCACAGACAAGCAATACTCAATAAATAGATGACAGTCTTTAGTTTGTCGTGCGTTTAATAGTTCAGTTAAAAAGATAAACTTAAAATCAGTTGATTCAACATGTTAGAATCAAAATTAACAAGAGCAAGGACTTTAGCAACAGAAAACACCCTGACTTGCTGTCAAAGCTATTAAAGAAGTTCCAGAACTGATAATCGGCGAGAAAGTGCTGTGATACAACACAGGATGTAAAAGGACTTACAGAGACATACTTTAGTGCTTACACACGCTGCAAACTTGGAATCTATGCAAAATTGATATCTGAACTTATCAGTCTCTCTGTACAATTGTAATATATCGATTATTTAATTTTTTTGATCATCGTTCTTCTTATAGTGGCTTGAACCGTTTCCAGAAATGATGAAAAGGTTTCTTTTAAGCGTCACGATGTTTCAGCTATTTTTCCCTGGCATGTACTACCGCCTTTAATTTTTAAATGATACAGTTGAGAGAATTAGTTGTTTATTTTTGTTTGAAATCGGTATAATATCTGGAAATTCATCCACGATCCTCATTTGAAGTGTTACGAGCTAAACCGTGAATCGCTGTACCTCAACGCACTTCTGTGATAGGATTTACTACTTATCGATTATACTCCTTCCTCATATGTGACCCTCTTCGTATTTACTATAGCTTTTTAACTCTTTAAAAA
>JAAUYH010045667.1_pt1 | contig 12700 bp, 10 predicted proteins | sample 7278061 | NCBI WGS metagenome assembly JAAUYH01 (sample SAMN14350203, study PRJNA611818) | marine sediment metagenome | isolation source: surface marine sediment (0.6m) | place: French Polynesia: Moorea | collected 2018-08
CTTTGTCTTTCCAGCCCCAGATTAAAATTAAGCACTTTAAAGCTACCGCCATTATCCACGACCAAATCTAAAGCACGGTTCATGATCCCTGCATCTAATAAATGCCCTGTCATTTGGATCACACGGCTTTCTAAAGGGGTACTGGCGTGAACATCTTCTAATACGGGTTCGTTAATTCTGAGGGTAAGGCATTTAGCTGCCCCTCCTGCTTTGAGAAATTCCGTTAAGGGAGTGGTGATGGTTTCAAACCCAATTTCCTGTAGACGCTGTTTAAGGCTTTTGCTAGCCTTATTCATCACTACTGTATGCCCAACATTAACGGCATTACAGGCAAAGTTAATGGCATCGGCTTCGGAAATAGCGATCCGCTTATCTGGGGCTAACCTTTTTTCAATCAAATGATTGGAATAGGAATCAAATGCCTCTGGATAATAGAGTAAATAGCCTCCTTTTAGGGGGCAGAAGCAGGTATCTAAATGATAAAAACGCTCGTCGATTAAACGGAGTGATAACACTTCAATATCTAACCATTTAGCAAGATAAGGATGAGAATCTAACTCGGAACGAAAGCCATAGCCTGCCCATAACCACCTTCCTTCCCGATCTAATAATGCATCCCCTGCACCTTCAAAGGGTAAGTCTTGGGGTAATTCATGTACAGTAAAACCATTTTCTGCAAACCACTTCTTAAAATGGGGTTCTTCTCCCTGACGTTCTTCGTGATAAAAGCGACTGAGAACTGCATTATCTCCTAAAATTAAGCCAGCATTAGCCGTGAATACCATATCGGGTACTCCTGGCTGTGGTGTTACCAAATCGACGACCGCTAATTCTTCTAAAGTATGATACAGTTTTTGCCACTGTTCTACAGCGCGATCGCTCGAAGACTTGTGAATGTTGCCTTCCATCCAGGGATTAATTACATAATCCACTTCATAATATTCTGGAGGACACATTAGAATACGAATTTGGTCACTCATAATAGTTTGGTAGTAAGTCAATAGAGTCAGGTTAAATTGGACAAATTATATAAATATCCAAATAGGGGGAACTGTATTGGCAGTTAGTGATGTAGAGAAATTACACAGTCCTTAATTTTACTATAAATCTTAGTTTTAGTTTTAATTTTCTTTCCCTATGTTAATAAATCATGATAAATAAATTGACCATGGGTAATAACTAGCCAGCAAATACATGTTTTAAACCTCGTCTAGTTCCAGAAGGGTCATTTTGAGCTAGGTAGTAGGTAGTAGGTAGTTTGATAGTCTTCCTGAAATTACCGTGTTAACTTTATTGACTAATATATAAACTTACCAAGCAACAACAAAAAATAGTCAAAAGTAAAGATCATGGACATTGAATTGACCAAAAAAGAAGCACAAGTATATTTAGAGCGTGGCAATGAATATCAAAATCAAGGAGAGCTAGAGCAAGCGAGGGAATGCTATGAGCAAGCAGTAGCAATTTTTCCCGAATATACAGAAGTTTGGCTGAAACTAGCTGAAGTTTACGAAGCTCAAGTAAAAATAGACCAGGCTATTGATTGTTATCAAAGTATTGTTCAATATAACCATAGCCACCATATAGCTTATAGCAAAACCGCTAAGTTAAGAGGAAAGCAGGGAAATATTGCTCAGGTAATTGCAACTTTGCAAGCAGCTATAAGTAAACAACCTGAAAGACCAGTATGGTTTTATATCCAATATGGTGATGCTTTAGATAAAAATAAACAATCAGCAGAGGCAATTCAAACTTATAAAAAAGCTATTGAATTAAACCCAAACAATAGCGTAGGTTATCGCAAAATGGGCAATCAAATGATGCAGCAAAATAAAATCGCCCAAGCTGTGGAATATTACGATCGAGCTTTTGCTTTGACTGACGAGCAGCCTGTTTGGGTTTATGCTTCTTATTCTAAGGCATTAAATCGTCATGGCTCATTAGATAAAGCCATAGATATTTGCCAATTAGGAATTGAGAAAAATTCCAGTAATGCTAACTTATATTGTATTTTTGCTAGTTTATTAGTACAAAAGGGTGCGCTTAACGAAGCCATAAGCAACTACAAAAAAGCAATTCGTTTAGAGCCACAGTTTGTACCTGCCTATAAACAATTGGGAGATCTATTTAGAAAAGTTAATCACCTAGACTACGCAATTAAATGTTATCAAAAAGCGTTAGAAATTAATCCTCAAGCAAAACATATTTATCGTTTATTAGGAGATGTTTTGGTAGCAGGAGGTCGCGATCGCGAAGCTCAACATTGCTATGCTAGAGCTTCTTGAGCATCTATCCAATTGCTATTGCTAAATACTATGAATCAGGAGAAAGAATCAGGGATGAACGAGAATCAACTTATCTACAATGATTATAGTTTCCAGCTATCTCAAGTAAATTCTTTCTCCTTTCTTTTATTTCCTTTTTAAAAATTAAATTCTTAAGATCGTCTATCTCTTTCTAAATTATCTAATGTTGACCTGATTGTGATTTAATAAGCTCAATTGCTTGAGTTTTAATTTTCTGCCGATCGACTTTTTTTTCTAATTCAGTAACACTTAATTTTCCTGCAAATGCCTCATAAGAAGCTTCTTTAAGAGCATGATCGTATGCTTCATCAATTATTTCGGCTAAAGTCTCATCATTAGCATAATTACCACCACTACGTCTTCGTTTATTGGTCTTGTTGATGTATTTAACAGAGTTATATATTGACCTATCCCAAGAACTTGTAGTTCTAGCTTCTGCTTCTTGCTTAATCAAGTTAACCAAGAGAATAACCATGTAGCTATAGATTTTGTTTAATTTGTCTTCTACTGACATTTCTTCGAGTTCTGCAACTATAGCTAAAGCTCCTTGATAATCCTTTTTTTCAATTTTTTCTCTTAGTTCCTGTAGCTCGTTCATTGAAAGTCTAGATTAGATCGATCTTCCTTCATATTTAATTATAAATTCAGTTATACAATATAGGTTTGACTAAATATTGAGCGGGTTAACATCAACAATGACGACAATGACAAATAATCAAAGTATTTTGCGTCAAGAGATCTTAGGTTCTCGTAGACCAAGTAACTATTTTTGGGCGGCGATCGCCACAATGGGCGGAACTGGATTCTTGCTGGCAGGATTGTCTAGTTATTTTAAAATAAATTTACTTTTGGTTTCCGATACTAGTAACCTCCAATTTGTTCCCCAAGGAGTTGCCTTAACTTTTTATGGTGTCGCTGGTATATCTTTGGCTATTTATCTGTGGCTGTTAGTTACTTGGGATGTCGGGGGAGGCTACAACGAGTTTAATAAAGAAACAGGAATAGTAAAAATTTATCGTTGGGGTTTTCCTGGCAAAAACCGTCGCCTAGAACTAGATATTCCCATTCAGGATATTCAAGCTATCAAAGCCGAAATCCGCGAAGGATTAAACCCCAAACGCAGTCTGTATCTAAAATCTAAGCAACGTCGAGATGTTCCTCTAACTCGCGTTGGTGAACCCATGGCGTTATCTAGTCTCGAAAATCAGGGTGCTGAATTAGCCAGATTTTTAGAAGTTCCCCTAGAAGGCTTATAAAAAGAAAATTAAACTTCCAGGCAACAGCAGACAAAAACCTAAGTTATGTTAAATAGGGTAAAAATGTCGGTATCAGCAGCGACAAAGAAGCTAAAAACATGTTAAAAAAAGTTAACCTAGTTTCCCTAATACTAATTGGTAGTTTATTAATAGGAGGCTGTACACCGTCATCCACAGATGCCTCTCAGCCTTCTGGAGCAAAAGAAACCCAAATTATAAATAAATCACCAACGGCGATCGCTGATAATAAACAAATGAACAATAATTTACCGCAACTCGAAGGAATGGCAACAGTAGAGCTAACGGTGAAAGGCAAAGACGCGCCGATTGTTATTGAACTTAATGGCAATGAAGCACCGACAACTGCTGGCAATTTTGCCGATTTAGTGACCAGAGGAGTTTACGATGGTCTGGTATTTCACCGAGTAATTCCAGGCTTTGTGGCTCAAGGAGGAGATCCTCAAGGAAAAGACCCTAATTTTGCTGGTACTTTAGGTACAGGAGGCTTTATTGACCCAGAAACAGGTCAAGAACGCCGTATTCCCTTAGAAATTAAATTAGAAGGCGACGAACAGCCCACCTATAGTCAAGCTAAATTACCTGGTGCTTCTGTAGTCCTCAAACATGACCGTGGTGTGATTGCCATGGCTCGTTCTATGATGCCCGATTCGGCTTCTTCGCAATTTTATATTGCCCTGGAAGATTTAGAATCTTTAGATGGGGACTATGCTGTCTTTGGTAAAGTTACCCAGGGCATGGATGTGGTGGACAGTATCAAACAAGGCGATCGCATTGATACCGCCAAAATTATCTCTGGTGCAGAAAATCTGCAAAATTAGATGGATGTGGTGGTAACGGGGATTGGCTTATTATCTTGTCTGGGTTCGCTGTCACCGACATGGAATAGTTTATTGGCAAAAGAATCGGGAATTAAGTTAAGCCAGCCATTTCCTGAGTTACCACCTTGTCCCTTGGGAATGATTAAGTCCCAACCTACCAAGCTAGCAGAGATGACGCGGTACATTGTTACCGACGCTTTAGAAGATGCCCAATTAACTACACCTTTACCCCAATGTGGTGTGGTCATTAGTTCGAGTCGTGGCTGTCAAGCAGACTGGGAAAAACTGATTTATTCACATCAGGAGCAACAATTTTTTCCTTGGTTAGATACTTTACCCCAGCAAACAGCGATCGCCACTGCTCGCTATCTGCAAACATCAGCCCCAGTTTTATCCCCCATGGCAGCTTGTGCTACGGGTATCTGGGCGATCGCCAGAGGTTATGAATTAATCCAAACTGGTCAATGTCAAAGGGTAATTGTCGGTGCAGTAGAAGCCCCCATTAGCCCCCTTACCTTAGCCGCTTTTGAGCGCATGGGGGCAATGGCAACCACTGGCTGTTATCCCTTCGATCGCCAGCGAGAAGGTTTAGTCTTAGGAGAAGGTGGGGCAATACTGGTTTTAGAAACCCTAGCAGCCGCCCAAGAGCGTCATGTTCCTATTTATGGCAGAATTTTGGGTTTTGGTTTTACTTGTGATGCTCATCACCTAAGCTCTCCAGATTTCAACAGCCCGACAGCGGCGATCGCCATAAAACAATGTCTCCAACAGAGCAAGCTGCCACCACAAGCGATCGACTACATTCACGCTCATGGCACTAGCACCCAGCTAAATGACCGTCATGAAGCCCAATTAATTAAACATTTATTTCCACCCAAGATAGCCGTCAGTTCTACTAAAGGAGCTACAGGACATACTTTAGGTGCATCGGGAGCGATCGGTACTGCCTTAACCTTCATGGCTCTTAAATCTGGCTATCTTCCTCCCTGTGTGGGCTTAAAAGCCAGGGAATTCGAGCTGAATTTAGTTACCCAAACGCAACAGAATAATCCCGATTATGCACTCTGCTTTAGCTTTGGCTTTGGCGGTCAAAATGCAGTATTGGCACTGGGAAATTAACTAATTAAAACTAACTGCGGCTGATTAATCAAAGTCAGAAGTCAAGAAAAGAATTAAAAATAATTAGACAGATTTGATATGATACTGGCGATCGCAGTTGGAGGAGAAATTAATGAAATTCATCAAGCAAGGGATGACAGCTTTAATTGGTGTAGGTATTGCTTGTATTGGCAGCGTCAGTCTGGCTCAAGATATAGATTTTGAACGAGTTGAAATTGAAACTATTCCCGTAGCAGAAAACATTTATATGCTCACAGGGGAAGGGGGGAATATCGGGGTTTCTACGGGAGAAGATGGCGTGTTACTGATTGACGACCAGTATGCACCTCTGACTGATAAAATAAAAGCTGCGATAGATGCGATCGCCGAAAAACCTATCCGCTTTTTGCTCAACACTCACTGGCATTTAGACCATACTGGGGGTAATGAAAACTTGGGTAGTTCTGGAGTAGTAATTTTGGCGCACGACGAGGTTTATACTCGTATGAGTACCGAGCAATTTATTGAAGCATTTCAACTTTCCGTACCAGCCTCACCACCCGCAGCACTACCAAAAATTACTTTTAACGATACCGTTACCTTTCATATTAATGGTCAGACGATTCGCGGGTTTCACGTAGAATCCGCTCATACAGATGGGGATACAATTATTCACTTCCCAGAAGCGGATGTCATTCATGCTGGTGACATATATTTTAATGGTGTCTATCCGTTTATCGATGCTTCCAGCGGTGGCTCGATTGCGGGGATGATTCGAGCCACCGAACTAATTCTGGCTCTTGCAGGTAGTAATACCAAGATTATTCCAGGTCATGGTCGTTTATCAAATCGTGCTGAGTTAGAGGCGTATCGACAAATGCTAGTGGAGGTAAAAAATAAGACAGAAGATGCGATCGCCGAAGGTTTAACTTTAGAAGAGTTTATTGCCTCTAAACCTACTGCTAAATACGATGATACCTTAGGTAAAGGCTTTCTTTCTTCCGAACAGTTTTTAACCATTGTGTATCAGGGTATAGCGAATCCCCACTAAGTCAATTTTGAAATGATTCTGAGTGCGGGGATTTATCCTTGTCCTGAGAAGAATCTGGACTGGTCATGGATACTCGTTAGTAAATTTATGTTTATTCTAGTTGGTAAAGTAACACCAACTACTTCAATAACCAGCACAAGTATAGTAAATTAAAAGTTCGGGGTCGTATTTGCCTGAGATACCCGAACTACAAACATTTAGCTGTCGGCTAATTTTTTTAATCATAATATTTGTTAAAAACCAATAATCAGAAAATAACTAATACTATAAACATATAACAACTAAAAGTTTTAATATATAAAGTTTTTGATTATTTGCTCAACTATGATATAAAGTTTTGGTAATTATTAAATAACAATATCTAATTTATATAGCTTGAAGAAGAATAATATAAATTGACAATTGACATAAATCACTCTCGATCTAGGGTTGCGATCGTGTTGTCTATCAATATCAAAAGTAAGTATATAGGTAAATAAGATAATCTTAAACAGTAAGGATATGGAATCTTCTGATAACAATTACAACCAATATATAAATGATTTAGACCAACAACAAAGCAAATCTAGAATAGCTCACGAAGTATATGTTTCTCGGAGAAAAATTTGGATTTCCACTTTGCTGACTTTACTGAGCTTTATAGCTCCATACATCTATACAAGGAGATGGAAACCCCTGGGAATAATGGTCGGTGCTATTTTTCTTCTGGGCTGTTTTATTTCCTATGGTGATGATTTTGAAACTGGATTTAATAAAGGTAGAAAATTAGCCCCTATATTCATGGTACTTGCCGCTATTGATAATGGTATGGCGATCGGCAAGTACAAAAAAAAGGTGGCAGATAAATCAAGTTAAGGTCATTTCTATAAAACAAAATACCAATTAAAGTAGGGTGAGCAAACTCTAGGTTTCGACTCAATAACATATTTGAAAACCAATTTGCCCACCTTATATCAGGTTCGGTTGAACAGTTAAATATTTTGCTCTGGGGAATTAGGGAATTGGGGGATTGGGGAATAACTTTATTTAAAGTAATTATCCGCACTTGATATTACAGGGTATAGTCTTTCTCAGAGAGAAGCAGCGATCGCGTTTTAAGAGAAATTGTTTTCTCTATTCAGCTATGATTCAAATAAAACAATGGCAACTTTAAATTTTGACATGCGATCGCTTGTCAATTTTAGAATTCCCTCTGTATAACTAAATCCACCTCAGAAACGCCAGAATACAAATATTCCGAAAAACCATCTTATCTGCATAAATTACCTCAATTTGACATATCACAAGCTATAAGCTTAATGATCGAATCCAGAGGTATAAATCATGAAAAATTTGCCTATAGAAAAACAATTAACACATCGTTATTTTTGCGATGGAATTAAAAATCTTGACAATATAGATGAATTAAAACAGCAAGTAGTTAAACTACATTTACTTTATTTACAACAGCAAGCGTTGTTTGCACAGATGGCAAAAAATTGTCTTCTCTAAATTTAGTAATTGCTCAGAAACGTTGATGATAACTACAAGAATAGTTCCAAGCCAAAATAACCGATTAGGTAGGGGTGAATAACCGTCCACCCCATAAATAATTTTCTAACTAGCAGAAATTATTAGCCAAAATTCCAGCGTCCAACTATACCATCGTTAAGATCGACATAATAGAGATTGCCATCAGGTCCTTGGGCAATTTGCACGACAATTTGAGCTTCTGTCGAGAACACTTCTACACTAGATACATTACCTGAAGCATCAAAACTAATATTGCGGACAATTCCCTGACCGAGATCGTTAAAGAACAAGTCTCCTTGAAATTCAGCAGGATAGGTACTGCCAGTATAAATATCTCCCATGATAATAGCGTTAATGCCACTACTTCCGTGATTTAGGGCGAAAATACTTGGTGTTGCTTCAATGCCGCTATTATAGAATGCTTCGGCTTCGGGTAAATCTTCATATTGTGGAGTACGGATATTCTCGCCACTGCCACCTTCAAAGAAGGGCCAGCCAAAGTTAGCACCTGCTTCTCCTGTATTAACTTCTTCCCAAAGTCTCCAACCAACATCACCAATGTAGACTTGTCCAGTTTCAGGATGGATAGTCATACGGAAAGGATTACGGAATCCAGATTGATAAACCTTAGAAATGTTACTATCAGGATTGCCATCGTAGAAAAGATTATCTGATAGCCCTTTACCAGTTATGGGATCGATTCGTAAAATCTTACCAGAGAGGTTATTGAGGTCTTGAACCCTAACAGTACGAGGATCGATTTGATTATAGGATGTACCATCACCATTGGTAACATAGAGCGCGCCATCCAGACCAAATTCCACCGAACCTATAGAATGGGATTGACTATCGGCAGCTAAGAAGTCTTGTAAATTACTACCGTCTGGCAAAATCCCCGCAGGTGGCTCATCAAAATCCACCGTACTGTTGACAAAGCCATTAAAGTTGTTCCAAGTACCGGTTGCCCCTAAGAGAATCTCTTCACTATCAGGCAAAATGGAAGTGTGATTGGTGCTGAGATCAAGAGTGACTCTAGTTAAACGACCTGCACGGTTGCCATTACCATCAGGTTTAGCTGCTGCATCATCGGGATAATTGAAGACCTCTGGTGGATCGTAGGTATAGAGTAAGTAGAGATAGGGATGGTTATCAAAATCGGGATGGATAGCGATATCGAGTAAACCGCGATCGCTGTTATTATTAACTTGCGCCTGAATATCTACCACAAGATCGCTTTGCAATTGACCGTTTTCAAACAGCCTGACAGTGCCTCGTTTCTCAGCCACAAATAGTTTGCTGCCGTCAGGAGTCCATTCAATTGCAATTGGTGCTACTAATCCCGAAATTACAGTTTCATCAATTTCATTCCCTGGGGGAATTATAGGGGAATCTAAAACTTCGCCAGTGGTGGTAAAGTCCCAACTGAGAATGTCATGGGCATTATTTAATCCACCTGTACCAGCAGTAAAGCCCACAAATGCTTGGGAACCCAAACTGAGTTGAATATTAAGAGTTTCGTTAAGTAAAGCAGTTTCAGGTTTGTCCGTGGTGTCGCTGACAAATACGGAGAGTAAATCGTTTGCACCATCATAATCAATCCAAGCATTTAAAATCTCACCACTGTTAAGATCGAAGCTGGGAGTGGCTGTTGATAAAGCTTCAGTTGCATCACCATTGTGCAGGATGGACACATGATTATTATTGGGATCAAAGGAATTTTGAAAGGTATCAAATTCCACAGCAATGCTTTCTGTACCAATGCCCGTGTAACCCAGACCAATACCAAAATCACCTAGAGCATCTAGTCCCAAGGGGGTGTTTTGCAGAGTAAAAGTAAACCCATCGGCACCATTGGCATTTCCACCTTCACTGAGTTGAAATTGGAAATTAGTGTGGAAAGATGTGTCAGCATCAATTTCAATTAGTTTGTTGTAAAAAGCACTGCCTGCCAAATAGTTCTCAGGTGGGGTCAATCGTAGCTTGTTACCAAATTTAGTAGCGTTGCCGTTTAATTTCAGATTAGAAGTGTCACTAAAATTATCAAAGCTAAAGGTAGGTGGCTCTGTTCCATCTGCATCAATAATATCAATTAATGCGGTTCTGGGAGCTAGAAGAGTCGCCCCAGTGACATTATCAATGGTAAAACTAAATTGCTCGATATCTTCTGTAACACTATCTTCTAAAATGGGAATTGAAACTGACTTAGTGGTTTCTCCAGAGGCAAAGGTAAAAGTTCCTGCCACTGCTTCATAATCTTCTCCTGCAACAGCACTATTATCAAAAGTGTGATAGTCTACTGTGACAGTACCATCGCTGCCTCCTGTTCTGACTACGCTGACATCGACTGTAGCATCTGTTTCATTAACTTTAAATTTATTGGTACTTAAAGAAATTGCGCCAGCATTGGGAGTTGCCAGGGATGCCAAGGTATTAATTTCATCCGCACTTAAAGCCGCATTATAGAGTCGGACATCGGCGATAGTGCCTCCTAAAGTTCGAGTTGCAATACCAGAAGCAATTCCATCGTGAAATCTAGTATATCCCTGAATGCCGCCTATGCCGATACCATTGGCATGAGCCCACAATTGAGAACCAACACCACTAGCAAATTCGGCTCCATCTAAATAAGCAGTAAATGCGCCTTCTTGGACTGAAGTTGCTCCAGGCTCGGCATCCAACACTAGAGCTACGTGATGCCATTTATCAGAACTAACCTCTGCTGTAGACAGAAAACTACCTGTCCAATTACTTTCTGGATAATTCCAACCACCGACATATAATTGACCATTGTCTAGGTAAATATTTAAACCACGTCCATTGCCGCCTTCTTCATAGATTACTTGTTTTTTACTATCAATATTGACATCATCAGCTTTAAACCAGATAGAAATAGACCTTTGAGCGTAATTTTGTAAATTAATATCATCTGAGTTTAATAGTTTGATATAGTCGTTATCACCGTCTAGAGTTACACCGCCTCCTAGTTCTCCGCCAACGTTCTCGAAAAATGCTCCATTAATTAGAGTTCCATTATTATCTTGACCTACTGTCGAAGTGTCTGCGGCTTGAGTTCCTGAAGTTTCATCTAGCTTTAATTCCATCACTAGATTATCTTCAGCCACAGCAAAGACATAGTTATAGTCTTCGATAACTGCTCGATCTAAAGGGAAACTTGATTCTATTTCTCCTGTAGCAGTTTCTAGTTGCCAATCTCCTTCTAACAACGAGTTACCAGTTAGATCGTCGGAAGCGGCAACATCTGCACCAATTAGATTGCTTAGTTGATAAATAAATTCAACCCCAGTATCTTCAGCTGTCACATCACAGCCATAGAGCAAAACATCAGCATCGTCACTTAAAGATTCCGACCATTGCTCTAGCTCGTCAGTATAATTAACTAAATTATGGGCATTTAAACTGGAATTACCTAGTTGTAGATAGCCAACATCACCATGGGAAATAATATGAATACTAGATAATTCTTGTCTTTGCTCTAAAGCTGCCGTGATTTGCTCAATACCATCAACATCTGGTTGAAGAATAATAACTTCAGCTTGTTCCATGTTTGGAATTAAGCTTTGGTAGTCGATAATTTGAGAATCTATAAAAACCAGATTGGAATTGGATTCTAAATTATAGTCAAGGGTGTTTTCAATATTGTCAATCATAGCAATACAAGAAGAATCGTAGAGTGTAAATTTAAGGGGGTAAATTATTAACAGTTATCGTCTTAACTGTTACTTACCTACGAGAATATCACCAGAAATTTGCAAATCAATGAACGGTTTTTAAAGTTTCCAGTTTTTTTATGAAGGAATAATGAAGAATACTTAGGTATAGGTGAAATATAGTATCTGATTCTTGCTATGATTATGTTTTTCTCTAATTTTGAGAATAGTTTTTATGCAAAAATACGATCATTAATAAATAAAATCAATCCAAAAAACAGAATATAATCACAAAGTTAATTTTTCAATAGCTATTAGTTACACCCTATTAATTAAAGTTTTCATCAGTTTGATTGAGCAAAATGTAGCTGGCTGCTCTCTTTAATTAAGTAGTTTAATTAAATAGTAAACTTAAGGTCTGTAAATTTTGTTATTGTTTAATCTCTTATCTCTGTTAAAGTTACGATCGTTGAGATTTTCTAATTTAGATTCAGACTCGACAGAATCAGAATTATTTATTTTTGGCATCTGCTGACATGCAATCATAGCCACTACTAGCATCAATGCCGTTAACAATCGATTTAGAAACCTCCAATACTCTTCAGACATAATCTAGATACTTTTTTTTGACCGCCATCTACTTCCAGAGTGAAATAAAAAAACCTCGATCTTGACTAACCTATTACAGGTTTTAAAGTGTCACATTAAATTTTGGTATTAACGATAAATTCTCCAAATCATACCATTTATCCAGCAATAATAGAAGATTTGAGAGATAAAGGTAATTATCAATACCTTCCCAATACTGTTCGGATAAGCAATTTTATTTATTGGTGGAGGTATGGGGATGTAGGGGGACAGGGATGTAGGGAGATAATTATTTTCCCAATTCCCCAATTCCCCTCTCTCAGACAATAATCGTTAACCGAACAGTATTGAATCCCTTCCAGCCTTTACGTGACCACTTTCC
>JAAUYH010130495.1_pt1 | contig 12700 bp, 2 predicted proteins | sample 7278061 | NCBI WGS metagenome assembly JAAUYH01 (sample SAMN14350203, study PRJNA611818) | marine sediment metagenome | isolation source: surface marine sediment (0.6m) | place: French Polynesia: Moorea | collected 2018-08
AAGGACAGAATATGCTTTCGTCAAAGTTTTCTTCATTGATATTTCAAAATGTATCGAATATATATTTGGACCAGCCTCAGAAATCATTTCTGGATTGATGCCCCGCATTTCACAAATCTAGTGTCGAAGCAATCGAAAAGGCACTGTGGAGCATTCACAATTCCCATGATGCAACAATTAAACTTCAGCCTACGGTTACAAATGAAATTACGAACCTACAAATCAAATTCTAACTATGAACAGTTTCGAGAAAAACTTTGAAACAAAAATTGAGTATTTTATTTTTTGTAGTCGTCTTACATTAAGATCAAATTGAAACGAATTTACCGAAACTGTTGGGTTTGTCGGGTTAAAGTTCTACATCGAAATAAATCAGAAAAAGCAATTACAGGTACGTCAAATATCTTTTAATTGATCCTACAGAGGCACTTCTTCATGACAAAGTTAACATACCCTTCAATAAAAGCAAAATTACTTGATAGTAACGAAATTTTTAAAGATTGTAGGAATCCTTTACCTAAATCTCACTTGTTTGACTTTTTTTCGACGAAAAATTTCTGAAATTTTCTCTGTACCAATAGTATGCTACGAAGAAGTTTACTTTTTTTACAAATGGAACTGTAAATATCATATAGAATTTTGGCACCAGTTCACTAGTATGGAAAGGAGCCACCTAATAGAGTTGAATTATTTTCTAGATCTAGATTTCTCACCTTTGTATCGTCGCTCTATATCATTCAATGTTCGGAACGGTCCTTTTTCAACAGAATCTCCTAATTTCTCAAAGTTGCTAACAACTTTCCAGTTACCTAGTCTCATCACGGAATCTTTGACTGTTTCAAGCCATTATTAAGAACTCTATCTAATTTACAATATTTCATTCCATGTTGAGCTAATTCCAGTATTCCCTGGCCGTTTATAATGCTGCGAAAATCTGTGAATCAGATAGTTCGATTTATATTCCACAATGAACATACTAAACGTCATCTAAATCATCAGGACAAAATCGTCGTGAAATGCTTCTTCGATTATTCATTGCACAGCACGAACAGAAATCAGTTTAGTGACAGTAAAAACCCTTGCTTTTCTACCAGCACAAGAAACTACACTAATCAAACTGCAGCAGCCACAAACCTTCCATTTCGTATTCTGGGCATGAACAACATACATACCCTTTCAGATTTATTAATAATCGTTTATCCACGTTTTTTTATTTCGCGAAATAATTATGTAATAGATACTCACTCATTCCAGGTCTGTTCAGTTATTTTGTACTAAATCAGAAATGTATTTAAGGCATACCGTCTATCTACAGTAGAGGTAGGAAAAGTGAAATTGTTGTCAGTACTCTTATTTCCATTTCAGTGTAATAACGAGCTTTGGGTAGAAAATTCATCAACGGGTGAAGAAAAGTAACACATTTTAATAACTGTACACATCAGTTGTAATACATATCTTTCTCTTTTCTTATGTATCAAATAGCACCCACTATTTACTAGAATTTCTAGAAGGTATGATCTTTTGTTGAATTGTTGCATTATCTTTTTTTGGGCTAGTTGATGCTTGCTCGGTCTTTTCGTGAAGATCCGAGGTGCATGCAAGTCAGAAGAAACGCTCATATTCGATGTTCAGCAAAAAAGAGTGGACCACATATCTAATAATAGTGAATTGGGAACCGCCATTTCTTGCTAAGAAGATCGTGAGAAATTTACTCTCTCTAATAGATCTTTTTTGCATAAAACGAAGAACGTTAACGCGATGACATATGTTGAAAAATAAAATCTAGAATCAAACAAATACTTCGTAGAAACTGAATGTGGCAATCGATAGGCAATAATTAGTTTCTTGGCATTTATTTACAGTTACTGACTGGACTGAAATTCTAAATCTACTCGAGTGCTCACGTGCTTATTGGCACACTCAACGAGTAATTGTAGTCGAACCATGTCCCCATGATTCAAAAACTTTCCATCCGAATAGATAACAACAGATTTGCAAGTTGTACAGAAACTCCGCACAAGACCTGCACAAATTATGAAGCAGTTCGAAAGGACATGATCAAATCATAGATATCTTGTGATTTGAGTAGTTTTGGACATCTACCTGGTTACGCGAATCTTAAAAATCTATTTAAGGTACGATCCTTCGAGGTATGCACTGTATGTTCAGAAAATATCGATCATTTGAACGATGGGTAGTACCAGCCAATTCACCAACGGCGTCTTGAATTTCCAGTGCATGGTGAATCAAGGAAGCCGTGGGTGAATTGGTCCCGAGGAACAAACCTATCGATTGTGTGTTAATGTCAAGATTTCGGTAATGGTATTGTGCTCGCTTTCTAGGCGATTGATCCCCGCAGACGCGTTCATATCATTCGTTCATAGCTTTTTCGGTAGAATAGCCGGGAAGCAATGAGGAAAAGCGAATCCATTGTGCAGTGCTTCGTATACTATCTCGCCTTCCTTAATCGACTAACTCTAATTCGCTAATTTCAATTCAACAGTTCAGTAAGAATGCCATGTTCAGGCATTTAAGTCGAACGCTACGTAAAGACAGATTGCTGAGTAATTTCTAGACTGTGTGATTAATTTCTTTTACCATATTGTTCAATACTTATCAGTAAAGAGCAAGAGCGGATAACAATTCAGAATAAGACAGTATTCATTTGGAACTGGTATACAGTACTCCCAACTGAACCTATCCGCGCCTTGCTGACAAGCTGAAATCTGGGGATGAGTGCTTCATATTGAAATGTCGCACTTCAATTGGGAATATCTCAACTCCAAGTCTTCAACGAATACTGAAAACAAATTTGACGACAGATAGCAACGAAAGAAGAATTTAGGAATGTATATTTACACAAAGACACTACGAAACCTCTTCACCATCCTTCAAAATGACTAAGTCGTTCAGAGTGTCATCGGGTGCCCTAATTTCCAAAGTTTTCTCATTCGCCAGGTGCAACAAACAGATGAACACGTACGGGAAAGTGATATCTTCCAACGCTGTTGGCGGTACGAACGACTCCATCTCACCCACGACCTCCGACAGTGTTTGCGAAGCACCCGAACGAATATCCTTCTCCGGTAATGGCTCGGCATGCGGTAAATCAGGAGGTTGTCCGACTTCATCAGCTTCTTTGTCATTACCGCAGAGACGTGACCAAATACCGGACTTGAGCTGTCGCACATCGACCTTCTTGGCTACAGTGGCGTATCCGATTTCCATCTTTTCCACGCGGTTCGGCAGTGGCACAAGTTCTACACCTAGCCCATCAACTGCACCAAAGTTGCCTTCAACGACATTCCCAGGCACCGCGTCGTTCATGGGCGGCTCATCATCATAGTCATCAACAAAATTCTCCGCGTCCATCTCGTTGTCGTAGTCGTACAACCAGCTACCCTCATTGCCGCCAGGCGCTTCCACAACGGCCTTGTCTCCCGCGCCGATTGACACGCGCAACTTCGGTAACAAAAACAATTTCGTGAGGTCTCGCGTCGCATAATGCAAGTCCACCGGCAGGGTAGTCCTTTTCTCCGACAGCCCTTCGGCTACAGTCGCCGAGATTTGGTTCGTAGTAGCCGTGCGAAGCTTCGAGAACTCCGCTTCAAAATCCAATGGTGGTGCATCCTCCGAGTAGTCGAGTAACATCGCGGTTTTCGAGCGCGGCCTTTTCGACTGCGCCTCACCCGCTGCTGTCGACTTCCGTTTCACTGGCTTGCGGAACTGCCAGTGTTGCGGACCAGCCCATGCCGAAAGCGACGAAGCATCGAAAAAGCTGTACTCATCGCTGGGATTCAGCGCCACACCGGCACTCACCAGGTCCACACCACCCGACAAGTTGGACGGTTCCTCGGACAGGCGTGCGGCTGCGTCGAATGCATCCATTTGGAACTCGTCGGGGTCTGCATCATCAGCCCCAGCGTCATCATAGTCGTCTTCAGGTGCAGGAACGGAGGCTGGCCTAAATGCAGCCATATCTGCACCGGCAACGAATTCGCCTTCATCGTACTCGAACGCTACAGGTGGTTCTGGTGGCGCCTCATCTTCGGCAGTCGCGAACCGGACACCCTTCGAAGGAGGTGCGGCGATGTCTACGTTTCTCGACGCGACGTAAGTGAGGAATTCCGGGCAAAGCGTGGATGGGGTATCGAATTTCGAGTCGTCCTCACCAAGGTCGAACGTCTCTTCATCATCTTCCGAGGCCTCGATCCTCGGCGCTGCTTGTTCCGCGGAATCGAATAGAATGTAACCGCTCGAAGCGACGAGCAAGCGGTTGGCGAGCATTCCCTCAGCACTGCCGTCATCGAACGCCTCGGACATTTTCTGAAACAGCGGGTCAACTGCCAGGTCGGAATCCAACTTCTTCACGGTGACCGCCGCCATCGTCGTTACTAGCGTGGCCCCGCCACGCGCACGACGCTTCACCTTCTTCTCGCCGTCTTCAACATCGCTTCCCGCATCGTCGTCGTCCTCGCCACCGCCTGCAGTGCGTGACAACCCACCTAAAACTTTGAACGCGTTCGTATGCACCGAATCCACGCGCGAACAATAAATACGTACGCCGGCGTCAAGGGTGACGCCGGCGAGCTGGAAGTTAGTCTCCGCGGTGTTGCGCCGGGGCACACTGTCGGTGACGTCCTCCGGACCGCGCACGAGCATGCCCATGTAGTCGATGAGGTTGAGGGACCATGTGTTCTTCACGTTGATTTTGTTGTCCTGGCTCAGCTTGATGGTTTCCGAGTATATGCTCGCTATGTCTTCGCGCGACAGTTTCTCCGGCGCTCCGGCACGCGGTGTTTGCGCGACGGGCGGCGATGCGGACGCGAGCGAGATTCGCCGCGCCGCGCCCGCCACCGAGTTGGGCCGTGTCAGGCGCGGGGTTGCCACATCGGCCGGCGTGCGCTCGGCGATGTGGAACGACGACAGACGCCGCGACTTCTTCGTCGACGTGGCGCCGATCTTTCTCGGGCTCTGGCTGCTCCTCGGCGACTTGCCTCCCATCGTTACCCGCGCTGGTCGTGCTGGGCAGGCGGTTTCTCCTACTCGAGAGTAGCGATGTCAGATGCGGATGGGGCGGTACACGAAACAAGCCAAGTTTGAAATTTGAACCTGTATATCGTATTTTATACGTCATACCTATACATACAATTCAGGATCAAACCCCGACTTGATCCCCATATGCTCGACTCCCCACGGCGAAGATGATTACCCCGCTGTTCGAGTGCCGGCAAACAGAAAAGGCAGTGACGCTGTTGGTGCGTGCGCCGCACTCGCGACCGCGCGACATCGACATCACGCTGGAGGAATGTGACTTCCACTTCCACTGTCACCCCTACCTCTTGCATCTGCGTTTTCCGCACCCGTTAACGCTCGACCCCGAGCACCACCCCGCGAGCTATGACATGGACACTGGCGTCGCCACTATTCCGCTCGTCAAATCCGTCCCGGGGCAATACTTCGAGCGACTCGACATGCTGTCGACGCTTCTCGTCGCGCGCCCTCGCGCTGAGCTGCGCGACGGGCAGGTCGTTATGAACACGCCGAAAATCGAAGTTGTCGCGTCGTCCGAGAATGAAGAACGTGCCGCAACTGAGACTCCTCACAGAACAACGTCTGTCCCCGTTGATAGCAGTACGAGATTACCGGAACTGGCGAAACCGCACTCCACGAACACACCAAAAATTGAGGTACTCGAACCGACGAGTACCTCACCTCTCGATACCAGTGAATTGAACCTGCAACGAAATGCTGAGAATAAGCCGAGTACCGAGATCCTCATTCCAGGTTCCGCAGGTGTGCAAAAACGAAGTATTCTTTCGGGCAATCCTCAAACGCTTCTCCCCACATTGCACGCCGAGTCGATTTCAGTGCACGACACAAGTCGCGCATTCCGCGAAACGCAGGAGAGATCAATTAGTGTCGGAGCGCCGCGTTACGGATTCGGGCAGCGGTACAGCGGCGTCTTTACTGCTCGCGCTGAGGACCTCACCGACATCGTCGAACTTCCGGACCCCGATTCTACACCGGCACACGCGCGTGTCGATTTTCGTCGCGCCGCAGAAGACGCGAAGTTCGACCTGGAGCATTACGCCGCGGACTACATGCTGGCACATGAATTCGCTCATGTGTTCGAATATTCACCGAAACTAAACCTTGAAGACACCCCCCTGACAAACGAGCAGAAGGACGCGCTGTTGAAGTTGCCACGACGCGAATACCTGAGTGATGTGGACAAGGACGCATGTTCGATGCTGGGCGGGCTTTTGTACGCGTGGTGCTACGACATGCGCATAACACAGGGCGAAGGAAGCGTGGAATCTGCCTGGACAATTTCTAGGATATGCGCGTCGCTATCATTCTTGGAAGTGCTGGACTCGCCGACTATGTCTGTGCGAGTGGCACACAAACGGTCATTGGCGTACCCGCTGTATCGACATTTTGAGTTGAGTGGATGGGTACTTGGTGATTTGCAGCGCCTTGTCGAAACAGTTAAGGTCGGGGTGGACAAGTTACGGGGCAGATTGTTGCGGGTTTTGTTGCATGTGCGTAGCATATTCGAAAACGACAAAATGCTGCGTGTATTTGCGGACATCTTTCTTACGGACTACTGTGTTTGGGTGCAGTACGTGGAGGACGAGGTGCTGTTGAGGTTTGCCAGGGAGGTGGGAACTGTTCGGATAGGAAAAGAAGAGGTGGGATGGGGGTTAAGCGAAATTGAGGAAGCAGCGAGGGCGGGGCCATCCAATGGGACAGCAGAGGAAATGGGAAGTGCGCCGGGCGAGATAATTATCGGTGGAGTCGTGCGAGATGGACTTGAAATGACGACGGTTTCCACGAGAACCTTAGGTGAGCAAGGTGATGTTGAGTCGGATACGACGTCGACGTCATCGTCATCATCTACGACGTCGGAAGAGGAGGAAGTAGGAAGGTCGGAAGGATTATCAGCGGCGAAGTAGAAATCAGCTACGCACAGGACAAGAATGAAATCAAATCAACTTGGAACAATCCAAGCACCGTGTGGAAACGGCAGTCTACGAATTTGTCGCCATGAATAATCGTCACTCACAAGTCGGTCCGTTTCGTGCTTTGCCACATAACTGAAATCGCGCAAGTTACGCGATCTAGCACGTGGCGGGCTATAGGTTGCATTGGAATTCAAGATTCATAGGATAGGATAGGTTTTGGAACCGCGAGTAATCGTTTCTGTGAATCACTCGGTCTGCCTAACATCACCTCGATAGGACAGTGGACTAAACCCAAAAACAGCTCTTCATTCCAGAATCGCCACTTGTCCGCCATCTGTGTGTGCTTTTTAGCATGTTTCACAACTTATCCGACAGTCGAAGTGATAAGGTTACGACAGCCGTGTGGCAAAGTAAAACACATCAATAAGGCGCAATTCAGATGTTGAGCATAATCAGTACGAAGAATGCATTTGCAGTTTGACTATCATGAACGGAATGGCAGTGTCGTTCAAACGACGGAACGTGATAAGCTGGTTGTGATAAATGACTTTTCTTTTTTTCCCAGTGTCAAGCATCATGTAAGGGGGCAGAGTGAACGCATGCTGAGTACCAGATCAGTTTCTTTCTATGCGTACGGGGACAACTGAGTCAAGCAGTCTCACTCTCGATCATACGGACGACGAAAGGAATGCAAGGTGCGGAGTCATCTTGGTTGAGAAGTAGCCCGGCAGAGTTCCACGGATCAACATACCAGGTTTGATTCGGCTGACCCCATTAAATCTACGTGCGCCTTTTGAAATTGCGCTCCGTCGTACAGTTCGATTAGAAGAACATCGAGACTTCTCGGAATCCCATGATTGTGTACAGAACAATGAAACTCCTCTCAGCGGAACCATCACATAGTTCACAAATCCTTTGTCCTTACCCGTCTATGAATTCCAATGAGCTTAGATTTATACCCTCCTGTATCACATTTGTTGGCAAAACCTTTGCGCCCGAATTTTTCAGCAATCAACAGGTTACAATTGTTTGAATTTCGATGCTGTCTTAGCTCGTAGGTACGTAAGTTAGGGCAAACCACAAATACAGCGTCCAGCATTATCCAAGTAACTGTACGTTTCAGAATTGCCAGAAACGATTGCCTGAAGGTGTTGGCTCCAAAAAAGCGCAGGTAGGGCACTTGAATCAACTACTGCAGACTTTGTTTTTAGAGTGTTTGCCTTCACGGTTCATTCACGGAAAAAATTAACAAACTCGCGAATTTCTCAAATCTTCGTGCTAGTGATTCGTCTGCGATAACCAGATTGCGCGAATTACCTGATTTCCATAGTATGTACAATGCTGTCGAAGGCGTACACGCCATGGCTCAGTAGGATGCCAATAGAAACCGGCCATTTCAATACCTAGAATGGTAGTGGTCCGATTCCAAAAAGTACTTTGATAGCTGTCGGGGCGTACCTCAAGTACTGTACATCTTCTTACCGGGGAATCACGCTAGGTCCAATACTCATTACCAAATTCAAGCTCCAGTAATAGGACCGATTGGCTTGGCTGATACATTACAACAAGTTTGTGGGGGCCCCACCTCTCACCCTGAACAACCTCAAAATTATTGTCCATGTTATAAATGCACCGAGGTTTCTGTGTTCATTGATCAGGTTTGCGACTTGTTCAGTCTCTCGGTCCGGACTTGAGACCTGCAGTTTGGGACCTCAGTCCTCCACGTCAGGACCTCGGGCCAGGTCTTGTTGAGCTTCGTGCTAGTTCTGAGTCACTACTTACAGGCTAAATTTTGCCAGCTCACTTGAGAATTCTTAAGCAACCCGAACACTCCACGAAAACAAACAAGTACTAGCACAGCTTACCCATGACTACTGGAAATCGTTCGACACCGCGTGGTCCTGTTCGTAAGGTATATAACCACCATGATTCGACGTTACCAGAATGCGATTTGCCGCTGTCGGCTGCCAGTGTCAGACCGAAATTCGGATCGAAGAAGAAGTCAGAGAAGCCTCAATCACAGAGCTTCATGCCAGAGAATAACGGAGATCAAGTTGCGGCCCCCGCTCCCGCATACACCCAGCAACTTAACAGCCCGAGGTCGCCTCCATCGGTTGCACATAAGAGGTCGGGCGAGTATCCTTCCAAGACACAAGCTTAGGCTATGTCTGAATAGTTTGCATTCAACTTTCTCAAACTTGATACGTCTTGTACAATGCTGTATTTGCTAGAACTCTTGTACCAATTTCCCATTCGATTAAATACAACGCTTAATGTCGGGGAGATACTGTAGTTGTTAGATATAGTGAGAGTAAATAGCGATGCATCTTGGGTATCCAAAAAATCAGAACATCCCTGCTTGGTTTGCGAAAGATAACCAACACACCTTTCGGAACATACGAGAACATACAACGTCGGTCCTTTTCTCAGATAGATAATTCGACGAACCAAATGCTTATTCGCATCATTGCCGCCAAGTAGGTGGCGGTAATACTCCCTGAACGTATTCGATCAAATTCATTTCCTTTTCGTTACTCAGTTTCAAAAATAATTTGTTGCTTCTCGTCGCTTCTCAAACAAAATTGTAGACAGGCATTTCTTCTTAGCAGCGTTATCACCGCTGCAAGACATCATTTGGACGTAATCCGTACTCGTTGTTGAAGCTGCACTTAATATTCGAATGAGAACACATGTTATTGCCAAAGTAGTGAAACAAGTGCTCTTTTCATAGCAGTTTGCTGGATAACATATAAAGCTCATCTTCTTCTTTCGTATTATCGAATAGTTTCACTGTTCTGATGTGTGCATTGGAACTATTTGGCCTCATCTAACTTCCCTCTCAATTGCCTGACCCTTTTGGTTCTTTGCACTGTTTGCGTTGTGTTGCGACAGCGGTATATTGTATTCCGTATGCTTCGATCGGAGCAAAATTTCAGTGAGCCTAATACATAAATATGTGGACAAGTAATCTGACTTGAGTTCCACTAGACTTCCAAAGATGCATGAGTCTTACGACACAGACACAGGGCGAACAAAACTTATTAATCATGCAGGACACATTAAAAGGGGCACGTCATTGCCATTGTCCACTTCTCTCGTAAGCTCATTAAAAGTAAAATTAGTCTGATGACTTTTTTCCTTTCTTTGTCGAATTCGGCCGGAACTTATAAAATGTTGTTTGCTCATTCTCGTTCAAATCAATCTGATCTCCGGAACTGGCGGATATAAAACGGCCAGGAACACCTTTCCCATTCTCAACTCAGTATTTATCAGCAAAACGCTGTGCCATTTCTTTCGTACTCTTTCTCCGCGTTCGCGTTGATCGTGAAAATGACTCACGGTTTGTTTATCCGTTTAGCCACAATGAGAACGTGATACATCGTTCACACAATAATTTAAAGTCTTGATATTCGACCCTATGTCTGGGAGACTTCCTCGTGGGTTTCAATTTTTGTGGCATAGAACAGCTCAATTACATATTACACATAAACCGAATTAGCAATCCTTGATACGCCTTTGTACTGTCATGACATGTCTCTTATTAGAGGCCTCTGTGTATCTTGTTGAATTAAATTACTGCGTAAGAAGAATCGGAGTAGGTTCTATTCTTCATCGTTCGTATTTCGATAACGCATTTTTCTTCTTCGACACTCGACTGCAAAAGAGAGAGAAGATGTATGCATATTCCAAATGTGAAATATGCTATAGGAATCATTAAGTACACAAATGGATTCACCACAAGAGGTAAGTATCAATGAATACGATTATTTCACCTATTAAGTTCGTGTTCTCGATTCCTCAACACTTGGGTTTCATTGCATTGCAATAGGAGTATTGCAATTTCTCCTTCTCTTTCGAATCGCTCTAATGGATGAAAGCAGCATAGCAGTTTTTGCAGGAAAGCTATTTGACGGTTATTTCCCATATACCAATATCGCGGTCCATGAATGGCCTCCAAAGAATTAGTTTCTCCACGAAAGCATATGTTCCCACTTAATCTGTTTCGTAATTCATACAGTCCAAGAAAGTTCGCAATAGTTGAAGTTTCACATTGACATCTAGACTTCTCAGCAATCTTAATAGAGATGAGATTAAAATACTGCGTTTCAGATTGATTTCTTTTCATAGCAGGTTTTCAATTTCCTTCAAGTTGATTACCGGTTTGCGGAGAAGTGACATGTTATGTGGTTAGTCGACGGCTGTTGAACAGTGATAGTTTATAATTCTCTACTTGCATGGGTCCCACGAATGTTGCGGTGCGTCATCAGCGTCTTTCAATGTGCTGTTGTAGTATCCACTCACTGACGTCTTTTTCCATGAACTTTGCCTCTGATAACTGAAAATAGTTCTTACTTGCCCTCTGCCTTTGACCTAGATGGCAATAACTTCCATTTTTTCCTTCGTTATACGTTCTGAGGGCTTTCCGCAACACGAAAGTTATGAGAGTATTCGAAGCGCATAATTGTTATCAGCAGATGATGGGCTAGGATATACCCAACAAAACCTTATGGCAGATGGTTACGCATCTGATAAGTAAAAGCCTTCAAGTTTTCATCAAATGTACTGGTGGCACTTCAGGAAACATTAGAACGATCTGCGTACACGGGACGGTAACTTGAATTCATTTTCATCCTGTTGCCTCTTCATCTGTACGGAAACTTGGTACCTTGCAACCAGATTCTGGGTTGAACTGGATAATGATAAGTTAAGAATGCATGTACTGAATGGGTGAAATTAAATTAGGCCTGATTAATGAGTGATCGAACTGCGCAGCTCGAACTGCGCTAGCTATGAATCTTTCGTGATCACATGACATAAACCTTCGAAAAATTCATAAAAGCTGGAATCTGATGGTCGGAGGCATCAAATGCCGGTGAAAAGAGAGATATCGGCAATTCATACGATACCTAAACGTTCTACCTGACAAATAATCATCAACGATCGAGCAACGCCCTCCAAAGAATCTTGTGTTGAGTATTTTGACACGGTGTCAAAATAGTAAGAGAGTTCACTCCTGTGTTGTCATTTCGACTGTGCGCCTATCCTTGTTTAAATGAGTCTATTTTATAGCCACCTAAAATTTATTTACAACCATAGAAATGTTCTCAATTACTTCTTGAAGTCAAAAGCAGCCAATGCCCGAGTCGAACTTGAAGGAATGTACAACTGTGTCCGAATTTTACCTTTGTATGATGAGAAAGTGGGAATCTTTTTCGTGAATCAAAAGCCGATTCTTCAATCTCTCTCCGAGTCAGCTTTTGGTTACCAAGAATCAACAAAAGCATCGTCATATTCCGTCTTAAGTTGAGTTTCTCTGCTGTTTTATGAATAGGACAGTTTTTCGAAGCATCATGGAAGTAAAAAACAAAAACAAGGATGCACTCAGGCTGCAGCAGAGCACTCAACCCTTTCCTGGAAACAAAAATAGATCGAAAACGATCTGCAAGTGAACTTACACTTTGGAGAAAGGACCCACGATGTCAACTATTGATGGAAAGCTAAGCTTCCGAGAATTCTGCAACACAAAATTCCATTCTTAATCTCACTATTACTTCATCTTCTTTTTCTGGACGTTAGATTTGTTAGCTAAGTTGTTAGAATCACAACTGGTACTGAATGTCTACGATTATTCGCTTGCTTGAATCCGCCATACACCTGCCACATAAACGGACCAACATTGGTTATAGAAACAGTGCTAGAGGGTTCGACCGCTATGAACTTTCATTAGTGGC
>JAAUYH010162432.1_pt1 | contig 12695 bp, 9 predicted proteins | sample 7278061 | NCBI WGS metagenome assembly JAAUYH01 (sample SAMN14350203, study PRJNA611818) | marine sediment metagenome | isolation source: surface marine sediment (0.6m) | place: French Polynesia: Moorea | collected 2018-08
CCATAAAATATCTAAAACAACCGTTACACTACCACCTATGGAATTTTCGATGGGAACTACAGCTAAATCGGCTTCCTCTTTTGCTACCGAACGCAGGGCTAGGGCAATATTGGGATAAGGGCATAAAATAGCTTCTTGTTGTTTGTTAGTAGCTAACCACTCAGCATAAGCGATCGCGGCTGTTTCAGAATTAGTACCAGTAGGACCTAGATGAGCTAAAGAAACTTTCATTGAAGTTAAAATTTAAAGATACAAATATTTAACAAAACTATCAATTTTTTACATTAAATTTTTTTTTTGAAGAAATGTAACCTAAAATTAATCAATATCTAATATTTCAGTTATTTCACCTATGTACGTTAGTTTCAGTTCGTCAGAATCAGTAAAAATTTCCGTAGAAGATGAAGAAATTCCCATACAACATTACTTGCGTCAGTCTCAAAGGTTAGTAGAGGCGATCGCCAATCCCAAATTAATGAAACGGGTAGCAGATGATTTGTATGATTTAAAGATGCGCCCGATTAACTTTATGGAAATATATCATTTTCAGCCTATTGTTATACTTAGAGTTTGGTCTGGTTCTAATGGCAGTGTATATCTGAAGTCAGAAGGGTGTCAAATTAAAGGTATTGACTATATTAACAAGCGTTTTTCGTTAAAACTAAAAGGTATATTATATCCTCAAGAAAACAACGGAAAAACCACATTACAAGGTCAAGCAGATTTAGAAGTTGGGGTTGAAGTCCCCACTGCATTGATGTTTACTCCCAGACCGTTTTTAGAGATGGCTGGTAATAAACTATTAAATAGCGTTTTAGTCAGAATCAAACAAAAATTAATCGCTCAATTGATTCAAGATTATCGCTCCTGGGCGGCAAAAGAAGTCGTACTAGAACAAACTACTGCTTCTAACTTATCAACAGATTTCGGATTTTGATAATTTAAGCTAATAGCTAATAGCTAACAGCTAAGAGCTTAATTTAAAAGAGCGACGGTGTTGGGGAGAGGTGCCATATTGTTGTAAGGCAAGACGATGTTTTTGGGTAGGATAACCTTTATTAGCAACTAGATCGTATTTGGGATATTGAGCTGCCAAATTAACCATAAGTTCGTCTCGCCATACCTTAGCTAGAATACTGGCAGCAGCAATTAAAGGCGATCGCATATCGCCCTTAATTACGGTTTTTTGGGGTATGGATAAATTTGGGATCGGAAATTTCCCATCAACTAAGCAGATGACTGGGGAAACTTTTAGCTGTAAGATAGTACGCTTCATTGCCAATAGAGAAGCCTGGGAAATATTTAAACTATCTATTTCGGCAACGGTAGCTTCAGCTATTTGCCAATCTGTAACTATCTCTTTAATCGGATTAACTAATTCTTGGCGTTTTTTGGCAGATAACTTTTTGCTATCTTTTACGCCAATTTCGATTAATTTGGTTAAATCCGATAAATTAGCAACTACCGTCGCTGCAACTACGGAACCGAATAAAGCTCCCCTGCCAACTTCATCAACTCCAGCTACTAAAACATCTGAACTGGAAATTTCGGATAGCAGGGAGTCATCAAACGAACAATCTTGATTCACCGATATAGTCTAAATTTAGGTTTCTTTGATGGGATACATTCATAACGGAGTAAACTAGAGTAAATCCGCTTGAAACTTCGATTACGGTCTGAGTGAAGATTGGTACGAATGATTATGGTTAATCTCCCAACAATATCTAGACCTCTGGACTTATCCCTAAGTCGCTGCTTTTCTTGCTCTCTTATTGTTCAAATGCTTAGGATGCAACCAACCACTGGTTACAGCATCTTCAACAGTAAGTCCCATTGAAGCCAGAAAAGATGCGGTACGCCTAAGCAAAATCTTCTGAATGGTTTCTGCTTTTTGATAGCGACCAATTTCAGTATCAGTAAGACGATGCAAAATATTCGTACTCGCATTGTTGTCCGCCTGTAACACTTCCCCATCAAAGGTGAAGAATCGATCTCCGTCCCGTCTCCCCAAAAGAGTTCCGTTACGGCTATCGACCTGCGAAGTATAGGCTGGATTTACCAGGGTCACCACCGATTGACGACGCTGAGAAACTTGTTCTATCCCTTGCTGTAATTCCCCTTTACACCAAGCAGCTAAACGACGATTAATCTTTTTGCTCTTCCTTTTGTTGTGAATAGGTTGAGAAAGGTCTTCACAAACAATATGCTTGTGAGAGTTAAAAATTTGATGAACGCCTGTTCTAATCTTGGTTTTTAATGTAGCGCGAACCTTGCTTTGAAACTTGTTCTGATTGGTTGTGCCTAAGTTACAGCGTTTAATTCTGCTGTTTGGGCTTTTTCTGCTTAACGCCCAAAGCTTCTGCCTTCTCTTCCCTTTGATGTGGCGTTTTTCTGTGGCATTGCTCATCAATAAACCAATCCCATCGGCATAGACAACATTATCAGAACCATAAAATCCTTCAGTATAACCCTTGTCTATACCAAGAATTGAATTATTATGGTTCTCTTGTCTGGTTACTATCTTGGGATAACAAAGTCTAACTGTATTGTCCTCAAAAATTATCCTTAACCTACCAGTTAGTCTGACTCTTCCACAGTTAAACTTAAGATTGATTCTTTCGTAGCTTCGTTTTCCTGTTGGTTTTCCTGGGAAACTTATAGAAACAATTGTTCCCGAACGAGTAATAGTACAATCCCTAGCATCTAAGACAACCTGATTCTTTACCCAAGTATGACCTCGATGGTATTCTTGCCTTACCCATCGTTTAATTAACGGATACTGCATAAACTCCGTACTGTTTAAAGACTGAACTAGCTCTTTCCTGAAACTAGTATCTTCTAAGACTCTAGTTTTCTCTTTAACTATGGTTTTTTCTGGCTGAAAATAACGATAGATCTTACGGATAACAAAACTTTTGGCAGCTTCTTGAACTGCATAAATATCATCTATCACCGATTGAAAGGTTCGCTCCCAAGGCTTGTAAGCTAATTGATACAAAGATGGAGGATTAGTTATTTTAAATTCCTTGATTAACTTGTCCGACTTTTGTCCCCAAGCTTGTAGCGAACCATATTTATTCCAAATATCTTGTCTGAGTTTACCTAAGCGATTAGCAATCTCAAGACCCTTGGCAAGCTCAGACGCTCTATTGTTAAACCCTTTGGCTTGCCAAGTAACACAATATTCAGTTTTACTGATTCTTTTTCTCGCCATAGCCAAATTATACTATGAATAACTACGATTTATTACTATTTTTATATTCCTGTTCTAGTTTTTTTTCGTAGGCTCCGAGAAAATACAAGCGTGATGAAAAGCAGTGCATTATTGACATGAAATCAGACATCAATTCCTCATGGGGACTTAGTTTAGTTGAATTGATAACTACTATTTCGCAATCATTTAAATTACAAAACCATTCAACAAACTCAAATCCGAATCTACATAGTCTATCTTTGTGAGCTACTACTATAGTTTTAATTTCTCCTTTAGATATTCGCTCCATCAATTTCACAAACTGTTTTCGCTTCCAATTCATTCCTGAAGCAATGTCTTTGACTAATCTGGTGTTGGGATAATGCTTACCCAAGAAAGCAATCTGGTTCTCTAAATCGTCTTTTTGTGAGCGAGTGCTAACTCTAGCGTATAAAACAACTTCTCTTTCATCTATGTTGCTATCTTTTTGAAAGGCTGATTCTGGATATCGGCGATGACCACCAGGCGATTTGATAAACTCAATTTTTCCTTCTTTTGCCCATTCAGCTAAAGTCTTAGGATGATAGCCGTATTTTTTGTAGACTTGGTTGGGAGTTAAATATTTCAAAACTAAATTTGACTGTATTTAACTCCATTTTACTACTTTATTCGATCACTAGATACTGCTGGCAGAAGAACGACGACGACGGCGACGACGAATTGTCGGAACTTCTTCTCGATTGTCGTCAGATTCCGATGCTACTTCTGCTGGCGATCCGGTTGCTACTGTAGTTTCAGGTGCGCTTTCGTCTTTAGTTCGGGTTGCTGTTTCAACTTTAGTTTCTACTACAGTAGGTTGAGTTGTTTTGATGCCTGTTTCTTCTGTTGCTTCTCCTGGGGTTTTAACATAAACCATAACCGATCTACGGTTTTCCAAGTCTTTTTCCGCATGAACCAGGGGAGATATACCCATCAGAGCGTATATTTCTTGCTCTAACTCGGTCATTTCTACAGATACTGTTTCTAAGGTCGCTTCTTCTCTTCGTGAGGAGCGGGATTGAGTTCTGGTTCGGCGTTCTTCATTATTGTAGCGATCGCCTTCTCGATCTAAATTGTTAACTGTAAGTTCGGTTACTTCTGGTTCGCCTATTTCATCTTTAATCAACAGATCGCTGCGACGACGACGACGGCGACGATTACCGTTGCCATTGCCACTTTGTTCTTGATAGTTGGGATGATTGATTAATTCAAGCTGACGTTTGTTACGATCGTCACCTAAATCCGGAGAAAAATCGGCAACTGGTTCGGTGCGGTCGTATTTTTCGGCAAGACTGGGAATAACTGGACGAATGGTACTAACTGCTTCTCGTACAGCAGGAGGAATCATCGCTGGACTTTCGAGACATTCCCCTTCAGATTTACCTGGTAAGTGGGCTAGTTGACCCAAACCACCACAGGTAGAACAGGTTTGACCAAAGAGTTCGTAGATATTTTTGCCTTGACGCTTGCGGGTTAATTCAACCAAACCTAGTTCGGAAAGTTGAGCAATTTGCGGCCTAGCTTTATCCCCTTTTAAACTTTTATTGAAGTGTTCTAGCAACTTGATTTTATCTTGATGGGAGTCCATATCGATAAAGTCCACCACTATTACACCACCAATATTACGCAAGCGTAACTGACGACCGATTTCAGTTGCGGCTTCGGTATTCGTCCAGAGGACGGTTTCTCTGGCAGTTGCCGAACGGGTAAACGAGCCTGAGTTAACATCAATTACGGTTAAGGCTTCCGTGGGTTCGATAATAATATAGCCACCAGAGGGTAATTCTACTCTGGGTTTTAAAGCTTCGCGAATTGCAGCATTAACGCGGTAGTAGTCTAAAATTGGCTGTTGTTCTCGATGATGATCGATAAAAACACCTTGGGGAGAACGTCCGCCACTCCAGTTCATTAAATGTTGCTTGACCCGTTTTACCCCTGAGGCAGAGTCTACTACGATGGTATTAACGTCAGCAGAGTAAGTATCCCGCAACACGCGCTGAATAAAATCATCATCTCGATTTAGTAGCGCGGGTGGTCTGACATGATTTGCCTGATATTGAATAGATTCCCACTGTTTTTGGAGAAATTCTAAATCCTCCATGATTGCTTCTTCGGCTTTGCTTTCAGCTTCGGTGCGTATCAACAAACCCATACCTGGTGGTTTAATTAAAATCGCCAAGGCGCGGAGACGACTGCGTTCATTTTCGTCAGCAATACGTCGGGATAGTTTGACTCCTTTTCCATAGGGCATTAGTACCAAATAACGTCCTGGTAAGGTGATATTACCCGTCAATCTTGGTCCTTTATTGCCCGTGGGTTCTTTCATTACCTGAACCAAGGCTCGTTGTTGAGGTTCTAACAGTTCGGTAATGGCTGCGGCGGTTTTCTTAAGGCGCAAAGGACCGAGATCGGTAACGTGAATAAAGCCGTTACGTTCGGCATCGCCTATGTTGACAAAAGCAGCATCGATACCTGGAATCACGTTTTCTACTGAACCCAGGTAAATATCACTTACTTGTTGATTACCTGTAGCAACAATTAATTCTTGTATTTGTTCTTCCCAGAAAACAGCTGCTAAGTGATATTGTTCGGCAATAATAATTTGTTTTGGCATTAATTTTCTTTCCTCAAAATCTCGATCGCTGGTTAAAATACTTGAAAAATATGGGTTACATTGGTGGGTTTAAGCTCAAAAATCTGAAATAAATAAGCAAACTCGATCTACATTTGAAAATCAGTCACACATTACCCAATAGTATGTATTCGATCTGTTTTATAGATTATTTAGCTGATACTTTAGGATTTCTTGTGGGTCTTTCGGTGTATGTGCCAATCTTTTTCCTTTTTCTAGAAATAAAGATGGTGGTTGTTAAGAGGTACTCTGTTGTGGGAACAACAAAGATGCTACTCACGACTTGGGATTTCCCCGTCCTCAACTTGTGAAGACAAGGTTTCTGAGGTTTCCTCAGAAATGTGAGATGTCCGTTATCTCGGACGTTTGCGCGTCGAGCGCACGCAGGATAGCTCGTCAACTTTAATTGAGTTAAAAGGTTGAAAGCAGTGGGAAAAGATAACTGAGGCTGGGACTTTATTAAGTTTATTAAAGACTTAAGCCGATTTAGGTCAACTTACTGGTGATGCAGCGAATCATATAGCTTTATAAGTCGCTCGCCACACCAACCACGACTGCTTTGGTTGCAATTACCTACCACCAAATCACTAAATTACTGTGATTTGACTCTCTACAAGATTTTAACCTGAATATAACCTTGAAGAGTGACTTTTGACAAGGAAGTTATTAATAATTATCTTTCCCTATTATCAGTATAATTCCTGTTGTACGATCGCGGCAATTTGCTGTGCCGCTCCTGCTTTACCTCTCACTGCTATTAAGCGATCGCTCATTGCTTGCAGTCGATCGGGATTAGCTAGATAATCTAAGACTAAATTCGCTATGTGTTCTGGCTGTAATTTGCCGACTAATTCTGGTACAATCTCTGATTTTGCCCAAATATTGGGCCAAGCAAACAACCGTTTTTGTCTGAGAATCAACCAATTAATTAACTTGGCAAATAAAGTTCCCACTCCTGGCAAATTAGCTAAAATTCCTGGGAAACCATCCCAGGAGCGCATGGCATCTAGCTGTTGGGTGGGTAATAAGACGATCATTGGTATGCCCAAAGAAGCTAATTCGGCGGTATTAGCCCCTACTGTAGTTAAACATAGCTGACATTGGGTTAGTGCTTCATAGGCAGGAAATTGAGTAATCAACTGAATTTTGACACCATTAGAGGTGATTATATGCGGGTTTTCTGAATCTACTGTGCTTAAGCTTCCTTTAACTACTCCAAACTGTTTGACTAGAGGATTGGATTGCGGATCGGCGTAGCTAGCTAGGGTATCTAAATCTAAGGTAGGTGCAACAGGGATAAGAAATTGCGCTTGGGGTTGCTGTTGTTGAATTACTTCTGCGATCGCTAAACACAAAGGAACGCCTTGAAATAATTTAGCAGGTTTTGACCCTACCAGTAATCCGATAACTGGCGCGTTAACATCTGTTGGTGGAAAATTGTTTTTTACTTCTAAACTGACATCTGCAATCAAGTCACCAACAACAGTAAATTTATGGCGATAAGCACCAGGGACTTTATTAACTACTGTGTCATTCATGACCGCAAAGCGATGGATCCAGCGATACCAACGAGCCTCCCATTCGGCATAAATTAAACTAGAATAACCGAGACGCTTGCTAATAGCTACGGTATAAAATTGATCGCCACCGAGAAAAATAACTATTCCTTGTTTATGCCAATCCCAATTATCTTTAATTTTACCAAATAGCAGGAAAGCAAAAAAGTCATTGGCAGCTAATACTCGATCTACTTCGGGATAGTTTAAAGCGATCTCCGCTTCTTTTCCCGTACTATGAGGACAGGGAGATAAAATTACAGAAATTCTAATCTCAAGAGTATTACTATCCAATTGTTGTCGCAGTGCTTTAACTACAGGACGCACCCAGGTGACAATTTCCCCCGGACCATTGGATAGGATGACAATATCGACTGGTTTCATATTGGTTAGTAGTCAGCAATGGACAATGTACGATGAACAATGGACAATCATCTTGCTTTATTTGATTGGAAATAATTTAAATAGCCAATAGTCTTTTAGCTGGGAACTAAGGATGGGTAATGCTGTTTCTAGAGATACGTCCAAATCTTTTTCGTTAATATCGATAATTATTCGATAAATTAATTCAAAGTTGAGGCGATTATCTTTATTTATTAGCTCAAATCTACCATTTTTGGTATGGTTTAATTTTTCTATTTCTTCTTGCCCTACTTTCCCTGTAATCAGTCTTTGTCTGCTATCTCGCCATAATAAGAATTTTATTTCTCGATTGTGGATTACTAATTCATTATGATTTTTAATCCGAGCAGTAAATGCACTGCCTTCTATATTTAAAAAGCCAATGGAAACTGACAAGCGATCGCTTTTGATAAGTATCTGTTCTGGGAGTCTACGCTTACCAAACCTTGGATGTTCTATCTTGAGATTAATAACAATTTTAAACGCTTTAATTATAGTTTTTAATTTGCCAATATCATCGCTGTCGCTAATAATTTGGAATTTATTATATTCTTGAGTAATCAGTTTTTTCTGAGTTTCTAAGTATCTAATTACTTTAGCTCTCTCATTGTCTATTATTGTCTCATTTTCTAGCTTATCTTCCTTTTTTATTTCTGGTTCTTTTATTACTTTTTCCTCTTCTCTTTCTTCTTCCTGTTCTCCCCCCTCAGTAAATATTTGAAAAGCGTTAGCTATTTTTTTAAATACTCGTTCTAATTTAGAAAATTGTGACTCTAAAATTTCTATTCTTTGTGAAACTGTGTCATTATTATCTGGGGATGTAGTATTTGTTGGAGGAAAAGGAATATTATTAATTTTATAGCGATAGTAATTGGCAGCGGTATTTAAAACAGTACGAATTGATTTTTGACTTAGGATGTGTTGTAATTCTGTGGAACTAAATAAATCTAAAGTAGCTCCTACTGCTTGAGCTTTAAGTTTTAATATTTGTTCGATTTCAGCAGTGCTAGGTTTAGTCAACTCAACCTGATATTGTGCCATGCGATCGACCACTGAACCATCAAATATTTGTTGGCATTGTTGCCAGCGATTGGGAAATAAATTTAAAATAATTAAACTGTTAGGAACGTGAGTAAATATTTCTTTAACTGCTTCGCCAAAACTAAGTAGCAATGAGTGATTATGTTCTAATCCTAAAGATTCTAATTGATCGAAGACAATAATTAACGGCTCATCCAACAAAGATAGTTTACCTAATACTGCGATCGCTTCTAAGGAAAAAGCTTCTTTACTCATTTCCTCATGCCAATTATATAAACCAATTTTATTTAATTCTTCTGGTGATAAAGCCTCAGCTGCCAACCATTTAGTGACTAATCGTTTATAATTGCGATCGCTGTAACGACAATATTTGATAATACCTGTAAGAATTTGTGCTGCATAACCAGCTCCACCGTATTTATATAACCACCATTCATTAGCTCTTTTTTCGATATGCTGCCAATAATAGACTTTTTTTTGAGTGTCTTTTTTTAAGCTAGTATAAATGCCGAGCGGGTTATTTTTAGTAATATTTAAAATATCTCTGTCTTTTTGACTAGAACTGTATTCTTTACCAATATGTGTAATCAAGCTAGATGCTAAAAGATGTTCTAGTTGAGTGTAGTTAGTATCGGGAACTTGTTCGACTAAAGATTCTAAAATACGACTGTAGATATGATAAATAACTGCATCAGGATTATTAGGATGGCGAATAAATAATAAGCGATTATGCTTCAGTAAATCTTTTGCTAAACGCATAATCAAATGGGTTTTACCCGTACCTGGTTCGCCAATAACCACAGCACCTTTACTTTGATGATTGAGATCGTATTTAATATCGGTGATAATGGAAGTTAAAATATAATATTGGTCGCGATAAGTGTTGGTATTGTCAATATGTTCTTGAAAAGGATTATCAACGCGACTACTTCCAAAGGGATTGGGTTTATGAATATGTTGATTAATAGCCATTTGCTGCTTTATTCTGAGATATAGCTGATAGGTAAATTGAGCATCATATCTGGCTGTATGTGCTTGTTGTGAATTAAAGTATTTATTTTCAACTTGTAAATTTAGTTTTTTGCTGAGATATTCAAGAGAATAACTAGATAGATTCGGAAAATGTGCGATCGCTAGGTTGTAAGTACAATGTATATCTAACTCATACCAATTTAAACTAACTTTTTTAAAACTGTTTTTTAATACCTTCAGATCGTGTTTAGCATGGTGAAAAACAATTGTTTTATTTTGAGATATTTTAATAAAATCTGAGAGAATATACCCCAGAGGTAGATAATTTAAAGTAAGACATTCCGAAGGGTAGACAAATGCGGGTTCTATATCTGAATGTTCTTTAGCAAAAGCCTCATAAATCAATTCTCCCTTGCTGTTAATGATAGCAATTTCTTTTAACTCATTTCTACCTTCTGTATCAATAATTAAAAAATCCACTTTAATTCAATTGTTCATTGTTCATTATTCATTATTTTCTTTGCTTGTAGTTTTAGGCGAATTTCGGCGTGTATTTCTTTAGTGATCGGATAAAAATAAGCTAAAACTAAACCGATAATTAAAACTACAGTAGGTAAAGGTGCAACTGCGATTCTAATTGCTAGTAAAGCACTTTCTGGTTGCATGGGTATTGCTCCTCCTGGTGGACGTTCGATAAATCCAGAAGCTTCTAAAGCAATACCAACTAAAAATAAAGCTAAAGCTAGACCAAATTTTTGCAGAAGTACCATAAAACTATAAAAGATTCCTTCCCGTCTTTGACCTGTATTTAACTCATCCAACTCGATAACATCAGGGATCATCGACCAAGGAATTAAGTAAGCAACGGATACGCCACAACCAGCCATAATTGCTAATACATATAATAAGCCTATTTGACCTGGTTGAATTAAAAATAATCCTGCCTGGGCAATAATCCAAATAATAGTTCCCATAAAGAAAACAGCTTTCTTACCAAGTTTTTCGCTAACTATTTTCCAGAGAAATAACATAATTAATGCCGTTCCTTGAACTGCGATCGCGACAGTAGGAAAAGCGGCTTCTTCCATTCCCATCCAGCTAACTACAAAGTAAATCAGAATCGAAGCTGTTAACTGTACTGCCAACCAAGAACATAAATAAATACCAATAATATAGAGAAATGGTTTATTACTAAAAGCAATTTTTAATTGTTCTTTAATCGGCGTACTAGGAACAGAATTAGCTTGGTTACGAGAAGCAATCGCTTGATAATCGCACAGGTGATCTTCAGTTGTGGCAAACAGCAAAGTATAGCTAAAAGCAGCTAGTTGAATACTAATCAAAATAGCTATAACACCATATAAATTTCCAGCTTCTTTACTACTAATAATATTGTAAATTCCAGTAATAATTAAAATAGTCGCGATCGCGACCAAAAGCAATCCTAATATTTTCTTTCCTTGTCTATCTAAAATTGGCGATGCACCACGCTCTTGAATGCGAAAAGTACACCACAAGCTCCCAATAACTGATATTAAAGTGCTGGTTAATCCTAAGACTAAATACTGTTGTTTGGGATCGTCAGGATAAGCTTGAAAAATAAAAGTAGCCAGAATTAAAGATAAAATACTGCCACCAATAGAAAAAGAAAACCGAAAACTATTAAGATTCGTCCTTTCGTTATAGTCTTGAGTTAATTCTGGTGTTAACGCCGTGTAGGGTAAATTAACCGCCGTATAAGCCAAATTAAACAAAATAGCGATCGCGATATAGTAAACAAATAAACACCAGTTATTAATGTTAGGATCGCTACTAAAATTCGGCACGATCCATTGTAAAAAAAAGAAAATTCCAAAGGGAATAGTACCAAATAACATCCAGGGAATGCGTCTACCCCAACGAGTGCGAGTGCGATCGCTTAAAATGCCTGCAATGGGATCGTTAATTGCATCGCCAATCTTGCCAATAGCTAAAATACTTCCCGCTAAACCAGCAGATAAACCAGCCACATTAGTAAAGAAATATAACAGGAAAAATACTAAAATATTAGCGGTTATGGCAGGTCCCATGTCTCCAGAGCCATAGGCGAGCTTGGTGGTAAAGTTGAGCTTTTCTCGATCCATCTACTTCTCGCTGATTGTAATTTTTAGATTCCCTACTGTTATGCCAGATTTATACGTATCTTGGTCAGATTATCACCACAAAATTGAAACTTTAGCTGTTAAGATTTATCAATCTAATTGGCAATTCAATCAAATTGTTTGTCTGGCTAAAGGTGGATTGCGAGTTGGAGATCTAATATGTCGTCTCTATGGGCAACCTCTAGCTATTCTATTTACTGCTTCTTATGGTGGTAAAGATAATCGTCAGCGCGGTAAAATTCGCTTTTCTCGACATCTTTCTTCAATTGAGGCTAATTTAGGCGATAAAGTTCTGTTAGTAGATGATTTGGTAGATTCTGGTGTGAGTCTGATTGAATCGATTAAGTGGTTGCGCGATCGCTATAGTGCAGATATATCAGAAATTCGTACTGCGGTTATTTGGTATAAAGATACTTCAGTAATTACACCCGATTATTATGTCGATTATCTTCCCGATAATCCTTGGATACATCAGCCTTTTGAAAAATACGAACGACTTACTATTGAAGAGCTAGCTGGCAAGATTGGTTTGAGTAACAGCGAGGGACAGCTATCTTAATACGCGATCTCTTAAATATTTTTTAGTAATATATTTTGTAGGTAACAAGTATATGTACTTAAAGGAAAGCACCAAGAAAAATTAGTATATTTACGGAAGACAAGAAGCAGTGTTTATCGTTAACCTATTTCTTAAGTTGGTTAAGTTAAATAGCCAAAAA
>JAAUYH010005789.1_pt1 | contig 12694 bp, 8 predicted proteins | sample 7278061 | NCBI WGS metagenome assembly JAAUYH01 (sample SAMN14350203, study PRJNA611818) | marine sediment metagenome | isolation source: surface marine sediment (0.6m) | place: French Polynesia: Moorea | collected 2018-08
CTTCAGAAGTTAGACAGAATGATGCTATAGCTATGGACCGAAAGCGAGATTGATTTACTATTCGTTTTATTTCCTGAAAGGTTGCTTTTGCATAAACCTAATGAATGTAGGTCGAGAATGACTATATTTTTAAAATTATAAATTGCTAAGTGCACCAAATCAAAACTGATCCTCTTGCATTCACCAGAATTAATGAATTTAAAATCATTCCCGACTGAATCCTGGACATAAGTCAAACTGAAAATCTTGAAGATTTCTTCCAGATAAATTTCAGTATATAAATTACGTCAAAACATGAATGAGACTTTAAGAAATTATGAAGAATACGCATTTCATGCTTCATTTGGATTCATTATGTAGTAGTTTCAAAAAACGGACTACGTGTGTGTTGTATAATATCTAATTCAGTCTAAAAAACACATACAGAAAGCTCATTTTAATGTAAAACCTACATCGGAGTAGACGGATCCAACAGACAATGTTTTCATGGCGAAATCGAGAGGAGAAAAACGTCTTTATAACAGTCGAATTGAAAACATTTATGGTCCGTATTGTGTCTAAGTACTCATGAACAATGCTGCCAATAATTCCAAGACTACGTTTCGACTACATGGAAGTAATTCGGCAGATTCATTATGTATAAAATAGTGAAAGTAACAGAAATGGAAATCTTTATACATACAAAAATCGGTTCAGTATATTGTGCCAAATTTTCAATATTGTTCGAAAAGTGTGCTCTGTACTGTAGAACTGCTAAAATACTTAAAATATATTTGTGGAAGATTTAACCACCGTACTAATTCATAAAGAAAAAGGATTAGACTTAAATGATTGAACTGAAACTTCAAGTTGTTTGCATGGTATTCATTAAATGAGTATGCAAACAAAATATTCAGGCGCTCACTAAGTGAGCTACCAATTCTTGATGAAAAAGAAAGTATTTTGAACTGCGTTTACTTAAGAATTTTCCGATGTTCAAGCAATAGAGGGCGTACATTCTATTCAAAACATAGCGTATCAAATTTCAACGCCGTATGTAGCATTTTTCCGTTTAGGTCAGAATCTGTGACATTTCTGAAATAATTTACTTGTATTCTAAAGTATCATTAATCAACAGGTAAAGGGCTCTATTTTGGTAATGCTACAATATAAGATGTCTTTATTTTCGACTGCTTAAATTACCGATAGGAATTCTATCTAATACAATAAGATGTACATCTCAGGGGTTTTAAGTTAGTACTGGAAAGTAATCAAGAAAATGAATCTAAATATTCTTGAATAAGGTGTCTGAAGAGTTTTGTCAATGAATCTTGCTGAAGGACTCGTTTTCTTGGACGCATTTATGTCGAATCTTCGTAATCACAAAGCAACAAATACGACTGGAGTACTTCTATTTTTCGAAACATTTTATCGATGCTACAATCGGAGTAATAATATTATTCCAGTCTTTCGAGTAGTTCGAAATCTTTTCGTATAAAGTCATTGCTTAACGCAAGAATATGTGACCGGGAATTAAATTTCCATCTTCTTTTTGAAATAACAACGGGTTTCATTGCAACATACAATTCTCGGAAGTGTGAAATCGAAGTGTTTCTTTAATTCTTATTTTTGGTTTGGAATATGAGTATACTTCATGTACAGTACCCAGGACTTGCATTTAATTAAGATACATAATAGCGTGCAGCCATGAGATCTACTGTACAAGATTAGCAGAGGTGGAATTTTGTTAGAGAAGTTCAAATTAGATATTGATAGCAAGCGCAAAAATGTGACAAGAAATTAGACTGCAACCATTCTACGACTCAAAATCAAGCTGTTTGTATTGTTGACTTTTAGGAAACAGTTCGAGTTGGTTTGGGCATCGAGTCCGGAGACTCACAATGCATCAGGTCAGCTGTGTTAGTGACGCCAGCTGTTGTTGTACGTACATTCTTAAGATGCTGCCAAAGCGTACCTGAACTATATCGATTCTGGATTATGTTCATATGGTTCGAATCATAATCACATGAGTGGAAGGTTTCAAACAGAGTTTGCAGCATTACTCTCCAAGTGATCATCTGCTTGCAGTTGTGGCACGAAGAGTGCTCAAAATGATGCTACAAAATATTTACAATATACAAATCGTACTTGGCCATTGTCTTTAACTCCAACGCATATCTTATGCACTGACAGTGCTTCAAGGCGACAACACTACCTCTTTGAATTTGAAACTTCGACAAAATGATGGTCTCCGAATGAATAAACTGTTACAGTAAGTCCTTTCAAGTAAATGAGAGTCTGCAACATTCTCTGCGTCTTTACAATGCGGTGCGCCAGCAAAGCCCAAGAACTCAACTCTTAACTTCAGAAATCATTGGTTGTTTACCGGCATATTTGTCTTGTGATGTCCTCGTGCCCTCCAGAACTACATGATTTACCTTATTAATCAACCAAGAATCTTCAAAAACATTTTTCAATCTACAAGAACAGAACAGTGCTTGACTTGAGTGCAGATGTACTGTAGTAGCATGGTTAGACTGAATCACTGTAATTTCGAGCTCATCAAAAAATTCTTACCTTATCTCCGGTACGATCCAGTAAAGTACAGTACACACATTACACTTCAGCAGATTCTCAATTTTGCATGCGAGGAATGGATTTACCAAGCAGCACACCCAATATTCCGCTTTATATCAGCGGTCGAGAAGATGATGAAGCGCATACACTTCTGTTCGTGCACGGTTGGCCAGACGATGAGCGCATGTTCATTCAACAAACGAATTACTTCGGGGCGAAATACCGAGTGGCAAGCGTACGACTCCCCTGGTTTTCAACGATTAGCAATGCGAATGCCGACGCCGCACAAAATAACTACAGTCCAACCGGATACACCCTACACGAATTAGTGGACGCCCTTATACTCGCACGTCGCAAGCTCGGCGAGGAGCGGGCAGTTACGGTGATATGTCATGATTGGGGTGCGATTCTTACACAACTAGCAGATCTCGACCAGCCAGGCATTTTCCGCCGCATCATTACAATCGATGTAGCGCTAACCCCGTGGATGGTTCGTGGTGCACGGTGGCGGAGCATGGATATAGTCGGTATGGCGGTATACGGCTTCCTTTACATGTGGCATGCTGCGTTATGTTCGATAGTGTATCGAGTACTTCCTGGAATCGCCACGCGATACATGCGTTGGCTGGTGAACTACTGCACCAAGGACCACTTTTGGAAACGACCCGGCCTCATACATGCGTTGGACAATGACTCATGCGGACTTCGTGCGGCATTAGCCGAATATCCGGCTCGAGGAGAGGCACATCCATTGAGTGGATACGTATACTTTGACATTCATCGATTATTTTGGTTAGGACTATTGGGCATGGCGCCGAAATTGGCGCGTAAGTTGCCACCGTCGGGCAATTGGAAGGATTACCCAACCTGTCCTACATTGTTCGTGTATGGTGGGATTGGCCCGAAGTTTCACAGTGAAAAGTGGGAACAGAATCTGAGCAAACGGAAGGATGGTTCAGAAGTTGTGAAATTTGAGGACGCTGGTCATTGGGTGATGCTTGAGAAAGCGACAGAACTGAACGCAGAGATCGAACGATGGATAGAAAAAATAGAGGAAAAAGTGGCGAGTGGAAAGTAGTAGGTACAGTATTGTGGATAAGTCGACAAATATTCGTCTGTACGGTAAACTGTAGCAATAGAGTCAAAGGGAAGCGATGCCTCACTTGATAGTTCAACAGCGAGCGAACAGATGCAGCGAGAATCTATGAAACATGCGAAGAGTGTGTACCAAAGCAATCACCACACGATCATTGCACTTGTTCTGCGACAGAAATCTCGCTAGTTTTCAGGAGTGTCGGTTAAGATTCTCACATGACTGACGTGTAGCAAGTGAAGTATGGGTATCCTGATTGAGGAGCAAACACATCGATACTAAGTAGGTCTTCGAAAATCGAGCAGTAAATAATTACAACGCTAGTAGATTGTATTGAATCTAACGTTTCGTATTAGACATTCTTATTGGTTGATTGTATTGAATCTGAGTTCGCTAAGAAGCCAATGGAAAATCTGATTTCTGACGATCTGAATGCAGTAAGTCATACGTAGACGATGAGTGCTACGAGCGTGATCCAATAGAAACAAGATAACTCTAAAATGACGAATTAGGAATAGCGAATCAAGCAGAATTTCGATTGGATGAATCTTCGTAGGGGAACCAGATAGTGAATTTACGGGATTGAGATAATCGTGCGACTCTGAGTAGTGCGTAGAACACATTTATTCGTTTCGCACGACATCACGTTCGATTTCTTGCGCAAATAAATCTACCGGTACCCTGTAGCAGTGTTATTTCACGCGACCGACACGTCTGCACATCGTACGAACAACGGTAGCGGTAAATAATTGAAAGATGCTCGACTTTTCGGCGATGCGGGAGCGAGCGTGTCTGTTTGTTATGACCCCGTTCATTTTGTAAGGAATGCAAGTGTTAGTCGAGACTTGATTCGCTTTGTGATCTGCACTTTAAAACTGTCGATATGCGAGCGTGAATCTGGTTGCGGTGACGACTTGCTCGATAATACAAGAGAAGAAACGCGCTTCTATGGAACTTGTGCAAAGTTCAGTCGTTGTCCCTTAGAGCACCGTGCTGTTACTGTATTGGACGGCAAGTAGATTAACTACTCTGCTCTGCATCCTTCAAAGCAAGGCTTGCTGATTTTATCACTAGAACAAGTCGAAAACAAGCATGTTATTAGTTTGCAGCAACACTAACATTTGTGACATTAGACGCTACTTCTACTTCTACTTCTACCACTGGTAGTAGTGGTGACGGAAACCTCGCTTTCGCGTTCATATTCATACTCGTCGTCCGAATAAAATGACTCATGACTTTTGACTGTGAAACTGTAGTTACTTGAACTTGACGCCGCACTGGAAACCGAAACATTACTATCTGTGTCGCTCACAACCTCCTCATAGTCGTCTTCTTCTGCTTCCCCTTCGTCTTCCTCTTCTTCATCATACTCGGATGCCTCCTCACTTCTCACTTCTTCCGACTCCGCTTCCTCATACTCATTTTCTTCTTCCTGCTGATTGTGGTGATGATGGCCATGATAATCATCTTCATGATGATGGTCATGGTCGTATTCCTCATCCTTCTGCTGCTGGTTCTCAGGCTTGGTATCCCACACAACCGTGCTCATTTCTGACTCTATATACTGCCCGGTGTTATACGGTGTGTCCCAGCTCTCATCACAAAACTGATTACATGTGTGCTGATGGAAGAAGGTCAAAATTCCATCAGGTCCCATGTCAGTACTGCCATAATCCATCGTCACACTGAGTATGGCAGGGTCACTCAACACAGCTTCATCCTCATACAATCCACCTTGTAGGTCACACAAAACATGCTGTCCCCCACTCGCATGATAGGAGAAGTGGCTCAACGCCTGCATAGCGTCGGCGAACTCACTCTCATTACTCGCCCATCCCGAGTTGCTGTTCCATTTGTCGTAGCCCTCGATGAATGGCTCGCGCAGGTAGACGACGTGTGGGAGGGGCGTGTCGGCGGCAAAGCGATGCGTACTTGGTACATGCACACGAATTGGCAAGTCGATAATGTTGAGTGCGTTAAATGCGCGAACGAAATCTAGTGTACGTTGCACACAACGGATGTCGCCATGATAGTCGGCGGTAGAGTACGCATCTTGTTCGATAAGCCACTTGGCCACGCAGGGTTCGCCGGCGCGTTCGCCACTAGTGTAGTGACCCAGTGCCACCCAGCGAAAACCGCCTGCTTCGAAAGGTTGCTCCAATGCTTGGTCGTCGAAATGCGCACGTGCGCCTGAGTCGCGTACCGCCGAGGCATCAACGAACGCTTCGTCCAACTCATTCACACAAGCGAAACAACGCGAACGATTAACGCCCTTTCGCCATTGCCTACGTGAAAAATGGTCGGAAGTCTCAGTAGCGCCACACGCAACACAGGTACGAGTGGTGGACATGACGGTGGTGGGATAGTGTTGCGCTGGGTGGTTGCGTGCAAGTTGTTGGGCTTAGGTTAGCGAAGTAAAAGTGATGATTTGGAAGACTGGTGGGCGTGTGTATTCCAGACACACCACACAATATTGAAGTGCACTGCAGCATAGTTGATAGGAAGAGGACAATCGTCATGTTAAGGTCCCCATAGGAAGGTGGTGGAATTTCAATATTTCCATAGAGATCAAATTCCGCATGGCTAGGTGTAGCTCGTTGCAATGACGTTTGCGAAGCACACCTGCCTGCCGGTGGTCGTCAACTTGTCCCGCTTGACCCTGGAACAGCACTTGTCCTTGGATTATTTGGGTGTTGGTGGATAATCTCGGTTGCGCAAATTCACTTTCTTGTTCTCGAACCCTCACACGAGTCGGAAATATTACCGTGCAGTACAGTAGTTGAAAATGAAGGATTTGTGGACGCAATTTTGACAGAGATTTTCGACGAAGGATTCATAACGCGCTCATTCTACTTGCGATTTGAATAAATTGACGCAGCGTCGACCAGATTTTTCGGGATTGCGGGAGATGTGAGGAAGATCCATAGAACAATTCCTTTCAGGTCATGGACTGTACAGTACCTGTACAGTATCATTATTGGAATGAACTGTACACAGTGCATGTTTATTGGACGTTTATAGTACTGTGCAGACTCGTCCAGCACCGATGTTCTAATTTATTGAACGAGCACACTGGGGGCGGATGCAGAGAATGAGAAGCGTGCGTGCGCGTGCGCGTATAAACGAATTGCGTGCCAGGGAGTGCGGTATTTAAGTGCACCTCCGAGTGTCTTGACTAGTACAGTACAGAAAGTACCGGCACCTTACCGGTACAGTACGTGCAGGAATACAAAAAAAGTGTTGGTGGAGAAAGCAGAGGGTAAGGGTTACGATAGTGTCATCCCAACGTAGGTCAGCGCTGTATTAACAGGAATCCCCTATTTCGCACACCTGGAATCCGTTGCCAGGAAACAATCTTATTTCTATTGGCGACGACGTAAAATCCTATACTATTTACTGTGTTAAACTGCACCCGGCCAGTACAGTACTCGCATTTACTATCGGAAGACAACTTAATGCTCCCTCTTTCTAATTTCCGTAAATTTATGCTCAGTAAATTTACTGTACTGTACAGTATTAAAGGAAAGCGTACACACTTGTGCAAGGTAATGTACCCTCGTTTGTTTCGAGACCATAGTTCATCATGCTGTACGATACTTTGTACGGTACTTCTCACATCCGAGGATCTGTATATAACATTCCTCGAAACGAATCATGATTTGTAATGTACACTACACTCTTGTCGAGATCGACAAGCTACCGCCCTTTCATGCTAAACAATCCAACTAAACTACCATATCTGCTGTGTACTCAATAACCCAACCGTAACGCCTAGGAGACTACCTAGAATTGTAATGTACCGTACAGTACTTTTTATAAAATCTGATTCCCTTGTTTCAATAAACCGAAAAGATATTTGTTCTTTGACTTAACCTGCCCTACTAACATCAACTATATCTCACCCGCCACTTCACTTTTAGTTCCGTCGCTTTCTCACCCATCACCCAAATAATCGTATGCTAAAATTTCACCATTTCCCAACTTTCCTTCTGCTTGCTGCCAAGACACAATTAATGTAAAACATCTCGGATAACCGACTCAATTTCCTGAGTGTTGCAATCAGCGAACCAAACTTGACGCCTCCGAGTTATTTTTTAATGTACATATAAGTCTGAGTTGTTCCCTAAAGTGACTCTTTGTGTAGTTCACCTGCCATTACATGCTCCTAACTGTACCTTGTGGTCTTCATAACGCGGAGTGCAATGTGCAGGTTTGTTTCATGTAGCCTCGAAATTCACATAGGTATTGGTTGAGATCCACCTAAGTTGTAAACTAGCTACACGATATTTCGAGCTGAAATGACTCGTTTTTTGAATCAACATTTGCTCATCATCTGGCTAACCGTGCTCGAACAGAACAGTGCGAGCTTCATCAACTTCTCGACCTCTGACATTCTGCAGAACGCTCAATTCGTCACTTTGGCTGAACTATGAATCCATGCTAGCTTCACAACTGCACCTCCTCAGCTCTACTTGAGCATGGCATTGAATCTTCATAGCAAAGCGTTCATTTATTTCGGCTAACTACTTGAAAACTTCGGGACAGTGGATGTACCCAAGGAGACGACACCTCAACTTGTTCGGTCGACTAATTCTAGTCGAGTAGCAGGCGATCGAAACGATCGTTCATCTTACGTGCGAATGCTATAGCACGTTTAACGAAGGACTGCTTCTTCTTTTGCGGCCTCCTACTCGAAGATCCAGCAGTTGCAGCTCGCCTGTCGTAAGCTGTAGCTGTCATATTCGTTGGAGCAGGTAGGTAATTTATCCAATCACCGGCAATTTGAGTGAAAGATGGTACTGCACCACACGAACATTTCGTATAGAGCATGCTCTTGTTCTGCAATGGCATAATTGAGTCAATATTCGTCCATTCGACGCAGGTTCTGGAGGAACTCGATTCGGCAGTATTGCTATCACGAAGAGCGGTCCAATTCGGACCAAACACGGTCTCCTTCTTAAATGTTGCTGCTGTTCGTCGGGTTTGACGATGTGGTACCCTCTTCTTCGTTAATGAGCTTGATGCCACAGAATCGACCGACGTATCGCCGTTCGGAACTTGTCTTCCTTCAGTTGCAGCAGCACACCCACATGAATAAGACGGAAAGAATACGCTTGTATTCTTCTGCACCGTGACATGTTCAAGGTTTGTCCTGTTCCAACCTAGTCTTTTAGACTGCGAATTCTTCATCGAGACATTTCGCGGTGACCTCGACTTTGAATGGAGAGCTTTGTTGCTCGTCGGATTTGTAACCGAAGAGGTCGATAACTGACCTTGAGCTCGCATGTGTGGTGGCAGATGTTTCTGTTTTCGTACAGTGGTCTTCTCTATGACCGTATTGCGCTCCGCAGACTGCACCGTAACTTTCGATGCGTGGTGAACCAGATTCCGCGAGGATGCTGTGTCTAAATATCCATGAGCGTGGCCACCTTCGCTTCTGTTCCGAGTACCATTCGATGGTGCGCTCGAAGGGCCAAAATATTGAGGCCGTATCCATCTTGGGTCACAGTACTCCGTACAAACGTGTTTCTGGAAGAATTTACAGATAGCCGAGAGACCACCGTCCGGAAGACAGAACTTCTTTTTGCCGACGGTCATGATCACTGGATCCGTCAGAATCAACTCGTTGTTGGACCAACCTCCTTGCAGATCGCACAAGAGTTGGTTGCCACCGCTCGCGTGATACGAGTAATGACTCAACGCTTGCATCACAGCCGATGTGCGCGATTTTTGGTTCACCCATCCTGAATTGCTGTTCCATTTCTGGTATTTCGGGATGTATGGCTCGCGCAAGTACACCACGTTCGGTAATGCACTCCGCGCACTGAACCGATGGAGTGTCGGAACGTGCACTCGAATTGCCAGGTTGGAGGTCCTTGTCGCAGTAAAAGCTCTTACGAAGTCGAGAGTGCGACGCACGCAGCGCATGTCTTCATGATAAATATCAGCTGAATACGAAAGCTGATTATGGTTGAAGAAAGGTTTTATCCACTTCATCACGCAAGATTGACCTTTGCGTGGACCAGAACTATATGTGCCTCGTGCGACCAGACGAAACGTGCCTTCCCCAAATGGGTTTGCAATCGCCGCCTTTGAGACCCGCGCTCGAGCCCCACGATCAGTCACTAACAAGGAGCCAGGATCAAAGACTGCACGACTCGGATCCAAAACACATTGCAAGCACCTGGAGCGGCCGACGCCCTTGCGCCACTGCCTGCCGGAAAAGAAGTTCTTCCCATCAGTCAACCCACAGGTTATACAAGTGCGAGTTGCCATCAGATGGACGTAGATGGTGTGAGCTCGTGAAGGATTAGTGTTGATGAAAGTGTACCTTAGAGGTGAAGAGTAAACAACAGAAAGTAGAGAGCCCGAGATCAAGGAAGTTGTAGTTCCAAGAGCTTCGAGCAAACAATAGATGTAGATTGGTGTAAAGAATCAAGGAGAGGAGAACTTGCAGAGGAATCCGTTATGGATAAACGAATAATTTGTATTGTGAACAGATCAAAGTATCATACAGAGCAGTTCAACGTCTCACTTTTGGTCTGTTTCGTAGCCAGAGTAAGGAAATTGCTAATAGAAACGTTCAAGATGCGACGAAATCTTGGAGGATTTGAAAGATCACGACTACGAAAAATATGAATGGAATGAAAGAGAAAATAAAAGCAACTATCTATTTTCTAGCGTGATGCACTGATTCTGGGAGCAGTCCAAAGTTCCATCCGTTAGCGTTAGTAACTACCAGCGTGTTTGCCTTCATTATCGTGTAACGGAAAATCAGGAATATTACACATTCCTCAAAGTAATTAAATATGCCAGTGAACATACCTTTGGTGAACGAAAGAACAAGCAAACTCAGAGTATCCTTGACGAAGCCGTCGATTGGAGAGACAAGAAGTGTGAAGTCTCTGAAAGTAATGATTCATTGTGAATTTCTAATTCGAGGAGCGGTACACGAGCAAGGCAGTCTGCGATCTTTTAAGCAAATTCCTTATTACTCTGCGAGTACTTTCCTGCTAGTAAAACTCCAATGTCGAGTTGCCGCCGTTTCCAATCATCGGAAATTTTCGAGAAGAAAGTTTGACATGCTTCGAACGTCGATGCATGTCACATTTCGTTCTTTCCAAATCGGACCGAATAGATTAGTGGGAAAACGCTCGAACTTTTGATTACCTTCTCCGAGTTTAGGTAAGCTTAATGGTTCGCTGATCTCTTCAAGCTCTAATTCTCGATCTCCGAAATTTGTGAACCTTTGTTTCCTTTTTATAATCACTACTTCCGTTGTCAGCCAAGTTTTCTAGTCAAAGGCACCATTAAGTCTCTTTCGACGTGCAGTGAAAGAGGAAGAAATTGTGCCGCCGTACATATGTTTCCTTAATCGACTTGGTGTATTGAATTTTGGAATTTGAGCCGCACAATTCTCTTCAGCAATCAACATGGCTGAAGGTATCTCATAGAAAATATTTTTGTGATTGCGATTAGCTTCGTGCAGTTGAGATTGTTTTATTCAGAAGCTGCACTTCCACTGCTCTTGCTAGACCTTCGCGAGCAACCCCAACCCTATCTGCAGCAAACGTAATCCTTGGAAAAACGAAGTGACTAACAGATCCGGACAGCATATGCTGTACAAAATTGGAGTGGAGCGAAGGACGTTTAAGACGTTTGCAATTCAGATAGAGTTGAAATGGATGCAATAAATTTCGCCATCGAGTTAGAATTACGTTGTAGCTGCAGAACATAAGTGGATCAACGGAAGTCAGTCTCCCATCCGCATTCCCTTGAGATGGACGAGAGCGGTGGAATTAATTACGATAGTCGAACAATTCGAAAGCGTTCGCTCTCGGTCTGCCCTTACTCATGCTTGTACTATATCGATCGATTACTCATTCTATGCATGTTTCTCGGTTCGCGAGAAACCAGAACCGCGCTTAAATAGGCAGAAATGATTGTTGGTTGATTGTGAATCAAATAAAGAGAACAGAACAACTCGACTGCCGAAGTGAATGAATATAAAGAATATAATAAAGGTCTACTTTAATTACTCGGAAAATGAACCTAACCTATTTGTGAATCAAAAACTTCCGAAGTCGCGGACAATACTATCTGACTCGGTAAATTGACTGTTTTTTGCCGATATACTAATCTCATTCAAAAACCTCTCAATTACCTCATTCAGAGAACCTATTATTCGACCTGTTGTTTTCGATCCATCTTCAATTTCAAGCTTTTCGAATTCTTCACAGGAGAGATTTGTAACTTCAGAAAATGTGATACCTTTCTAGTACTTTATTGCCACGGCTCCTTTTACAAGCGCCCTGACACTTCCCACGTTTTGAAGCATAAAAAACTTTCGGACTTCCCCTGATAATAGTTCCGATTCTGTATTTATTCCTTTTTATGGTTGCCATGAAATACATTATTTTTCCTTGCTCGGCGGGTTTTGTTTAGCTTCATTTTTATCGTTCGGGTGAGGTAAAGAGCACGAGTCCTTCCTGCAGAGATGGTGCAAATATGATTCATCTAGGTAGACCTCTATAAGTCGTAAATGTGGCGGTTTATTTCAGTTGTTTTGTAGAATTCTTAAATATTCATTTTCTTCTGCAATATGTTCGTGAGAAATTCGAAGAGTGCCAGTGTTTGCTTCTCTCCTGAAACCACCTTGTTAAAGAAATCGTTTTACAATGTGTAATGCATTTCTGATCTCTTTCGAGTGATAACTTCCATCGGCAACAGTCTCCAGATTAAAATGAATGTTATTAACTATGAACGCCAAACGTTAGTTGCGTTACTTATGCATGATTTTTGAGTTAGCCAAGAAAATATTCAAGAAAATTAAAAATAATTCATTCGGCCATTTTATCTTTTAGTTTTGGATTGCTTTTGCCTTGTACAGGCGGTCCAAAAATGTATTTGCAACAATCCTGCTCATTTGCGTCCTGGTTCTCAAATAATTTTCTACACCCAGCAACTGTGCATCATTGTAATTACTAGTGTAAGTTTGGCTCCTAGTAACAGTCATTTCTTTGATGAAATAGGATTCATCAAAGA
>JAAUYH010187309.1_pt1 | contig 12694 bp, 6 predicted proteins | sample 7278061 | NCBI WGS metagenome assembly JAAUYH01 (sample SAMN14350203, study PRJNA611818) | marine sediment metagenome | isolation source: surface marine sediment (0.6m) | place: French Polynesia: Moorea | collected 2018-08
AGCACACGGAGGAATATTATCGAGAAACGGCGGATTGTGGTAATTGAGAGTAAGATCGAACTTGAGATGATAGGCCTATCGTAACTAATAAATATTTGAACTGCGATCGTTCCTGACATGAAAACTCCTAGACTTATTACACCTCTGTCGATCTTCGATCGTAGCACCACTTGTCCCTTCAAATAGATGTGCTTGATTCTTTTTCAAGATTGCTTATGGCACTGTTGGGGACTACGCTGTACCATCGACCAACATTTTCCAGAGAGTTCCGTACATATTTCCTGCATCACGTTTTATATGCAACGGAAACAGAGAAGTTGATGGTGGTTTGAGAATCGACATTTGTTTGTGAGAAACTTTTGTCTCATTTCTTCAGCAATCTTGCACAAAGCTCGGACGTATATCGTAGATATAAGCACACTATTATTGACACATTCCGAGTGGCAAGGGTCGAGAATCGTCAGTGCAACTTTCTACACATTCCATGAGAAGACGCATTGACTGAAAAGACTGATCACAATTGATATCGATCAAACTTAAACTCTCAGATAACAGTAATAACAGCTCTTTTCCAAACGATCGGCACATGCTACTACTGAGAGAAGAGACTACAGAGCAAACTAGGTTTGAGTACCATCCCCTATCTTGAACGTGTCGCGTATCAGTAAACTACATCACTCTTGAACCTGAGGATCTCCCTCATGTGACGGCTTCCTGAATCGAGCAGGTTCATCGCTTGATTTTCAACTTCGCAGAAATATCACGAATCGTGAAGCAGCAGCATAGTGTGGGAAACGATGAGACGAAGAATGGCGAATCTCGCGGGTCAGTGGGATCCAGTACTGTACAGTGAGCAATTCAATACCAAGAAAGCAAATTCGACTACCTCGGGGATCATCGCCATTCTCTCCATTCCTCCTCTTTCTCAACTCCGCCACAATCTCCTCTATTAGTCGCTTCATCTGCTCAAAATATTTTGTATCCAGCAACATATCTTTATGCGCCCTATCCCCTCTCCTCCGAATACCAACCGAATCTAGTCTCCGAATTAGTTTCATTCACAACAATCTGAGGAACATGACGCCATCCATCCATTCCCTTTTCATCTTTTCCAACACACCCTTAGACTATCGCCGCTATCAACTGTTTCACAATGATGCTCTGGATGCCAATTTCGCGATGTCATTGAGTTTTGCAGCAACGTTGGTCTCGTCTGTCCACAACGCGGCGACATGAAGTAGAGGGACGAGAAGAAGTCGAGTGGGAGCATCCATGGGCACTGCTTCATTGCGTGTGATAGTCGGTGGTGAAATTGGGCAGTGTTATTGCTAACATGTTCTTCATTCAAGACACGGTGCGAGTTCAGAACATGGAACGAAATCAAACCGTCGTAGGAAGTGACAGGCGTCTAACCGACATAATACCCCAGCACCTAGTCATCACCGTTGTGATGTGTGCGAATCACGGCATAGGCGTGAGTTGAGGAATGCACACGGGTATTGGATGAAACAGTGCGTGCATGCGAACAGGTGTTCTAAAAATAAATCTCATTTGTAATTGGATCAAAAAATTACAAGCCCACGATCGGTCCTTCGGACCAGAGCAACTTTAGAGTTTCTTTCAACTAAAAATTGTTGAAAGATTGAATTGGAAGAAACCGAATTTGAACAGAAGAACATATTAATTGCTAGAAGAAATAATTTCTGGGCAGCAATTCATATGCAGAGAAATATCGATCCGGAGAAATTTAAGTTATTTCAGTTATTTTTGAGTAGTTGATACTCAATTGTTCTAGAAAGAGTTGGCAGATAGTCTCGACCTTTGGCTGAAAGGCGCTATGAGGATTAAGTCTGAAAGTTCTGTTAACGATTCGTTTGTAATAGAAAAAGAAAGTATGAATCAATTGCAAGAAAAAATATATAAACATAGAGCAGAATTCGGGTGGATAATGAAATATTTTCGCGTCACATCATTTCTAGGAGAATTAGAGGTGAGAATTAGAGGATGTAATTCTCGTTAGCCTAAAATGCAAAGAAGCATTGAAATTTTAATCGAAACTGAAGGTATACAAACAGAGTATGTTATAGAAACTGTGGTGAGTTGAAATTTAATTTTGAATACGATTTGAAATAGGTACAATGTCCAGAACTAGTTCAGACAATTTTTATTGAAATTTCACAAATGAAAAACACATCAAAGAATGAAAACCGGATTCAACAGCTGACCATGTTTCATATTTTCGTAATATTATTTGATGAAAACTAGTTTTAATGTAATTCAAAAATATTCTGCGTCGAGCAGTTCATCCAAAATTAATGATAATATTTGATCTCACACTTCATGAGGATCTGCTGAACTTATCAAAAACAGCTGTCTGCTAAATTTATTATCACCATTCTTTGATCGATTTTACTGGAGCCTTCTTATTGCCAAAAAGAAGCAGCTACAGATCAAGATTACCTCTAGGCAAACTCAGAAAAGAGTAAATTATGAAATGGAATGGTTAAATTTATTCGAATAAAGGGTTTCTTCAATTAACCCTGAAACTTATTTCAAGTACAGTCCGTTATTAGTTTTTCATTGGACAATGTTTCTGTTTCTTATGATACATCCCTTTCTGTTTTCAGATTCCTTATTGAAATGAAATTATAACTCAAGTATCGAAGGCCAGTCTCTTATTGGGTTATTAGTTATTCAAACTATCATATTTTCTTGTAACAATGAGATTAGAAATGCTCATATTGAAATTAGTACGCACTCAGAAACTTCTTTGTTTTTCAGAATAGCATTGCGATGTATAAGAATGATCTGTTCGGATTACAGGCTTCAATCTAAAAGCATTCAGTAGCGTTTTTGTACGCATCTCTGGTTCGCTCCCGAAAAACAAACCAGTTCGTTCAAAGAGCGTTTTATGTAAAAATTTGATAATTTTTTTAGCTATATTCTTTGTTTCAAGCCCACTTTGCGGTGGTCAAATTTACTTTCGAATCCAAAATTGCCGAAAAGTCGTGGCGAATAGTGCATGGCTGCAATCAAACACGCAGTGACGTGATCGCAATCGAAATAGAGTTCCTTTAAAGACATCCGACAAGACTTCGCGGGGAATTGATTGACTCGGTGTCAAATTACGAGAACTTATTTCAATCTTCAAATTTAAATGCTCCTGCAGATCGTGCATTGACGTCACTAAAATTTTCAGTTTGATGAGCTTTAAATAAAAACTCTAATTTTATCGCTTATAAGATTTTTAATGAAGGTTTCGCCAATCAGACAATGAAAAAAATGGAAAGTTCACGTATTATTACAGCTATTTTCCATTCCATTAAAACGTCAGCAAGCTTTATCATGTTCTGAGAAGTTAAACCAAAACCCTTCTCTTCAGCATTGACTAGTAATTCAGCTGTGATGCACATTTATCCGTAGTTATTCTTATGCTGTAATTGGGCTACATATTGAGCTTCAATCAATTTAAATTACTGTGAATCTACAGCTTGCAAAACGAAAAGTTGTCCAGAGAATTGCTTCGAACTTAGACCTTTTCAATCACGATATTTTCATTCCATAGAACGAGTGTGGCGCTCCATGGAAGCAGTTAGATGTAACAGAAGTTTCTCTTCAAATAAAAAAGGTCTGTTCGTACTTTGAAAACTCAAAACTAAATATTTCGATAAGCGGTACTTTCCTTGACGAAGCCACCACAAATAACCCGATAGTTTTACTTCAGGAACATCCTTTCTCGGATAAATTTTCTTAGACGGTTACTTCTGCATTTTCGGAAGAAGCATATGTACTAATTGCACTGAATTTCCCGGATTATTCCAAGCTCAAACACACACACAATCATTCTCCGTAATTTCGATGAACAAACAGATATCTGAATGAAATATTCGAAGCAAATGTCAATCTGCTTGCGTAGGATACAGTTTGTATTTGTATGATAGGTAAAATATATTATATGCTACTGCGATTAAACAGTGAACATGGATCAAAATCTCAACTTACATGCCCAAACCAACACATGGATCACTGAAGGTCAACTTTAGCTCATCGAAGTAAAAAATAAGCTGGATTTAGAATAAAGTAGAATTTTAGATGCTGAGAGCGCTGTCTTTCGCCTACCAGAATAATGGCAACCAAGCAAACGTAAGGAGTTTCGGCTGTTCAAATGCAACTTCGCTTGGTAGAAATGATGTTCGAATTTTTCTTTAGAGCCAGTTGTGCATCTAGAAAAAACTGGAGAAATTGTGAAAATCTTTGCTTGAATGATCGATTGCCAGATACAAATGGATCTTTTGGAGTCTTTTATATAAAAATTTCATTCAAAATCGTATCAGTTACCTTCAACCTGAGTCAGAATCACTTTGATCATCTCTGAAAAATTTTGTTGCAATGCTAAATTAATTTTTCAAGCGAAAATCGGGAAAAGTTTCAAGAGATTTTATTTATTTAGAAATGGCATTCATTTCCCAATAGGTATTTGGATTAATTTCAGTTAGCAGAGTCTGAACTGTGCGATTTTCGGGTAACAGACGGTTAAATTAAGTATTCCATTGAGCTCAACCTTCTGGAGCACCCACCGTACAAATAAAGGACTCTTTCAATAGTGAACAAAAGATAAAGTATAATGAGTAACGAAAATACTTAGGGTATGCCTGTAATTTATGCATGTATATCTCAAAGGGCGACGCATAATCGTTTACAAAGGTTTTTAACGTTTTCCAGGAGCCAAATGTATTTGTTGCAATGTTGATTCTGGAATCAAAACCCGAGGAAATCGTACAGGATATTGATGATTCCGGAGAAGAATGTACCGCGTTAATTTCACAAACCATACTAATTTTTCAACCAGCAAAAACAGAATACCAAGCATAAATGAAGAGCTAACCAAAAACGAATGATAAACCTAAAGACGTAAAATATTTTAAACTCTTAGAAAGAAGTTAGGTTCCTCGAGAATATTTTCCTGCTTGTCAGTGAAGGGAAAAAAGATAATTTATTAAATAAGCATAAGTTGATTTCTGTACAATAATTGTTGATCGCACTATGAGAATACTAGACTCAGAGAAGTTATTAAAATGATGAGGGGCGAATTTTCGGATTTTTGACTAGCTGAAAAAGAAAGGGTATCGATTAAATTGCTAGGAAGAGTAGGTGGCTTTAAAAGCATGTCAGTACAATGAAATAAAGAAAAGGACGTATTTAAAGGCTAATAACAGCAAAATTAATTGTCATAGGAAGGTAGTCTTAGCTAAAGACACTTAATATACTGAAAGCAACCTGTATCAGATGGAATAGAAGAAAGCCAGTTATTTCTTGCATCATCAAAAAGTCACAGGTACTGTATATATAGGCGGTGCAACACAAGATGTACGTTTTAACAGGAAGAGGAATCAAACCAAGTTCGCAATGTCGGACTGACCCCAAATTGCATAACCGAGCCCAAAATACATTGCTCAAAGAATAGAAACGAAGTTTGAAATAGACTTTTTGGAATGAAGCTTCTACTAAGACCAAATGTGCTTCGAGAGTTGAATTCTATTGAAATAGTATGGGTCCGAATCAAACACAGAGGTTGGAGAAAGAATTTTTTCATTTCAATTCCTCGGAATAGAATGAAAGAGAAAGAAAACTTACAGTAATTCAACCAGAACATGCTTAAAGAAATAAAGACTTTATGATATGGCAGAAGAAGGTGATATTATGTGACAATGTTGTGACGCGAATATACTGTCGAAATTGTAGTGCATTGTTTCCAGAAAAAAGATGAAAACAGAAGAAATATAAGTGAAACCACCACTTATCAACTGAATGTCGCGGAGTGCACGGTTATTCCCTTCCATACAATTCATTTTCATTTCCTCAATTCCTGTAGTTATCATACTTTCTATTTATTTAAGCTATTTAATCTCTTCTATTCTTCGCAGAATTTCCCTTTGAAATTTCTATTCTCCCAGAGATGACATGCCATCAAATAGCAGCGCAGCGAGTGGCATGGTAAGCAATGCATTCACGTATCGTTAGAGACTTCGAATCTGTCAGACAACAGTAAAATTCATCTCTTGCCGTCGTAGAGGTACGGTAGCTGCATGAGGGAAACCAAGAAGAGGCGGCCGGGATGATATATCGGTGACCGAGAAATCGGAGGCCGAGATACTTTATAGATTGCTAGAAGTATAATAGAAACATTACACTGGTTACGATAAGTCGAGAGTGCCAGCCTTACTGACAGAACGACCTTTCTTGCAGAGCTTACACAACTGTGAGAGTACAGATAGTACACGTGCGAACTACAGTATACAGACTAGCTTTGGTTGGCTTCATACAAATCAACAGCACATTACAAATTAGTACCCTTGGGAAGAACAATTGGCTGATTTCCAAGTGCAAGGATTGAAGAGTATCTTGTACAGCACAGTAGCACTTTTAAGGAGAATAGTTATTGTGGATGTGCAGGGTATCGTCCTTGCTAACTTTGTTATTCAACCGACACTAGCAATGGGGGCTTTAACCTTTGAGTGAAATACCACACAGGTATTAGTTCAACTGTTTGCGCGCTCCGTGTTTACGCAACCAAGAACCAACTTCGATGTCAGGGGATAAAGTCGAAGAGGAGGGGTGATAACTGTGGACAATTCTCAATCAAACGTAGAGGCCGACGATGGTGGACGAGTTCGCTGCCCGTAGAGCAGCATCGGTAGAAAATAGTGCGACATTAATCAAGTAAGAGGCAAATCTGGAGCACGCAGCAGAAACTGCTGAGTTTGTAGCTGAGGCATAGGAATTTGCGACAGAGATGAATATCATTTTCCATTTGAGGGCACCTATCATTCAAATCGTACAGATGTGCGCCGAAGAAAGAAGTAACAAAGCGGAAAATTTCTAAAGGTATGCTAATCGCTCGTATTTGCTAAATTTTTACAGTGCCAGTGCTCGTAGTATACAAAGCAGGGGTCGAATTCAGCAGGAGTTGGTCGATCCCTTTGACAGCATTCGTGTTGTGCGCGAAAGCGTAAAAAGGAGATAAAAGATCCAAGAGGAAGGGTCGCAGATGCAAGTAGGAATGAAGGTTTTGCACAACAACCACCGGGAGTCCTCGCTTTATAATCGTAAAATTATGTGAAGGGAGTGAGACATTCGACTATAACACATCTTTTTCCGGCGTCGAAATCTTCTTCTTCTCTGAATTAGACCTGAATTTGTCTACGTGGAATCGAGGTTTGAACAAGGTCCGCAGTTAGAGCTCGCTTTAAATTTACTGATCAATTAAATTTTAATTTGCCGGGCTAATTAAAAATTCACTTTGTTCAGCAGAAAAAATTAGTAATTCAATCCTAGAAACTGCAATTAATTTCAAAGTAATCGATTACAACCAATCCTTAAGCTATAAATCTCTCCAATATTGCAAAGCGATGCCACAATTTCAAGATATGGCTTACCGTTTAAGTAGATTGCTTGTATCATTTTAAAGCTCTCTTGTCCTACAGTAGAGATTCATCAAGCTTAGGTGCTGTCTTATTCTCCTGTCCGAGATGGTTGAGAACCAATGTGAAGTTAGGATTCTGTTTCCCTGTGTCCATGGACGTCCGTAGCATTTCCATACTCTTCTCCATTTTCTACTGTTCCTCGTCCAATTGAACTTTGTGAGACAAGAGCTGAGAAAACCCCGGACTACAGTCTATACTTGGCTTGTCGAAAGCTTTATCCGTTCCTTTAAATAAGCAGGAGAAAATAATCAAGCTTGAAAATGGTTCTATATGATCTTAATTTAGTCAAGAGGTCTACCATAGGGTTTTTCGAAGAAAGTAATGTAGAATTAAGAATCACATGTTCAAAAGGATGGGATTTATAGACATGATTATGGTTTAATTTGATTGACGTCAACAACGTGGAGTATAAGCTGTTTTCTAGAGAATGTTTGATTATAGCGAGAGAATTCGGCAAATTATAATTCATAATGCATCCATAACAAGTCTTAAGTGAAATTAACATCCGAAACTCAGATTGTTTCTAATTCTTGCCACGCACTATATGATAACAGTGGAACGAATACAGTTTTGCATTTACTGTATTAATGCATCCTGCGGAGGCTCACCATCCTGCTCTAGATCATTCCATTAACAGCACACTTATAGTTTGTTGTTTAGTCTTTTTACCTTGCCCTTCAATTTCCACCTTCTCAACTCTCTATATGAAACCGAGGTAGTCTATATCCTGCTTGCTCTTGTAAAACTTTTGCGTAGGAGCACGAGTCAGAGCTGAAGCCTCTTACATCAATCTTGAGACGCGTTATTGCCTTAGAAATTAGCGAACATTGTTCAATGACCCAGTTGTCTATATTATCACTTGTATCCAGCAGCCCCTGTATTGCATAATAAGGACTAGTTTGCGTGATAAACGGACATAGCAGCAAAAATTCCTAATATAGAAATCACGATCCAGTCTATAGAATGAAAAAGTAACAAAAAGGAGAATCTGTGATCATCTAAATTTCACCTTTTCGAAGATGTAACTATAGAGAACATGACTCCAGGTGCAATAGTGGCAAGTATTGCGATAGTAGAGTTTAGACATAAAAAATTGAAATTTGATATACCTTGCCATCGATGAATAAAATTTCTGAGCTCGCTACGGGATTAACCCCATCAGCACCTTCCGAACAATTGCATTTATTCATTGCTGGTAACCTCTTCATCCTAACCATGCAATCTAGTCTAATTAGTGACATCAATATGCAGAAGCAAACTAGGACCTAATTCTAACTACACAATCCAAGCTCACATTTACGAGTGCATGGCAAAAGTCTTCAAATTCGTAGGTACTCTTAGTGCTTCTTGAAAACATTTACTTCTGTTTGATTTCATTGGCTCTATACTTTTATGACTGACTTCATTGGAAAATCAAATTCATGTGGAAGTTAGATTTCACTGTTCCTGGTTTCAGTCGATTATGACAGAAATGAACTTAGCAATGTATTGAATCAATTGTATGTTGCAAATAAGTTTCTAATAACTAATACTGTATTCATGGGCTTAAAGCATTTATTTGGCTCCATTCAATACCACAATTAATAGAATAATGCACCATCATGGTTTATTAAAAAATGAAAAGTGGTAGTAGGGCATTCCTTTCCCTTCATGACAGTCATCTAATTTATTGATTTTATATGGCAATCTTGGTAGCAATGCAATCAAATTCCAATCTAGATTGCAGTCATTGTCCAATAAATAGTTCTCATAAATTCATTCATAACTCAACAGGATTTGTTGTAAGTCAACACGAAATTTTTTTCAATGTTTATTATGATTCATTACAAACTTTCAGGCCTTTCTTTCTGCAATATGTGGAACAATAAAAGGTGATTACAAGCTATGGCTTCATCTGCTCTACAATATAAATTTCTTGGGTAGAATATCAAGGGGAAGAAATAGAAATCAAGGATATTATGCATGAAAGAGCATAAATTGAAGTTAAAAATCTATCAAAGCATTTCAATCTGTGTCACACCAAATATCAGGTACTTCAGGCATGATCGAATGCATTGTCAACAACAATTTAATGGATTTATTATGTTATTTAGTAATATTCTGTATTATGATTAGTATCATCACAACAATTAGTCTCAAAACCCCTAGGTACTACATTCTCCGTATTCATGACAGAAATAAACGTCTTATATAAAATTAGAATGAATATTCAACTCTTATAAGCTTCAGCTTGCAATTCTGCATCATATTCCGTGAATGTCTGATAAACACTACTATAAAATGTAAAATTAGATTTATCCATCGTCGTATGCGCCAAATATTAAGTTTATGATTATTCTAGAATACTCATCACCTGTACGGATTGTCAAAATATGAGGAGAGTTTTGCACAAGTTCGTTTTAATGCCAATTGGCTTCAAGGATAGCGCGACAGGTATGCTTTTCCTTTTACGTGACGCTTATTTGATTTGTTCTTCGAAGTCTATTCATAAGATATCTCTCATATTTAGCTTAGGAACTATAGTTTAAGGAAATCAATTCTTAATTATTTGATCTCATCTAGTTGAGTATTTTGCAATCCAAATGCTTGATCGTATCGAAGTAGGTCGCGTGGATATTTGATATGCATTGAAAAAGAACGTTTAGGAGCAGTAACGCCAATATATAGCAGTACACAAGTGTCGATACTTAAAAGCATGTTCCAATAATGGCTTACGTATTTGGCGTCGCATTCATCCCGACTACTTGAAGACAAAGAACTCGTCCCCCGACCTAAACCTATTGGAATTCAAATTACATGAAAGTAGGACCATTTCTACGTTATTGAAGTTCTTTCGAGCATATGATATCTAATTGTAGAAGATTTATCGAAGAGACAATATCTTTCAGACAGTACTAACAAAATTAAGGTAAGCTTAATTTCTAAAGCACACTTACCGGAAGTGCCTGACAAAAAGTTGAAAGCAGTTGATGAAGCTGCCAAAACTTCAAACTTCCACAAATTGCTGCAAAAAGATAATTCTACCAAACATCTAATCGAAAATGATGACTGATAATAAAAAAATGAAAGCTGAAGCTGAAAGATCACTCCAAAAATGACTTTAAATACCAAACCTAAGTTCACAAACGGAAAACTCAAAAACACAGAATACCACCGGATTATTAACGTGATTAAAACAAGCTTGCTGCATCCATCTCAGGCATAATCGAAAAAGTTGTGTTGCTCAATCCTTAATTCGAGAGTACGATTCAAAGAACAACTGGATTGCTACTGGATAATTTTGGCTGTAAAAAATCACAAGGAATGAAAAGGAAAGATAGAAGCTGATTATTAGGCTCTGTATGACCTATCTCTGTATTACACTTTGATTGCTACAATCATGTGATCTCGGAATCAAAAAGTCTTCGGAAGATCGTTCCAAGAAATCTGCATCTACATATCGGCGCAATAAGAATGAAAAGAATGCTATTGAACCAAAGTGAACGTCTCCGGAACGATCTGGCTTATGACTGTGGTTGAAGCAGGTATGGCATAAACTTCTAGCGCTTATAGTTCAAAAGTTGTGCAAATGCGGTAGATATGTTTTCGAAGATAAAATTGACTACAGTGGCGATGCAGAGTACAAATCATAAAGAATTGGAGTTAGAATCGAAAAACATTGGCTTTTCTTCGTTATCAAATAGAAAGTTACATTAGAGTTAAAAATGAAATTGAAAAGAATCAGGCTACTGAAACTGAAAGAAAGTACAGCAAAAATGTTATGTAATTTCTGATTTCTGAAAGATGAAATATGATAACTGATACCTACGCTTTCCAGAAAAAGAGCAGAACAGGAGTAGAATTGATACCGAATAGCGACAAGTACGCTCCTTTGCGGGCTATCATTAGATAAAAAACCTTCGCCGCCTTTTATCAACTCCCTTGCACGTGTAGATACCCTTCTAGAATGGGGTTGTCTAACGCAGTAGTCCCGGCGACAGAATTCTAATACAAATTCAAAAAAATCAAAAGTTTCGATCGACAAAGCAGAATAGAAAGGTCGAACGAAACTTTCTTCATCTCCGAGTAAAAATTTTTTCGAGTCTGAATAAATGCAGAACTATAGATGTACTAGAAATTTGACTTCTCGGTCCTGAGAAATAAAGGTCCTGTCTTCTCAAATATTCCTCTGTCGATCTTAGTTCTAAGGGTTTAGGCGCAAAAAATGAAGTCATAAGGAGAAATATTAGTTATCGAGCAGCACTTCGATATTGCCGAGCTATACTGATGCATCCAATACAACTCCGATATGTCTATCTGGCTTGCATTTGATCGTTAATGAAAAATTTTTTAGAGTGAGGAGGCTTATTTTTGTGCAGGCTATCTATTCAGCTTCATCAAAAAAACCTTTAAACTTCTAAAATTTCCAGGAGGTTTCGTCGACGAGAGTACTTTATGAAACAAGGGTATCCTATTATTTCGAAGCACCAGTTGTACTCAATCACATACACATAGAGAATCACCAAATACCATAATTATATATGTACTGGACGAGCAATATTAAAGAACAAAATATTACATAAAAATGTTTCAAGCTCCTTTTATTTCGTGATGGAAATCAGAATTCAAACGATTCGGTTATTTGTATGTAAAAATAGAAAAACGCAGATGATACGTTGACAATTTTATTTGACCGTCATAAGTTCTTCGAAACAACGGAGCAAATGGGGGTGGGGGTGGGTGGGTGGGTGGAAGGGGGGAGCTGGCATTCGACAGAGTTTTAAGCCGAATGACAAGGAAGTAATAGTAAGCCTCCTAGGACCTTCTCTGATATGTTTATCAGATGTTTGATCTGATATACTCCGATTCTGTCTGATTACCCCATAAGCTCTTCATGCTCGCATCGAGCTAGGCGGGCTAAATAAATTTAAACCAATTTGGATTGATTATCTAAGTGATATAAGCATTCAAGTGACTCAATGAAATTTAGATTCATAACGTCCTCGAGTTCAACTAATATCTGAAACGGATCTGTAGAGGTTGAACTTGAACTGGTTTAATTTTCCTTGAAGGTGGATGCCTAAATCGCTACTCGATTTAGTCCTTTTATACTAATTTTAACAATAAGGAATATAGCACATTAAGTGCACTATAGTTACACAAATATATTCTAGTGGAAACTGGAAAATTCCAGAATAATACAATGTCCAATTGAATACTAGGGTATTTTG
>JAAUYH010008163.1_pt1 | contig 12693 bp, 7 predicted proteins | sample 7278061 | NCBI WGS metagenome assembly JAAUYH01 (sample SAMN14350203, study PRJNA611818) | marine sediment metagenome | isolation source: surface marine sediment (0.6m) | place: French Polynesia: Moorea | collected 2018-08
CATAAAATCACTCAAATAGTGGCTGACAGCTTACCTTAATATTTACATTGTGCAGCAACTTAAAAGCATTCGCTTCAAATCCTGAAGTTAGTATCACCGGCCAAATCTCCTTTCTGTTCTTGTGAGCACAATAAGTTTGATTTAAATGTATGTTAATATTGTCACGTTACTGGATTGCTGACATCCTGCAACAATCACTAAGATATACTATAAGTAATTTGTGATTCCGGTTCGAAGGAATTAAAGTCATGAGCGGGTAACCTTGTTTCGTGTTCGCAGCAGAAGTTCACAGTAACTCCTGTGCGTTGTATGCGCACTTTTAATCGGTTCTAAAAGCTGAATTTTGTGCTTTATCTTCCTGTATCACCATTTTTTTCTATGACGAAAAGCAATAGCTGTGTTTCCACCATTTTGTCTCTACACTGGATTGTCGCAGCATAACATACTTCTATCTACCGTGGCTATAGTTATGCTGTGAAAATGATGTCCGAAAGTTAAAATGTCACTTTAACGACTCATATTTGTGTGGTAAATGAGAAGTACAATATGTCGTATCAGAAGATGGAGCTGTTGTTGCTCAAAATATTATCTCTTAATCACCTGGAGAATTTCAATTACATGTTCAATCATGTTTTTATTTGTAAGCATCAATTCGTCTTGTTGGAGCAGAAGTAACTTATCTGATTTAAAAGCACAGTCGATTCTTGCATTTTCCAGCTCCAATGTGTAATTTATGAAGTAGAAGAAACAATTGAAAACGAATATTCAATACAGAAAGCCCCATGATCAGTTTTGAACGGCTTCGGAGTAGTTCAGGAAAATATTAGACTTTTCCTGATATGCTGGCTCTCAAATCATAATGCATCATGAAAAGAAAGTGTAATTTCGTCATTCAGAATTACCATTTCTAAAAGCAAGTAGAAGAATCCGTAAACAGTAGTGCAATCCTCTTTGAATTTCATCTAACGTCAAATCTAAATCTCGTAGAGAAAAGACGCTGTGGAGAGCAATTGATCGCGAAAAACATCCTTCGAAAAAAGCTTCTTTATAGGTTAAGATATAAAAGTATCATACATTCGAATCTCATAGATTTAATATCACGCTCGAGTAGAATTGTAGTGTATAAGATGTTACAGAAACATTGGATTTCGCGTAATTAGCTGCTCTAAAATACTGCGTGTTTCAAAAAAACTTTAGAGAATGAATTTCTTATATATATCTTGGCAAAGTGAAGCGAATAAGAATAGAAGCGTTTTTTTAAATACAGTAAGCCATAAAATTTTCATTTTCATGCCATATGGTCAATGTGGTTTTCCTCTGCACTAAATATGCCGATTAATCTTATTCCTGTATTTTTCTACACTTTTAGGAGCATGCTGCGATTGAATCTACGAATGGAGATGGTGATTCAATTTTTGAGGTCTTCTATATACCCAAACGGTGAAGTATGTACCATCGACTCACGTGATCTCGAAAGTAAAAACGTCACGAATCGTCACATAAAACAAGAAGGAAGGCCATCCTCCTTCTTCTTTTCTACCGGTTTTCTTCAAAATTGAACTTTTAATACTTCAAACATGCTTTTAGTTGATCCTATACTCGACATGCGACATAGCGCTAAGGATGAATCATTTAGAATTCCTGAAAATCAAAGAAATGAACTCAAAGGATGAAGTTATGGCAAATTTGGTAGATTTCAGAATTCCGAGAAACATCTAAGACATTTTTGAAAATGATGCGAAAATGGAATTACAAGAAAAAAATTTTGAGCCAATTTATTTGTATGAGTAAAACAGCATCACTCAAAATATTCAGAAATTTTAAACAAGCCATGCATTCTGTACAGTGTCGTTTGATAAATCCCGAAATAAGATTGCTTTTACATGAAAAGGTCACCCAGTAGCTGAAAATGAAGAAGTGTGTGATACTTCCCTAGGCCTATGAACTCGTAATAGAAAAAAGAATTTTGTGACGGGCCCGGTCAATTGTGCAGAAATAAATCAGGGTAGCAGGCAATATGTTCAGCTGGCCTTGTTTTTCTTCATTCAGGATGACTTCCTGAATGCAGCATAAATGTACTGTCGCTTACCCTCTGAAATTTCTGGAACGGTCCGTTCTATACAAACAATGCTAAAATGCAGAAAGCGGCAATAAAGGGATTGCTCTACAAGATAATGAAATTGATATAAATTGGAACAGCACTTCTGCACCCACTTGTTTTCCAGAAGGATCTTAAGATCAAATCTATTCAATTATATCTGCAAAATCGCTCTACCTCATGCTTTTTTACAGTGCTATCGCCTTTGATTACAATTACACCATGAAAATAAAACGGCACGACTAATTGCTGGTATTAGAACATATACTATGGTTAAATTCAGAAAACAAAAGTAAGTGCTTTTTTTAGAATTAAATAGTTCTACAATAAGAAAAAATGGACGTTTTAATATTTGCAAAGTTGTTCGGGTAGAATAGAGGCTCGGTAAAGGCACTAATTGTTTTGGTTGTTAGATTTAACCAAGAAAGTGTTTGGAGTACTCTTAGCCTTTTTTTCTTCGTAAAGTTCAAAATAATAAAGTTAGATTTGAAAATTCGTAAGAAGATAGCGCCAGGCACATACGTTAACGCTTTATTCTTTTTGATTCAAAATATTTTTATTTCATTTTAGAAATTGAGTTTTGAAATCAGTATAACTGTTTGCACGCGGCAGTTATTCAATAGAATTGTAAAGGTCAATAACACTCCCTATTTTTAGTACTTCGTTGATTGATGTTCCCAAATACTGGACATAAATTATATCTACTGAGTTCACCTTAATTTCCATGTTAGTTGAGTGGAGTTATTGCAGATGCATAGAAAGTAATGGTTGTCTGTGTACCTTTTATCATTGGGTACATCTGCACTAAGCTGTAAGAGTTTAATAAATTTGGTTCAATATATTAGGAAAAAGAAAAAATCTAATCATTCATTATTGCGAAAAGTGTTCTACAATTAATTCGAGAACGCAGCAAAAATTCCTGTGAAAACAAAATGTGCGTTTAGACTTCTTACAGACCTCTCTCTTCTTTGGACATGGAAAAATCAAGGCGCCAATGCTTTCGAGTCATGCGATCATATGTAAAACAATCCTTCACGTGTTGTTCACATAATTGCAGTGATTGCTTGATTACTGACCTTTTGGAGTTTTGCATTTTCTGCTTTGAGACGCTGCGTTTTGATCTGGTGTCAAGGAGATCGAAATAATCAAACGGACCATCTCGTTCGCTGTGCTGTAACAAATGATCACGACAATTTGTGAGCTACTCTCTTCTTCTCGTTTATCGTTCCAAGGCTGTGAAATCCTACTGCACCAACTTTCGCACTGCTAATTACTTGACAGTCGAACGACTGCAAAGAACACTGCAAATATAAGCTCCAGATCTTTGAATAAGACAATCATGGCTTATCAAATATCCAACTGTTTCCATGCAATATCTACTAAATTCACGAATACTGTTTTAATGCTGATACTTCCAGCGAACTGTCACGAGGATAGTAAATTCAATTTTTTGAGGCTGAAAAGGTCAACCAAATCAGGTTTAACCGATGAACAGAAGATAGAGCTTACCAACCGATGGTACAGATTAGTACCTATCAATGAAGAAAAAGAAAAACATTTGTCACTTCTCCGTATTTTTGTCTATTAGATACGCCGCACCCTACAAGATTTACAACAATTTGTCAGGTACAGCGCAACTGAGAGCTCATGAAAAAATACAGTATCGTACATTGAAAGTACAAATTTAAGGAGTCTTACAACCATAGCAGGAAACCTGTACCACAGTGTCATCAGAAATATAGCTGAACACCGCTCAAAAGTCAGTCAAATAGAAATTTTGAGCTTGCTTTGACTTCTCGATTGATCAAAGGGTATATAAAAGGTCTTAAGAATGTGGGTTGTAGTTCGAACGGGATTTAAGGCAAACGAAAAATTTTAAATGCAATATTTTCGAAAGTGTCTGTGTCTATGCGACATGTTGATACTGTGCAAAACGTTCATACATTACATTTAATCTAGGAAATTCGAATACTATGGTAAATAATGAACGAAGCGATTACCTTGTGTAGCTGACTGTCGCAGAATACTGTTCTGTTGAATCATGCTGTTCTTTATCTAAAATAAATTCCGTGTTGTAATGTTATTCCAAAGATGCCATCTCAACAGTTAAAGCAGCGAAAACTACATATTTTCGTGACAGTGCGTGCAAAGAATCAGGTGCGGAAGATGCTCATACTCGTTCTTCAGGCTCGACCTTTGTACGGGACAAATATTTCACGGTGGCAGAATTGCGTTTTTTTAAAATTGTTCCCACTGCAATCCGTGACGTGGACTTACTTTCCGGTCCATTTGGAACGCTGATTCTGCATGGAAATCGAATCGGATGTACGCCCTATGTACCAGTTGTGCAAGCAAGAGCTCTTTCCGTAATCAAAATGCCGAAAGACCCAATAGACTCCTGGATCCAAGGTCTTGTGTAAGATTTCGACAATTTGTGCGTTAAAATGTTGTTAGATAGTCAAAAGTATAGGTCCGAGCAGCGCAGTTTGCAACTTCGGAAGGACAAATCACAATGAAGAAACTGTATCTCAATTCTAGCATGAGATATATGTCAACAATCATTCAGAAAACTTCACCGAATTGGTTTGTTCGTGGCCGTCATAGTAGCTTGCATTTGCACCAATCTGGGCTACGCAGATAATTTGATGATTGCGTTGGCTGCTATTGACAGGGATTTCGAGTTATTCACCATGGTGCGAAGCATACTAGAAGGGTTGCAGAGAAGGAGCAAAATTCCTCTGGAGATATTGTGTACGTCGGCGCTTGCAACTGTGCTTTCTTTTCTTGCACTGACGAACCAAACTACATTGCCTTTCAAATTATGCGGTCATGTGTACGCGAAACCATCAGTAGAATTTTGGTTGCTCACTTCTATTGTTTCGCTTATCATTTTCGCAAATTCTGCAGCCAAGGTACTTTCTCGGTGTTTTGCCATTTGCAGTCGAGCGGACCAAGAAAATCGAACAGCGCACTTGGTTCCTTGCGTGGGGATTGACATCCACAATAACTCCCGAGCCCTGTTTCTTCGTCAATGGTCAATCCTCTTATGTGTCGGAATTTACGCTTACATTCCTGGAGCCATGATATCAGTGTATCGCTCTCAACTTGCTCCAATTTATCCAGCACTTGGCTTTATCTTGGCGTTACAGCTGCTGAACATGTTTCTAGCTATCACGATGAACTTAGTACCGAAAGGGAGGAGGTCGAAAATCAACAAGTTTATCGACTGCCTTTCTGTTCTTGGAACGGATAAAGAGTACGATGCTCCAGATTTTGAAAATGGGCTCTGCCGATTTGATGAATTTGGTGATGCACCTTCGGGTCGTACCACCGAGCTTGCACAGTACGCACAAGTAGTGTTTGATTTAGGCAATGGAAACTCGTTGTGGATGAGAAGTAATGAAAATGTCGGGTTGCGATGTACCGTCTCTACGCTCGGGTTTCTTCTTTCTTGGCTTGGAAAACTGCCAAAAGGGAGGTTGGTACGAATTGAAAACTGCAATCTCAATTTTGAGCTGGTGAAAGTTAGAGTACCGTACTCTATCATGTGGTACTCTGTTTACAAAGAGTTGGAAAGAATTGAGGGATACAGAGGTGCTGAAGACATAGACAAGTGTCTTATCTGGCTCGCACTGGTTTCTTTGCTCACTGCATTCTTGATTAGTTGTATTCCAGGACCTTGCGTGGTCATCAAAACAAAGAACAGAGAAGCTTCTCGCAGTGAAAAATAAACAGCATACACGTTCAGTTTCGTGAACCACCAGAGTCTAGCTATTAATTCTGTAGTCCACTCGGGCAGCCGTTCCTTCAACCCAAATTCTAATCCTCTTCTCTGTTGAACAAGTTACTATAGAAGAGTTTCTCACAGTGCTGTTTTTGCACCACGATGCATTGTCTGCCCTATTTCAAATACACCAGTATTGTATTGGGCAATATTAACTCGTTCAATGAGGCACTGTAAGACAAATGCTCGTTACCCGACGCAGACGGCTTGCCATCCTACATTGACATTGATGTTTCATATTTTAACTACAATTCTTTATGAAACTTAATAGTGGCCAACTTCGAGATTAATGTATGAAAAAAATTAAATCTTAAAATAAAAAGGAGACACCTCGTACTCGAACCGATTCGCGGACCGCAATAAATTGCAACAAAATCCTTGTATATTCTTTAACTGACACGTTAAGTTCGAATTCCAAAAATAAAATGAAGTTTCATCCTTTTTTGAGAGCTGAATCTGTCAACAATAAGAAAGTCGAACACTGTCCTATGTGTATAGCTATTCCTTGGAGTACTTCCTCCTTGCTTCATTTGCAAAAAGTTACGAAATTCAATACGGTTCTTCTGTGATTTCTTACATATTCGTGCAGCAAATCCTCTCGATGTAAAGCTTCATAGACTTATCACCTTTAGGTCTCTGAAATTTAACTTTGATTTTGTAGCCCCATATTTTCTTCGTTTTTTATAACTGAAATGACAAAACCGTTTTATGGATGGCATGTTTCCAATAGTAGCAATATGCTATATCAGAAACTATGCATTAACGTACGACTGAATCTTAGCAGAAATTGCGTATTTCGGCAAGTTCTATTAGAGCTTTTTAAAAGATCATTCTTAAGAAGCATAACTTAGAACTGGTGGACTGTAAAAATTCAGTTTTTTATGGCGCTCTCATTATTCATAAAACAAATAAAAAATATCAACAGTTTATCTAAGCATGCGCAGCTATTAGTATTAGAGTACAGCCTAGTGCAGCATACTTTCAGCACATTGCATTATCGCACTTCTTTCATTTTAATTCAGGCATACTAGCAATGATTCTTTGCATCAATTTGCATTTCTATCAAGCGGACCGATTTCAGTAATTCTATTATTTTGTTGCTTAGACGTTTTGTCATTCATGAAAAGAACTTAGTGCTCTTATTGTAGGCCAGTAGTATGTTGTATTATTCCATTGTGAAAAAATATATTAAGGAAAGCACTACGACGCATGTTCTTTTTCGTGCGGCCAATTACACAGATAATATGAAACATAACGCATTGTAACGGCACAAAGAAGAAATCAAGAGTACTTGAAGATACCTGAAAATGCATTCAAATGCTTTTTAATAGCTTCAACTAAGTTTCAAGTTCGATAGTTATGCACTGACCCAAGCGAATAGATCAGAACTTGGTTATCGTGTCAATGGAATGCAGATTTTTCTATGAATTGCGGCGAGACCTTCGAAATTTAGGGAATCGAGTTGCTGAATGCATTTCGAAAGGCAGAAAACTTTACTCATGTGCATGCGTACGCGCAGAATTCATGTCGAGTACAATGATTTCGTACGCAGCCTGCTATCCTGCATCGAAACCATCGAATATTTTAAAGATCTTAGATTCCTTCTTTTGTTTCAATGTGCTCTAACTAAAGCTATACGAACTACTGGTAAAATCTGTCAGAGAACGTATCTAATACTATCTCGGTTCAACAGTATGTATTTGATCCCATGCAGAAAATTAGAGCTGCGAGGAAATGAATGAAAGTAAAATGAAAGTCGAGGATTTCGGTGCTGAGCTTGAATTGACTTTTTCGCGCCTAACATGAAATTGGTCGAAACTTGGAGAGCCATTTTTGGTGATTGTGGCTCATGTGCCATGAAGATGTGAACGTTTTGCTCGGATTTCAGAGGCGAAAATCTTTCTGGAGCCATCGTGCAAGAGTAAGAGTTTTCTCAGTTTTCCAGATTTACTATATCGTACCACATCACTATTTATCTGCATTGCTCCGTTTCAGTTTCTTGCTCCTAAAGTATTCAAACGTAACGAAATGAATGTCTACATTCTATGGCGATTCGAGAGGTTGAATTGAAATCATTTTTACTTGGTTTCAAAGAGGAGTGTCTGCATACAGTTTTTACGAATACTATTTATACGCATTCTATGAAGAAATGTCCGGGATTTTGGTTTCTCTTTCAGGATAGGTAGTCATGAAATACTAAAAAAAACTTACATTAAACGACATCTGCTTATTTGAACGGGATAATCCAATTAGAACAAATGATAATAGAGTAATTAATACACTAGTCTTAGAAATCAGAAGTAATTCGATTAAACATATAGATTATTAATAAAGTAATTCTAAATAATCAAACTAGCCTTGAATCAAGTAGGTTAATTTGTCATAGTCAAATAAACTGAGAATTACAGGACACTAGATAATTTAAATAGTCTATATTAAAATTAAGTGGGAATTTAGAAACGCCAAATAATCTAATCAGTTTATAATCAAGTAAACTATGGATTATGAGAGGAATCATAAGTCTAATACAAGCTACGTTGTTTGTTTAACTACGGAACTGCCATGTAAGCAGCTTCAGCCGTATTCTTACATTCTGGCAGTGAATACCGTAGTTAAGATTCAAGCTCTTCTCATAGAACCCAAAACCTTCTATAAAACAAAGCATTCGGCTATCATTTTCGACACTTCTACAAGACCCTAATTTCATGGGAGATTGAACTGCCGTCTTCGATATGGCTTCTTCGGTAGTTTGGTCATGTAGCGCACATATCCCACGGAGAAATGGTCAGCAGCAAAACAAAGTGACGTCTACTTCCGCAAAGACGGCAAGCTTCGCAGTTCAGGTAGTAGACGAATCCGTTTTGTGGTACGCAGGTTTCGCAGAAGACCGAGTCAACTGCGTTCTCCTAAGTCACGATTTCAGAAGCTCTGCTGAAGATTGCAATTACGACGACGGGCAATGTTGGTCAGGACAGAATCAAATACGGTAGAGTTGCAGTCTTTACACCACGTGTACAAAATAATTTGTCACGACAAGTTTACAAGTCCAATGCACTGGACAGAAAGCCTTACATGCCAGTTGTGTATGAGAGAGCTCGGTCCACGATCAAAATCTCCGAAACCCCACTTTGACTCTTGAATCCCATGTCTTTTAGAAAATTTTCGAATGAGGAGCTTATGGTCAAGGTACGGTATCGTAAATTTGCCACTTATGAAGGCTTACAATTATCGATGAAATGTTGCATCTCAAATTCAGTACAAAATATCTGTGAATCATCACTATAGAAACTTGACCGTATTGGTTTGTGCATCCCTGTCGCAGTTGAATGCATTTGCAATCAGCTGGAATAGACAGCACTATGCGGCGAAACCGGGCTCTAAGGTGTCACGAGTTATGATAAGATTTTTTGCTGGTGATGCTTCGAACTTGTAATACACTGCAAGAATAAAACATCTTATTTAATTGAGAGTTACTTACATCGAGATCTACTATGAAAAAGTAATCTGATGCAACAGCATTTGAGCATTTTGAAATAAGAAGCCTGATAACTTTAAATAATGTACTCCCAGTCGAGCTACTTTACCATTTCGAGCATGGGTTTTGAAATAAGAACACTTCTCGATGCAGCACGAGCTGTGTCTCAAAGAGAAGCATAACTAACAATAAGACTGATATTCACTGTGTTATTGAGTGACAACACTGTACCGTGGTAATCGTCAACAAGCGTCAAGCCACTTACGAACAATGCTCTAAAAGAGTAAAATAATGTACTCATGGTGCTCTTCGTAACTTTTTTCGCATAATACGCATCAATTCTGTATCTGCTTTAAACTTCGTAGTTTCCAAAGCTTCATTGATATTGACCGGATTCGAGATAGGATTCCCGGCCAATACAATGTGCTAGACTCAACTCAAAAATTGTGGTTGAAATTTGTTTCTAAGGAAAAGTATGTCAGCAACCTTCCAGTTACTCCGGAGCTCCAATGTCACTCTAATACTAGTTTGTCAAATCACATTGTTTTCAAATTTCATTTGATTGCGGTCAAGGTACGACGAAAGTCATGGGCAGATTCGTCACTGAGGGACAAGGTCAATCAGTTTTTGATCTTATTCTTCTGAGCGAAGCCCAAGGTATTGCCGAAACATTTACTGATTTGCATCGTGCTTTTGAGCCGATCGCTGTTTAACGTAAAGAATTGATGGACTCTGGAGTAATAGTAGACCGTCAACACTTCTACTTTCAATGTCTCTTTGTTGGTGATTTGACAATGTTGTACTCTTTGATGGGTATGCCAGGAGCAGCTGGGAAATTTCCATTTCCATGGTGTAAATGCTCGCTAGTTGATATGGATTCGAACTTCGATGAGTTGACGACGCATGATTTTTCTCATAGACCTCTTCTGGAAAACTACTCAAGAGATAGTAGTGGCTCTAAATGGCAAAAGGTTTGACTTACAATGTTTTTAATCTTTGTTTGAACCCCTCTCAGTAGACTGATAAAATGCTTGTGGTTCCTCCAGTATTGCACTTTAAACTAGGTGTTATCAACAAAATTGGTGATTCACTCGATTTAGTGGTGTCTTGCTTAGACAGGAAGCATAACATATCCGGGAACGAGTCCACTGTGCTTCGAGAACACCTATCAATACCTTTATCTTCAGTAGGTGCATGAAGAGAGAAGTATTATGCAGGGAAGCTTACTGGGTTCTGCTGCACGCTATAGATGCAGAAAATGGATGAGTTCTGTGCTAGATTTTTCAATGATGTGATAGATGGACATGGGGAAATTGAGGACTTATTACAAGAAGTATCTCATCTAAAAAACCTATTAATTGTCTCTTGAAACATATTCGTCAAAGGAATACCACCCGAATATAGAAGATTGGAGTACTTTCCTGGTTTTTAAGGAATGTGGAATGACACTATGGTTCCGGAATTTGAGAAAGTGTCTCGAGAATTTGTTCGGCAACTAAAGCTAGCTTTATGGAGACCAGTGTAAAACGAAAAGTTTGCTGTATTCTAGTGCACCATAGTCGGTTCCCCTGAGGATGCCGAAACTTCATGCGCTGTTGTGCTATGTTTATCAATTTGTACGACTTGTTGGCTGTTGGGAAAAACTATCCGAAGGAGAATTCGAACATTATCAGAGTACAGTAGCAAGCTTCCGGAGCTCGCACTCGCAAAACAGTTCTGTTGGAGGGCAAATATTTAGTAATCTTCAGTATTCTAGTTTCCGCTCTTTTCCTGATGTTGCAGCTCTAAGAGCTGCGTGCGAGGAGAATGCAGAAGCTAATGGATTCCGAGTGAATATGAAACAGTTCCTTAATCCCAATTCTAATTGATATTTTTATTCTGTGCACTAAATTAAGGCACACTAGTACACGTAAGGTGCTACGAGAAATAAAAAGTCATATCTCGTGACACTTTCGGCCGCATAGTGACAGATAAATTGATGACTGCGTTTCCTGGCATCGTCAGGGAATGCCAAATTATTCGTCGTGATGGAGGGTTTACTGGAAGGGTTTTGGAAAAGAAGCAAGATTCCTTTGGAGATGATAAGTATGTCTGGACTTGCATAGTCGTTTTCTGTTTATGCACTGCCAAATATGCCGTTCAAACTATGCGACCATGTGTACGCGAAACCTACACGAAAGGTTTGGTTGACCATCATCCTAGTTTTGGTATTCATTTTGGCAAGTTCTGTAGTGCGCGTTCTTTCGTGGTGTTAGGCCATTTCACGTCGAGGGGATCTACAACATCGAACGGCGCCCCTAGTATCTTTTGTTGGTATCGATCTACGCAATAACTTTCGTGCCCTGCTTGTGCGTCAATGGTCAAATCCCTTATGCTTGGCATGTTATCTTTTTCATTCCTTGAAGCTTGATATGGGTGCAGGGTACCCAATTATCACCAATTCATCCAGCACTTGGTTTTACCTTCGCGTTAGAGGTGCTAAACATATTTCTAGCTATCATGATGACCTTAGTACCGAAAGGGAATAATTCCCCAATCCACAAGTGTATCGATTTCCACTCTGTTTTTGAGACAGACAAAGAATACAATGCTCCTGATTTGAAAATAAGCCGTGTCAGTACGAAGAAGTCGATGACGCATCTTCGATTGATGTTGTCGAGTTTCCAAATATCCACAAGCAGTCGTCGATCTAGGCGACGGAAAATTGTTTTGGATTCGAAGCGACGGAAATGCCGGGTTGCGATGTCTCATCTCGAAGGTAGTTTGGTTGGCTTTCTGGATGGGGCAAATGCGGAATGGGAAGTTGCTACAAATTGGAAATTGCTATCTCAATTTAAGGTGATTGAACTAAGAGTGTCGTACTCTATGATGTGGTACTCACTATACGAAGAGTTGAAAAGGAATGGCGCTTACAGAGGTGCTGAGGAAATAGATAAGTGTCTTATTTGGCTTGTACAGGTTTCCTTTCTGACAGCTTTCCTGATTGGTTTTATTCCAGGACCTTGTGCGGCCATCAAAGCAGAGAACACAGAAGATTCCCAAATTGAGGTATGAATAGTAAAGGCTATACTCGATTAGTTTTCTGAACCACCACAGGACTGCCGAAATTGTAGATAGAAATAAATGGACGGTTTGCTCGGAAGCCGCTTTCTCATTGTGCTACTCTGAAACTATCGTACATTGCCAGCTCCATTTCACACAAGCGAACAGTTGCATTGAAACTCAAGAGTTTACTGGCTCGAGCTGACAGTTTACAACATAAGATTGACTCTAGAGATGTTGAGTATCGACGCAGTCTATTGCAGATCAGATCATTGTACGATTTGCCTTCCCTTC
>JAAUYH010236175.1_pt1 | contig 12692 bp, 8 predicted proteins | sample 7278061 | NCBI WGS metagenome assembly JAAUYH01 (sample SAMN14350203, study PRJNA611818) | marine sediment metagenome | isolation source: surface marine sediment (0.6m) | place: French Polynesia: Moorea | collected 2018-08
ATTCATTTTAAGAAATGAAACACTACTCTTGAGCTATACAAGTGATTCACGTGCACCTATTCAGATGGTTTCTACTTAGAAGCATATGTATTTCTGAAGTTCATAATGTCTTTGAAGAACTTTCCAAACAGCAGAAAGTATTAAATTCATACAGTTTGCACCGAATATAGCAATGAATCATGTTCCTTACAGACAAAAATTGATTTTGTATCATTTTTAGTCATTTTTATAGAATTAACTTGCCTCGTAAGTTCGATTATTTGCTAACTATAAATTTCTTACAGTACATAGCATTTCAGAATATGGATAAACCGATGGCTGTATATATATTGTAATTGAGAATTGAATTTCACTTATAAAACTTCAACGTCAGTAGACAGAGTCGTTCAATGAGTCGAAATGAATATTTTGGATCGAAGCTGAGTAAAGGCGTTAACTGCAATTAAAAATTCAAAACATGAATATATTACTTACATGACTCCCCACACCTTAAAAAGTTACAATTAGAAGAATAAATGTTTATGAGCAGCGAAAAAGCTTTTCGAATATTCAAGGTTGATACAATTTATGAATATTTCAAAAATTGGAATGGGAATTTGATATTGAAAATTAAGAAAGTAGATCGCTAAAAAGTTCTAGCTTCACAAAAAAACACAAGAAATATTTGATTAATGAATTATATTTGCTAGGGTGAATCGGTCATAAAATTTATATTCTAATAACTCTAACAATATTTCGATTGGTGTATTTACACATGATTGAATTTTTATTTGAAATCCTATCTTGTATCCTATTCGCAGTACCTAAGCATTTGGTCCAATATACAGTATTAAAAATACTAAACCGATAAATGAAAGTTTAGCAGAAGAAATCCAATCGATCTTATGGAACGAATAAATTGAATGAACGAAATGAAGAACGTTAGTATTCAATGAACCTTGCTTATAATTGCTATGGAATTGAATTTGGATGTAATGTGATGATATTGAACTCATTTTTCATTTTCTGATTCTAGTTATTTTGATTTTATAAATTGTAATACAGAGTCGCAGACTACTAGTAATTCGTTGCAGTCAGCTTTTCATGTCCAAAAATGAATGACCCTGTGCATGATTAAATATTTAACGATGGAGGTAACAGAAGCAGTTATTCTGTACGGTTCGACATTGATACTGCTAATCGTTATGGTGGACTTGAATTACTTATCATCACGCTATAAACGACTGATTCAAGGTAAAAGCAGTCAAAACTGTTTTTTGTGAATCAGTAAAATCTCTTTACGTAGGCAAACGAGCCGGAGAAAATTGTGTATGTCGTTTCGAAAAAATTTTCAAACAATTATATTATCTCATCAATCGCGCTCTTCGAACTTCCTGCGCAAGATGAATAAGCCAAAAGCATATTTTCCGTAATCTTCATATGCTAAAAAACTATATCAGCAAAGATCTTTCGTAACTTGCACTAGTATCGTCCATCAAGAACCGATCGAAAGTAATGCAGAGTTGTGTGCGAGCATCTTTGTCGATGAGCATGGGATGCCTCGAGCTAACTTTGTTACACTCTGTTACCTCAAAATTCCGATAATGCTTCAACTATCGGAGAATTATTTCCTCTGTCACAACAAAATCAACATTGACATCCCCCATAGAAGTACTGATAGGCACTGCCACCAAGCAATTAAAACATATCTAGACTACTTTAGAATATTACAGAGATGCATCGGAAGGATAATGAAGTTGAGTATCTACTAAATTCGATCCTCCAAACTCCGAGTCCGCAATCATGTGCTATGAATATTGACTCTAATCGATTCGGATGTTTTGAAACCAGAAAATTGGACGCATATCGGAGATCATGTCTTGAAAAGTATAGATTTAAACCTGAAAATTTTACATTAAATTTTCTGCAGCCAAGTTATAGTCACTGAACAAAAATATTAGTCAGGTAGAAGCAAGTTGATTCTAAAAAGATATCTGATCAAAGGGGTTGTATAGACAATATTCCAAAGCTGCAATAAAGTCCGTCAGATGTCAATACTATGAAACTACCCTCGAAGATTCTTAATCTTCATGCCATACAACATCTCATCAAGGTAAAGAATGTGTCGAAGAAGTGAAAGAGCAGTTGCATTGGTTTTGTTTGAAGAATCTCTTCCATTTTTCTTTATGAGCTTTGATGAACATTTTTCGAGAAGCTATATTTCATTGTTCTCTGATATAAATAGCTTAATTTTTTGAGGTCATAGTGTTCTTCTTTGCTACATCGGTGGCCATATTTTATTTCTCTTTATGTTTTTGAGGTTTTCATAGTGATGACAGGAATCCCAAAGTTTTCTTCTTTCAGAGAAGGATTTGGAAATCTTACTAAAATTTTGGGACAGTAGGTACTGTTTTGAAATAATGATTGATGCAAACATTCCAAGAGGAAGAGGAAAAACTCACCTTTTACGAGAGAGGGCACTGAATTAAGAATGCAGCTGCTTGTCTGGCAGATTCAAGTCTAATTAAATATATTGATAATTGAATGAAAGTTTATTTGATAAATGGATTAATAGATCTTTTCCGTAGGTTTCCCTATCCATAGTCAATTTGATATTTTTGAATGGAATAGTATTCCCAAATTTCTCTCTACACTAATTCAGAGTTGTTGTCACTTTCTAAGCCATGATTTGGCGTGACCGCACACCGGATGCGGACGGTGCCAGCGTACATCCTGGCAGATTTTGGATTTCTTCCAGTAACACCAAGGTTCGATCGGTAATGTCGTTGGAGTCTTTAAGAACCGAAAGAAAATTAGACGCAACTAAGTTCGGATCGAACCTCCATGATGTATCGCATTTCGTGTTGTCGAACTATATCAGTGGCGAGCACAATACTGTAATTAATTGTTCACATACAGACCACTTAATTGAATAAAAACGCATTGAAATCCACGTGAATTAGGCGGGAGCCAAACTCGAAACGACGAAATTTAAGAGAAAGTTGTTGTAGCTTAGTACGATGCTAGATCAAGCTCAATCCCATGCAAACTTGACTGTTAAAGGTGAATTTTCAGTGTAAATCATAGTTGTTCATTACGAATGATAGTAAGGGGTGTAGATAACGATGGTCCATTCGAAAGCGAACACCGGAGGACAACGAGTAGTTGCGTACAATGCGGCCGGTCATAGAGAAGATGGCACAGCAGTCCAAGAAAAAAATGGAAAACGAAGGCGAAAGGAGCAAGAAACTATCAGTCCACAAGCATACGTCACAATATATTCGTGCCTCATCTAGAAATACTAGTGTAGAGCTGGAGGTCACAGTAAAACCAGACGCCAAACTGAATTTCCGAAATTTGGAGGCCGAGTGTGAAAGGTGAGGTACCAAAAACTGTATTGCAGAACGCTTCACAAAATCTTCGATGGTCAGGCGAAAGTTTCGAAAATTTCTCTGGAATGAAATGGCTACAGCGCACTTCGAACGCCTGAAAAGTTTCACTTATGTGACACCGAGTTTGAAGGCTTTGGGGAATCGAAGCAAAAGTGTCCTCAGCCCTGGTGTAATTTTGTGGTTCCCACCAGGTTGCCGTTATAGGGTGACCACCTTGAATTGCTGAAGATATTGCAAACAGACGAATCAAAAATAGCAAAAACATTTCCGCATGAACATTCGGTGGTTCAACAGTGTAAAGTGCGACATTTTTAGAGCCACAACGCTCAGGTTCTAAGGCAGGATGTTCTTAGAGTGCGAAGGAAAATTTCGCATCATACTCCGCTCAGGTAAGCTGTTCGAGCAGTTTCTGTGTGCCATGTGGTACAAAATGGAAATCGGAAGATCTCCTATATCACGTCGCATCAGAAAGATCTTCGCGAACCGGACTTCACGACACTCATGGAAAATATAGGAGATGCCATTCACGACTGCAACGATGTGGACGATGTACGAGGGGCGGGTTGAAGCGCGGAAATATATTTTTCTTGAGTTCGACGCACGTTGGTAGTGACAGATACCTCCGGCGGAAGCGTCAAGGCACGGTGGCTATGGCTCTGTAAATCGGACACCCAGATGTATTTATGACAATGATATGCAATCTAAACCGGTCAGAAATAGTAAGAAAGTGGGGACAGACCAATACCGAGCTTAAATGTCATTCCGATTTATGAAATCGATTCTTCCAGATGCGACTTAGAGAAGCCGTTCGCGTCGTCAAGGAGAACAAAATATTCATTGCAGTTATCGGGTACGTAAAAGTGATTGAATTTAGGAAGCGCGGGCTGGTGCAAGCACAATTGATCTTTATCTTTGATAACGTGTCCAATAAACAATTGGTTGACCCCGCTGAGGTCGATAAATAATTAATCCGGCCAAAGGCCGGATTATAATCACTTGTACGCATCTAAAATTGTGGACGTCAGTCAGTGTACATATATAAGCATTAAATATCACATCACTTAAATCAATTCCCACGTCTACAGGTCTTTTCTCATACAACCCTGCCTAGAGTTAGATAAATATGCCGTCTCCATTCTCAATTATTGTGCATGGCGGTGCGTGGGCGATACCGCACGAGGCCACGGAAGAGAATCTCGCTGGTGTGCGTACTGCAGCGACAGCGGGCCGTGCCGTGCTTGCGGCCGGCGGCAGCGCACTCGACGCCGCGGAAACAGCGGTAAAGTTGCTGGAGAACGACCCCACATTCGCGGCCGGCAACGGCGCATGCCTCACAGACGCTGGCACAGTTGAACTGGATGCCTCCGTCATGTATGCGCCACCGAGCGGCGCCAAGCCTATAGCGGGCGCGGTATGCGCAGTTCGAATCGCCCCGAAAAATGCAGTCACCCTAGCACGTGCTGTGGCAGAGAAAAGCGAGCACGTGCTACTCGCGGCGCATGGTGCTGATGAATTCACGCACCAGCAAGAGATACCATGCGTGCACCCCGACGAGTTGGTGAGCGATGCGGCACGTGCCGAATGGGAGCAGTACAAGAAGTACGGAAGCGTGGTCGGAGAACTATTCAATTCGGGGCACGATACCGTTGGTGCCGCCTGTATTGACAGTCATGGTGGCTTTGCAGCTGCTACTAGCACGGGTGGTATTACCTACAAACGTGTGGGACGTGTAGGTGATTCACCCGTCATTGGTGCCGGCGTATACGCAGATGACGACGCGGGCGCAATCAGCACCACCGGCCATGGCGAGAGCATCCTGATGTGCTCGTTAGCGAAGCATGCGGCATTCTGTGTCGAACACAAGGGCATGGATGCGATGAGCGCTGCGAAGGAATCTGTAGCGTATATGAAACGCAAGACCGGGGGATGTGGTGGCTTGGTAATGGTAGACAAAAACGCTCGCATTGGCTGGGCATTCAGTACGAATCGAATGGCATGGGCTGCTTTCGATGTCGATGGCGTTCTGACATCGGGAATTGACGGCGAGGCAGGTGAGTGAATTTAAAAAGCAATCAATGGAAACGTCCATAGTTTTGAAAGATTGTAAAGTACTTCGTATTAACGAATGGAGAGAAATGCGAACAAATGATAAGAAATTTCTTAAAAATGATTCTCTCACATTCTGCAGAAAACGTTAGTTAGTCCTCTTGTAAAAGTGTCGTAAAATCCGAAACAGCAGAAAAACAGCTCAGATGTTTTCCAACATTGTGAGTTCATGTTACTTCGAGGCAAAAACAATTTGTATGTTCCTAACGAAGAGTGGCGCTTCATTGATGGGTTGAACGCCAACGAATTGATTTATCTAGATTCTGCGATAGTAAACTCAAATTCACCAAGTTCGGAGCGCAGATCAGAATAAACAATTTCGATCTTACCAAATGAGGATAAGGCCACGGCCCACTAGCCTATGTAATTCTTACCGATTCAACAGAATAGCTACTATTTCCCTAACAACAGCTCAATTAAATCTGTGGCTACACTAATTCTTACGAAGAGGAGATGGTTTTATAATTGAGAATTCTGTTCCATCATGTAATGTGAAATAGGTCCTTCCTAAATTTGAGAAGGCCATTAAAATTAGATCTGATTATGGCAGAACAGAAAGAATCGAGAGCAAAACAATTACGCACTAATTTTAATTTCAAAATTAATTCCTGCGAAATTTTTTTGTTAACATTCAGCATAATTTCAAAAACAATAACAGTACAACTTACTTTTTATGCAAATGCCACCTGAAAGAATCCTTTGGATTTGGGTTACTTGGCTTCTCTCTTGTAAATTTCTGTCCCAATCTCTTGTTTATCGAAGGAGAGTCGTCTAATATCTCTCGAAATCGAACAACTGCTATATTCCAAAAATGCCACGTCTCTAATTGAAAGGCAGCATTCTTTCGCGCAAAAATACCAGCATAAAACTCACAAGAATTATTCTCTATCGATACATACTGATTTTTTGTTCGCTCGCTTTAGAACATTTCATAAATCTATATGCTTCGATTTATGAAAAGAGGATTTGGAAATATTTGCTTCAAATTTAACGATAGAGTAATGATATTCTGATTCTGTGCACGCTAGAACAATGGTTGCCGTCCTTTTACCGAATTTATAAACTTTAAGAGTCTTTATGTTGGTATTTTGTACCATGCCTGGACAATTAGATGGAATATAGGAGCTTTTGCTTTTTACTCTTGTTTATAGCTGGTAACTTAATATTTTCATCAAAAATCTCGAACAATGTGTGTGTTGAATACTCAAAGATTTGCTTAAAATTGCCGATCCAAGCTGTTCAGAAACTGACTACAACGATATAATCCGCTATTTTTTGTAAATTGTTTGTAATCGGGTCTTCGCAAGAAAACTAATGTAGATTTGTGAAGACATATATAAATTTGAAACGACGTTATTCGGGGATATAGCTCCCTCTTCTTTTAATTTTTGTGTGGGCTCAGCATAGTGCACACGTATAATGCCACATCACACATAAGACATTGTACCAGTTTAGACTCATGAATTCGAATGTTTTAACCTTAATCAAAAACCAGAAAATATTTGCATGTTCGTCCACATATTCGTTTACGCCGTACGGCCGCATTTTCCCAAGATTCGGCAAGCCTGAATGGGTCGCCGCCCACCCCAGAGGAAGATAACTACTCGAGAAATTAATTTCAAGTGGAGTTGTTACGGTACAGGTTCTTATTCCGCGAAAAAGGGGTGCCTACACCTTTAGCTAAAAGCAAATTTCCGAGGAATTCATGAGGAGACTTTTCGGAAACGGTTTGTTTCTTCTTTAATTATAATGCGGCACTAATTTTTTTTAGATTAGAATCTATTTTGACATCTAATATGCGTAGTACGCAATTGTCTCACGGAATGTGACTCACGTACGGGCTTACGGACTTTCCAGAGGATTTACAGCAGGTACACGACGAAGAAAACTTTGACTTGCACGCTCAAATTGCTGTCGGAGGTGGAACCGGACTTTTCTGGGGATGTTTTGCCTTTCCAAAGCAATGACGTGCGCCTGTACTGACTGCGCTTGTCAGCTCCGGAGTGCAGTTTCGGATCCTATTCTTCTCGATCTCGCGTACAAACAATTGATTCGAATTGCGTACGATGATCCCATAGCCATTGATTTCACAAAGGTGCCATCAGAAACTGCTACGGTACGAATGAAGTACGTTAGAAATAGACTTTTCTACTCACGCTGAATCGAATATTCCCGCTCTTCCCTGTCTACATGGGGAGGACATCATCAATGAAGAGTCGATGAGCACGGCATGCGATGCAATCTTCCTGCGTTCATTTGAAAATGAGAAATTCATCGCGGTGGAATCACAGGACATGGAAGCAGCATAGCGAAACGAATCCATTCAGCAGAAAGTATTCTTAGCATCCGAGATTTCGCATTGATGACGCGTGCAGTTCGTTATCTCAGAAGCACCAAGCCACACAGCGGGGGATGGCGTATACAGTGCCCGTACCGTACGACAACGACGCAGATATTCCCGAACAACTGCACCGTGGCAACTATACAGCTGTCCCAATGCTATGTTGCTCATTTGCGTCGCCGTTCTTTCGTATTTGAAAACTGGATGCATCCTCCCTCGCGCGCCCCTCCGCTCCTCGCGATCGCCATGAAGCCAATCGACTGCAACCAACTCCCACTGTGGCAATTCGGGCGAGGTCGCGAAGTGCTGCGCTATTTCGGCCGCCCCTATCTGTACGACAGCGTGCCCAAAGCGGGGAAATTGGTATCCGCGTGTGGGGGCCGTGCTATTGACGTTCGCACGGCCGCCTACGCCCCGATTCCTTGGGCGAACGATGGTGCTCGCGAAGCGCGCGAGGCGCTCGCAGTTTTGGCTGACGCACAGGACAGTGCGAAGCAGCAGCAGATTGTGTTGGCGTTCGTGCAGCGGGATAGCGACGACGTGCTGCTCGCTCTAACAGTCGATGTCCGGGAGTTTGCGAGTCAACCGTTAATTCGCTTGGAGTATCGCGAAGAAACGCTGCTGAAACAGCTCCCCCTTCAAATACGTATCGGCGTTTCGTCTTCTGCGTATGCGATAATCAAACGAACGCTCTATCTGAACAGCTCCGGGTTATTGACTCAGGGCAAAAATCGCACTAGCTTCGTCACTTCCACCCAATTTCGTTCGCATCTTCCAGTTTTGGCGCCTCCCCAAGTCGTTCGCCGCATGGCCGAGTTCGTTTCCCCCATAACAGGGGTATGTGTCGTTTGCAAACAGAATTGTGATACTGCCTGCGAAGGCTGTGGTCGTTTACTCCTTTGCGGCAGCGAATGCTCAGATAGATACCAAGCACATCATCAATGGTGGTGCTAGAAAACCAGTTAACGCTTTGTAAAGTAACTGCAGTTAGGTACGGATTCCTTGTTTGAGAATCTCACTGCAAGATTCACATCGCCTCTTTTTCGTCGTTGCCGCCACAGAAGGAAATGTAGGCGTGCGCAATGAGCGAAATGTTTTCAGTATATGCCAATTGGTTTCATGAAGTACTGAACACAATAACATTATGAAAAGGTACTCGCCATAACTTGGTTCACTTTCCCTTCGTCCATGAAGAACGGTTTCGTCGCTGCTACTGGTAAATCCCAAGCTCGACTCGCATCGGGTTTGATTTCAAATATTCTCGGCCACAACTTGCCCGTCACGTACACCTTGTCATTTTCACGGTCGTACGCGATGCCGTTTAGTACGTCCAACAGATGCCCCGGTGTCGCGTACTTATGCGGCTGCAACTTGCTACAGTCGAGCCATCCCACGACACGTCCAGTTCGGGGATTGATGCGTGCGATGAGATTCGACATCCAAATGTTCGCCCACAGCTCGCCACGTACAATCTCCAGTTCATTCAGTAAATGAATCGGTCTTCCTCCATCTGTCACATGCAGCACACGAACCGGGCGATGGTCGAATGGCATCTCATCACCCGACTTTCGCCGAAAAACAGAGATGAACTGCGTGCCATCCGATACATACCAAACTGTCGCATCGTCTGATGCCGCAATGTCCCACCGCTCGCCTGGTAGCCGAAATGTCGCCGATATGCGCGGTCCCGAATCATCTGTCGTATCCCACACATGAGCGACTTAGTCACGCCATGTGAGTTGCACTAGTTTCGAGCCATCCGCAGTGAATCGAGCCAACCCTTCGCCAAACTCGTTTCCCGGGTTGTACGATTCTGCAACAGACTCCACGACTGCAGAGTCACCCCCAAGTTTTCGTACACGTGACATGCCCACCAATCCTGTACTTTCCCACAGACCGCCCTGCGCCCATACAAGGCCCTGCGTGAACGATTGTTCCGAGTGCGGTCGTGAAGATAGTACCGCGACGCCTTGTGCAAGCGCTTGCATCAACTTCTCACTGCGCGAACGTTTTCGGAACGATGCTGCAGCTAAAATCGTGCCCTCGATAATCACGAGCGCAGCCCCGGCCCGCAAAGGTGCTCGCGACGTGACACGCTTGGATTTCGCCGCTACGGCCTTCCGCTTGCGTGGTAGCCGCCGCGAACCGCGCTGGCGTATCGTTCGGACTGCGGCTGGTGCGCCGAACAGAAAACACATTGCATCGCTGACTGATCTAAGGCGATGCTCAGCCAGAGTTTGTGCATACCAGGATTTATGACACCGCACGAGGAATTCGGCGACAATCCTGGACGACCACGTACCCGATGCCAAGTTCTCATCGGTTTCCTGGGTGCCGAATGTAGGTACTTGCTGTTTGTTTGGTTTCACCGTATCTCCATGGCGAAACCGAACAAACAGCACGTACCTATTGGGAGCTGATGTAACCTACACCACGCGAACGTGTTCTCCTATCCGCACTGTACCATGGGTGGACACGTTGAGACCAGGATCCTCTCCGCCGCACTTCTTCTCCTGGGCTCGTTCGCCTGGGTGAAAGTATTGGAAATTGCATGCCAATGTTCGTGCCCATCAAGCAGGCGCGCTGCTGGTTCTCTTTTCTCCCGCAACCCCCAGAAATGTGGCACACCGCCAAAACAGAACCGGAGCCCACGCGAGTTTGGCATTCGCAGCCGGCTCACAACAATCTACAACCACTCGACGCCGCGATGCCGATGTGCAATGCAAAAGCTTTCTACCGCGCCGCTCGGAACGGCGAAGTTCAAGATGTTCGCAATTACCTGAGCAACGCGGGTCACGAGCACAAGAGGAATGCACTGGAACGTGCGGTGGACTGTGGCCATTTTTCGGTGGCCAGGCTGCTGATTGAAGAAGGCGGGGTTCGGCCTTCTGGTCGTTCGCTAATGACCGCCGTTAGGCTGAAGATGCACAGCATCGTCCAACTGCTGCTCGACCATGGCGTGGACAAGGACCATTGTGAGAGCAATGGGAGGACGGCACTCATGGAGGCCGTGATGAAGGTAGACGAGAGTTCGATATCTATTTTGGTAGCTGCTGGTGTCTCGCTCAATAAGGTCGACTGCAAGAGAAGGACCGCCCTGCTTCTCGCGCTACAAGGCGGCATGGTCGATGTCGCTGCTCAGCTCCTTCGCGCAGGTGCTTCGGCGCGCGTGTGTGGCGAATTTCTTACTCGCTTTATTCTGGCAGGCAATGAAGAACTGGTGGGCCTTCTTCTATATGGTGGAGCGAATCCTAACGTCGCATACCAAAATGGCTCGAATTACCCCCTCATCCTTGCGGCGCAACATGGCCGAACGCGTATGGTCGAGGTAATGGTGGAGGTGGGCGTAGACGTGCACCAAACAGACAAACGCGGTAAAACTGCGCTGAACTACGCAACTTCCGAAGGTCGGATAGAAATAGCTCGAACTTTGGTTAGGAATGGTGCTACCGCCTCTTGCAAACGGATGATGAGAAATGCGGTGAAAAACGGCAACGCGGAACTGGTGTTATTGCTAGCACAAGCTGCGTCAAGATCTAGAACTCACGATATCACTCTGAATGACGCACTCATGACAGCTACGATGTGTGGGTCGGAAGAACTAGTTCGAATCCTCTTGAAGAATGGTGCAAATGTCAACGCGATATGCGGGAAAGGCCGAACTGTCCTGAATCATGCGCTTTCCAAAGACTATTTGTCTGTTGCGCAAGTCCTGATTCAGCATGGAGCGGAGCCAATAACCTGTGAACCGCTGATGAAGAGCGCCATTGTCGCTGGTGATATACAGAAGATTCGACTGTTATTGAACTGTGGTGCCGATCCCGATGCGATTGATGAAACTGGCCGTCCACTCACAATCCTTACGGCGGTCCAATCTAACCAGCTGGAGGCGTGCCGCGAACTTGGTGCTGGTGGTGCGAACGTGAACTATGGACCACCTGGTGGTCTCAGTCCGTTAATGGAGGCTGCTCGTGTGGGGGATGTTGAAATGGTCAAGACGCTTTTGAAGTTAGACGCCGATTTGAATATTCAAATGGAACATGGTAACACCGCCGTCATGTGGGCTGCGTACTTTGGTCGTGCAGAAGTGATTCAGCTACTTCTCGACGCCAAGGCTAATCTGGAGATAGTCAATGATGAGGGAATGACCGTAGTGGATTGCGTTGGACGGAACCTATCGAATTACCTTCCGTTGTGGCGTCTACTCACGTGGCATATTGAAAACTTCGACTACGTGGACGTCGATGCCAGCTACTTCCCGATAGCTGCGGGCTATTTCACGGAAAAAAGCGTCGAGATGTTGCAGAAGCTGGACAGATCGCTGATTAACAAGACGATTAAAAGCGATGAGGCAGTGGTACAGCTGTATGGAAGTGCCGATGTCGAGGTGATCAAACGAGACCAATTCAATCGTTCGCTACCCATGTTCATGGCGTATCGGGGGCACACGGGTATTGTGGCTCTTTTGTTGTCGAAGGGCGCCAATATCAACGACATGGACACGCGTGGAATGACGGCACTCACATGGGCGACTATTGGGCGGCATGCCGACGTAGTGCAAGTTTTGATATCTTATGGCGCTATTGTGAACGTCCCGGACAGGTTTCAACGAACTCCGCTGCACTATGCGGTGCGAGTGAGAGATATTATCATCGCGATTGTTCTTGCGAATGCTGGCGGTAAGTTGAGGACTAGGATGCAAATGGAGGGAGCGCTGATTTGGGCGGCGAAAGAGGGCCATGGCTTTTTGGTGCACGAATTGCGCCAACTGAAAGTAGATGTGAACGAACTGGACGACTATAGAGCGACTGCGTTGATATGGGCGGCAGAACAAGGACATATGCCCTGTGTCATGGAACTGCTACGATGGAACC
>JAAUYH010006706.1_pt1 | contig 12689 bp, 13 predicted proteins | sample 7278061 | NCBI WGS metagenome assembly JAAUYH01 (sample SAMN14350203, study PRJNA611818) | marine sediment metagenome | isolation source: surface marine sediment (0.6m) | place: French Polynesia: Moorea | collected 2018-08
CTTTTTCAAATCTGGTAGGTGTGAAGAATTCTAAATTTACAATTTATTTTAATTAGTATAATGCTGTTGCACTCTAAGGACTATCTTTGCCGGAAATACTGAATAAATGGAGGAGAAGAGCTTTATTCTTCCAACATACCGGTTCCTGAAAGACTCAGGTAAAGTGACCTGGAAAGCACCGAGCAATATAGCCCTGGTGAAATATTGGGGAAAGAAAGGTGTACAAATCCCGGCTAATCCATCGCTGAGTTTTACTCTTGATCATAGTGCTACCATTACTACCCTCCATTTTAGCCCATTAGCTCATGAATCGTCTGAATTTTCATATGAGTTCTTCTTTGAGGGTAAAGAGAAAAAGGATTTCAGACCAAAGATCGATGACTTTCTCAGCCGCATAGAACCATACTTACCATTTCTGAAGCATTTCCACTTTCGAATAGAAACATCCAATTCATTTCCACATAGTAGTGGCATCGCCTCTTCGGCCAGCGCTTTTGCTGCATTGTCTCTTTGTTTTGTGGACATGGAGCGAATGATGACCGGTTCTATGGAAGAGGCTCTCTTTAATAAGAAAGCCTCTTTTCTCGCCAGGTTGGGTTCAGGGAGTGCCTGCAGAAGTATACAAGGTCCGGTCATGCACTGGGGTAACCACGCAGAGGTAGAAGGCAGTAATGATTTATACGCAGTAGCGCTCCCATTTAAGATCCATCCGGTGTTTAGCTCGTATCGGGATACGATTATGCTGGTAGACCGCGGTCAAAAATCGGTTAGTAGTACAGCCGGACACCAGTTGATGCATGGTCATAGATTTGCGGCTAACAGGTTTGAACAGGCTCATGCGAATATTTCAATTTTAAAGGAAGTACTCGGCGAGGGAAACTTGGATAAATATGTGGAAATAGTGGAAAGTGAAGCTTTGAGTTTGCACGCTATGATGATGACAAGCATCCCATATTACCTCTTGATGAAACCCAATACTATTGCCATTATTCAGAAAGTATGGGAATTTAGGTTGGATACCGGTTCTCATCTGTGCTTTACTTTGGATGCCGGAGCTAATGTTCATCTCTTGTATCCCGAATATGAAGAGCCCCAGGTAATTCCCTTTATAGAGTCCGAGCTTATTGAATTCTGTGAGATGGACGGACTGATCAAAGATCAGGTAGGGGGCGGTGGGCAGAAACTAAGCTAGTAATTCTTTTGGCAGCGTTCTTTATAACCGCTTAGAACCTAAATGGTACCATAAATTATATCAATGAGGCGTGAAAGAGCATATAAGTATTAATTTTGTACTTTTGAGTAACTTTTAAGAGCTATGAAGGGACCGCTGTTCTATTCCAAAATTTTACTTTTCGGGGAATACGGTATTATTAAAGACTCCAAAGGACTGTCCATTCCTTACAATTTTTTTAAAGGCGCACTAAAATCGGACAGCAATTCTTCAGAGGAGGCTTCTCATTCCAATCAACGACTGAAAGACTTTGTAGCCTATCTTGAAAAGCTTCAAAGTGACGAACCCGAACTCGTTTCATTTGATATGGATCGGCTCAAGTCTGAGGTTGAGCAGGGCATGTATTTTGACTCTTCCATTCCCCAGGGTTATGGTATTGGTAGTAGCGGCGCATTGGTAGCAGCTGTCTACGACAAATATGCGAATAACCGTATCACGGTATTGGAAAATCTCACAAGAGAGAAGCTGCTCAGGCTCAAGCACATCTTTGGTAAGATGGAATCGTACTTTCACGGCAAGTCTTCCGGTCTGGATCCACTGAATAGCTACTTGAGTTTACCCATACTGATCAATTCTCAGGATAATATAGAATCTACAAGTATTCCATCTCAAAACCGCGAAGGCAAAGGAGCGGTATTCCTTCTGGATAGCGGGACCACCGGAGAAACAGCTCCAATGGTTCAGATATTCATGGAGAAAATGAAGCAGGAGGGATTTAGAAAGGTCATCAAGGATCAGTTTATCAAACATACAGATGCCTGCGTTGAAGACTTTATCAATGGAAACATAAAGTCATTGTTCGGTAATTTAAAGCAGCTTTCACACGTAGTATTGGATCACTTCAAACCAATGATACCCAAGGAATTTCACAAACTATGGAAATTGGGCATCGATACTAATGATTACTACCTTAAACTGTGCGGATCGGGTGGAGGAGGTTATATACTCGGATTTACCCAGGACCTCGAGCGCGCCAAAAAATCCTTGAAAGGACATCAGCTGGAGGTGGTATACACCTTTTAAAGAAGCAACTAATGCTTAGCAGAAAAAACAGACTCCTGCTATTAAAATGCTTGAGCCTGTTCTCCATCATTCGCGGATATAATATCCTGGTCATTGCCCTGGCTCAGTACCTGGCGTCTATATATATACTCGCACCTGATCTGCCACTCAGAGAAGTTGTACTTGACCTAAATCTTTTTGTAATTGTGCTGGTATCTTCTTTGGTAATTGCCGCAGGTTACATCATAAACAGCTTTTACGATTCCGAAAAAGATCTGATAAACAAACCGAGGAAAAGTATGTTGGACAGGCTTGTGAGTCAGCGGACCAAGATAAGTACCTATTTTACCCTGAATTTCCTGTCTGTGTTACTAGCCAGTTACGTTTCTTTTAGGGCTGTCTTCTTTTTTTCCGCCTATATATTCGGTATCTGGCTGTATTCGCACAAACTCAAACGCATACTGATTATTGGGAATTTTGTATCTGCTACTTTGGCCATAACGCCCTTTTTTGCCGTATTTGTCTATTACAAGAATTTTGAAACAGTCATCTTTGTACATGCGGTTTATTTATTCCTGCTGATATTGGTACGGGAAATCATTAAAGATATGGAAAGCATGGCTGGTGATCTGGCCCAGGACTATAAAACCATTCCATTGTTATACGGGACTAATGTATCCAAGACTATGGCCAGTGTCCTTATACTTCTTACCTTGTTACCGGCACTTTTGTTGATTTATTCTTTCGATGTAGGATATATGTACCTATATTTTAACGGAAGCATTGTCCTCTTGGTAGGCTTTCTTTTTTTATTGTGGAAATCCTCTTCAAAAAAACACTATGTATGGCTGCACAATATCCTCAAGTTTATCATAGTCTCCGGCGTTTTTAGCATCTTACTCATCGATGTTGATCTCGTATTAAACAGAATATTAGCATGAATAATAGCTTAAAGGTTGCACTGGCACAGATGGCTCCTGTTTGGTTGCAAAAAGATGCGACCTTAAAATTAATACAGGGAGCTATAGCCGAAGCTGCCGGAGAGAAAGCGGATCTATTAGTATTCGGAGAAGCATTTCTTCCCGGGTATCCGTTCTGGTTGGCCTATACTGACGGAGCTTCCTGGGATCTGCCTGTAAACAAAGAGTTACACGCCCATTACGCTCAAAACGCGATTACTATTGAAAATGGTGATTTAGATGGGATCAGGGATTTGGCCAAAACCCATCAATTGGCGGTTTACTTAGGATGTATTGAACGACCCTTGGATCGTGGAGGACACAGTCTATACTGTTCGTTGGTATATATTGACAAGAAAGGGGATATTAAATCCGTTCACAGAAAACTACAACCCACCTATGACGAAAGACTGACATGGGCTCCTGGAGATGGTAACGGACTTCAGGTGCACAGCTTAAAGGATTTTAAGGTAGGAGGGCTTAATTGCTGGGAAAACTGGATGCCACTGGTCCGATCAGCCTTGTATGCTTTAGGTGAAAATCTCCACATTGCCGTTTGGCCTGGCAGTGACAGGAATACCAGGGATATTACCCGTTTTATCGCCAGAGAATCCCGCAGCTATGTGGTTTCGGTTTCTTCATTGATGAGAAGGCAGGATTTTCCGGAAACCACACCTCATCTTGAACAGATTCTTGAAAAGGCACCGGAAGTATTGGCCAATGGTGGGTCTTGCATAGCGGGTCCGGATGGAGAATGGGTACTACCTCCTGTTGTGGGTAGTGAAGGCCTGATATATGAAACCCTGGATATCAAAAGAGTATTTGAAGAGCGACAGAATTTTGACCCGGTGGGTCATTATTCCAGACCTGATATAACACGTTTAACACTGAATCGCGATAGACAATCGACTTTGGAAATAACTGGAGAAGATTAAATAAGAATTTCAGTCATAGTTTGTAACTGTAGTAAATGAAGAAAAGAAATTTACGAAATAATCGCACCCAGGGCCGGCCACAAAGAGCCACTAAGAAGGATCTGCCTAAAACTGCCAAAAGGAGCAATCCTTCTAATAAGTCCGATCTAATTCGGCTCAATAAATTCCTGGCCAGTGCCGGGATTTGTTCAAGACGTGAGGCGGATACCTATATTGCCGCAGGCAGTGTTACAGTAAATGGAAAGACCATAACTGAAATGGGCTACAAAGTTCGTCCGGATGATCAGGTCAGGTTTGATGGCCGACTCATACAGGCCGAAAAAAAGGAATATGTTCTTTTAAACAAACCTAAAAACTTCATTACCACCACCCGGGATGAAAAGGGCAGGAGGACGGTTATGGAACTTGTTTCCAAAGCTACCAAAAGCCGTTTAGTACCGGTGGGTCGCCTGGATAGAAATACCACTGGTCTTCTTCTATTTACTAATGATGGCGACCTGGCTAAAAGGCTTATGCATCCCAAGCATAATATCCGAAAGATCTATCACGTAGAGCTGGACAAGCAACTTAAAATGTCTGATTTCCAGAAAATTCAAAAAGGTCTGACCCTTGAAGATGGTCCTGTTATAGTGGATGAGATAAGTTTTATCAATAACCGGCCGCATAAAGAAGTAGGGGTCGAGTTGCACACTGGCCGTAATCGAATTGTACGACGGATCTTTGAACATCTGGGATATCAGGTAGTGAAGTTAGATCGGGTGGTACTGGCTGGTCTTACCAAGAAAGACCTTCCCCGAGGCCATTGGCGTCATCTAACAGCACAGGAAGTGATCAACTTAAAAAATGCCTGAACAACAGTTCAATTGAAATTCGGTTCAGAATTCAATTTCAGCAATTTGCTGACCGTATGCCAGAAGGGTTGGCTTGCAGGATGAAGATTGGTTGATTTTTCAGGTGCTTCTAAATAGCTGTCTACCAGGAGTCTTAAATAAGTGATCTGATCATTTTCGCCATAGAAATCTTCATAAGCCATTTCCCAATTATCGAATTCACGACTTTCCCGTTCGCTATAGGAGATCAATTCAACCTGTGAGTGTCTCTTGTCTTTCTTTATTTTGTCGAACAATTCCAACACCCTGATCTGTTTACCCTCTAAATACTGAATAAACTCCCCATTGTGGTAGAGTAAACAGCCTGTAATACCCAGTTTCTCATTATTGAGCCTGGATTTCTCAAGCATCTTTTGAATATCCCCCGTTTTAAATGAAGGATCTGCTACCGAGCGGTAGATTAGACAAAACATTGTTACAAAATCAGTTAGGTTCCTATAAAAATAATGGATTCCTTTGGATTTGTAAAGTACTCAATTACGTGCCAGCTTGAATTTTTCCCGGATTTCTTTGATACAAAGATTACCGATGCTCCCTTGATGGGTGTGATCCACCTCTCTTTTTGGAATATAGGTCTTGTTTCTGATCTCCTCACCTACCTGCTTATAGGCATCTCTGAAGGGAGTTCCCTGTTCTACCAATTCATTAAGCCGTTCCACGCTGAAAAGATGATCGTAAATTGGATCATCCAGGATATCCGTGTTCACTTCGATCTTTTTTAAGCTCGAATTCGATATTTCCAGACATGCCTTGATCTCCTGAATTGAATTTATCATTATTTCCTTGATCAATTGAAGATCCCTGTGATAACCACTTGGCAAATTGCCCGTAACCGAGCTGATTTGATTTGGAACCGCCTGGATGAGGTTGCATTTGGCACGTACCAACTCGAAAACATCAGGATTCTTCTTGTGAGGCATTATGCTGCTTCCGGTCGTGATCTCTTCCGGGAAAGCAATAAAATTGTAATTCTGCCCCATAAAAAGACAAATATCCATAGCGAGTTTAGACAGGGTTCCTGCCAGGCTTGCCAATCCGAACGCCGTAACCTTTTCGACCTTACCCCGACCCATCTGGGCTGCGATCACATTGTATTTTAGTGTGCTAAAGCCTAATTCCTCGGTAGTATATTGCCGGTCTATGGAAAAAGAACTGCCATAGCCCGCCGCACTGCCCAGTGGATTCTGATCTGCTATCTTCATCGCCGCATTCAGCATATGTATATCATCAATAAAAGATTCGGCATAAGATGAGAACCACAGACCGAATGATGACGGCATCGCGATTTGCATATGGGTATAGCCCGGCATCAGTACATTTTTGTGTTCTTCGGCCAATGAGAGAAGTGTCTCGAACAGTTCCTGCACCATATACTGGATCATTTTGATCTCGTCTTTGAGATATAGTTGAATGGCTACCAGAACCTGATCGTTTCTCGACCTGGCCGTATGGATCTTTTTCCCCGTATCGCCGAGCTTTTCGGTGAGTATGAATTCGATTTTGGAATGCATATCCTCAAAGTCCTCCTCAATTTTGAATTTGCCCAAGGCAATATCTTCCTGTATCTCTTTCAGAGCAATGACGAGCTTTTCGGATTCTCCGGAACTTAGGAGTCCTATTTTTCCCAGCATTTTTGCGTGGGCTATAGAGGCCATAACATCGTACTTGGCCAGAAGCAGATCGAGTTCTCTGTCTTTACCCACCGTAAAGAGGTCTATTTTTTTGTCGGTGCTAATTCCCTTGTCCCAAAGCTTCATATGTCAAAAATGTTAAGTATCCGTTCAGGTATCGTAGAATCCATTTTAATGACGGGTTTTTAATTTCATTCATCAATTAGAAATCCCTGGAGTATCTCAACATATAGAGCAATACCTTCCTCGATTTCCTTAATATAGATAAATTCATTCGCAGAATGTGAACGTGTGCTGTCTCCTGGTCCCAGCTTCAACGACTGACAACTCAAGACAGCCTGGTCCGATAAAGTAGGCGATCCATAGGTTCTTCTCCCGAGATTTACACCAGATTGCACCAACGGATGTTCAGCCGCGATTGATGAAGAATTAAGCCTTAACGATCGCGCTTGTATATCACATGGTGCATGATGTTGCAGGAGTTCCGCAATTTCTTTGTTGGTATAACAGTCGTTAACACGGACATCCACTACAAGATCTACGTGGGCGGGTACTACATTGTGTTGGGAACCGGCATTGATCTGGGTTACTGTGATTTTTGTTTCCCCAAGCAATTCAGAGACTTTATCAAAGGAGAATTCCTGAAACCACTTTAACACCTCAATCGTATTGTAAATAGCATTGTTTCCATTGGGGTGCGCCGCATGGGAAGGTGTTCCTTTGACTATGGCATCAAAGACTACCAAACCCTTTTCTGCGATGGCCAGTTCCATCTTAGTCGGTTCACCCACAATCGCCACATCAATGGGTGGCAGTAACTTTAGCATACTGTTTAATCCCTTTGGCCCGGAACTTTCTTCCTCGGCCGAGGCGACCATGATCAAATTATGCGACAGATCGTCAGACTCGTAAAAGACCGTAAAGGTGGCAAGGAGGGAAACCAAACAACCCCCGGCGTCATTGCTTCCCAGACCAAATAATTTTCCATCTTCTAAACTCGGTTCAAAGGGATCTCGTGTGTAGGCGGCATTAGGGCGGACAGTATCGTGATGTGAATTAAGTAATACCGATGGTTTTTCGCGATTGTAAAACTTGTTAAATGCATAGACATTGTTATTTTCCCTTTTGTACGGAATATCAAACTCGCTGAACCAATTTTCTATTAGTAATGCGGTCTTGTCCTCCTCCGAAGAAAAAGAAGGAGTGTTGATCAGTTCCTTGAGAAGATCAATGGCCTTTTCCGTAAGTTCTTGAACTTTTTCCTTCATCGCGTAATAGATGTAAAATGTTGGGCGCCAGGAGTAAACATCTCTATATTTCCAATGCTGATCTTACTTACATTGGAATCCAGGGCATGAAAACAATTTTGAAGCTTGGGGATCATTCCGTCACTGATAATCCTTTTTTCAACAAGTTCCTCAAAACGAGTTTTGTCAATATGGCTAATCACTGAATTTTCATCCGATGCGTCCATCAATACGCCTTTCTTTTCAAAGCAATACAAGAGAGACGTTTCGTAAATTTTACTCATACCAATAGCTAATTCCGATGCGATGGTATCCGCATTGGTGTTGAAGATCTGACCGGAACCATCGTGGGTCAGGGCACAAAAAACAGGAGTGAGCCTGGCCTGAAGCAGTTGTTCAATTGTTTGCGTATTGATTTGCTCAACGTCGCCAACATAACCGAAATCTACTTGACTTACCGGGCGTTTATAGGCCAGAATAGCGCCGCCATCAGCACCGCTGAGACCGATGGCATTGCATTTTCGCGCCTGCAGGCTAGCGGTGATCTTTTTATTGATCAGACCTGCATAAACCATGATCATAACTTCCAGACTCTCACCCCTGGTAATTCTCCTTCCATCTACGTATTCCGATTGAATACCCAGTCTTTTTTCAACATCTGTAGCTCGTTTGCCTCCACCGTGTACCAGGATCTTTGGTCCTTCCAAATGAGCAAATAAGCCCAGAAACCTGTTAAGTTCTCCAGGTCTTTCGATGATGTTACCTCCAATTTTTACAACATTCAGTCTTGGTTTCATCACTCTTCTTTTTTAGCCCTCACTTAAGTTAATAACCTATTTAATTGTTTCCAATATTTTCTTCAGGACCAGTTGTGCCGCATATGTTCTGTTGTTAGCCTGTTGATGAACCAGTGATTGTGGACCGTCTAGTACAGCATCTTCAACCACCACATTCCTTCGAACCGGCAGGCAGTGCATAAATTGTGCCTGGCCCATTTTGTTGCCGGTCATCATCCAATCCAGATCTTTATGAAGCACTTTTCCATAGTCCATATAACTGCTCCAATTTTTTACATAGACAAAATCCGCTCCTGCCAGTGCCTTTTGTTGATCGTATTCCAACTGGCAGCCAGCCGTGATATCCGGATTCAGTTCATAGCCTTCAGGATGGGTGATCACGAATTCTGCATCCATTTTTTTCATCATTTCCACAAAAGAGTTTGCAACAGCATGTGGTAATGGTCTGGGATGAGGAGCCCAGGACAGTACTACACGTGGTCGATCGGTTTTTTTATGCTCCTGTATCGTAATAGCATCAGCCAGTGCCTGTAATGGATGATGAATGGAGCTTTCCATGTTTACAATAGGAACACCCGCATATTTCTTAAATCCGTTTAATACCAGCTCCGCTTCGTCATTAGCCTTGTTTTCCAATGAGGCAAAAGCCCGTACGGCTATCAAATCACAGTATTGAGCGACTACTTGTGCAGCTTCCTTGACATGTTCAGCACTGTGCTGGTCCATGATGGAGCCATCTTCAAAATCCAATATCCAACCGTCCTTCCCGATATTCATCACCATCACATCCATACCCAGATTAATCGCTGCTTTATGTGTACTTAAGCGCGTTCTGAGACTGCTGTTGAAGAAGAGCAAACCGATAGTTCTGTTCTTTCCGAGCTCCTGATACGCCAATGGATCCCTTTTTAAGATCATAGCCTCCTTCACCCATTGGTCAAGATTGTTAATATCCTGTATCGAAAGATAATTTTTCATGTCAGTTCCTCTTTTAGTGCCTTAAAAAACAGATCAATTTCCTTCTTTGTTATATTCAGAGCAGGCAGGATCCGCAGGACATGTTTGTTCTTTGAGCTGCCAGTAAAAATATGTCGGTTATAAATTAGTCTTTTTCTCAGATCAGCCACTTCGAATTCAAATTCGAGTCCAAGCATAAGACCACGTCCTTTGATATTCTTTACCTCTGCCATTTCCTGTGCTTTATCCCTAAAATATTTACCCAGTTCAACTGCATTCTTAATGAGGTTCTCCCCATCGATCACTTCCAGAACAGCCAATCCGGCAGAGCAGGCCAGATGGTTGCCTCCGAAGGTAGTTCCCAGCATCCCGTGAACTGCTTTAAAACGGTCATGAATGAGAATTCCACCTATGGGAAAACCGTTGCCCATGCCTTTAGCCATACTGATGATATCCGGTTGAATCCCATGGTGTTGAAATCCGAAAAATTTACCACTTCTACCATAACCGCATTGAACTTCATCGGCAATGAGGACCACATCATCTTCCCGGCATTTTGAAGCGATGAGCTCGTAAAATTCTGTCGAGGGTTCATCAAGCCCTCCCACACCTTGTATGGCTTCCAGGATAACTGCGCACACGTCCTTTTGCCCCATCGCCTTTAAAAAGCCCTCGCTGTCATTCAGATCTACAAAGCTCACCTCCTGCTGCAAGTTGATGGGAGCCCAGATTTTCTCATTATCCGTTGCTACAACTGCCGCAGATGTTCTGCCGTGAAAGCTATTTCTAAATGCAATCACCCGTGATTTACCGGTGTGAAAAGAAGCCAGCTTGAGCGCATTTTCATTCGCCTCCGCCCCTGAATTACAAAGAAATAATTGGTATTCCTCACATCCCGACACTTCTTTGATTTTGGATGATAGTTTTTGTTGCAGCGGATTGACAATCGAATTACTGTAAAAACCGATCTTGTCAAGCTGTTCCTTTATTGAATTTACATATGAAGGATGGGAATGACCGATAGAGATAACCGCATGGCCTCCATAGAGATCCAGGTATTTTTTACCTGAATCATCGGTAATATAAACTCCACTGGCGGTTACCGGTGTGATATCGTATAATGGATATACATCAAAAAGGTCCATCTACTCCAACTTTAATTCATCGATTTAAACTCACTTATCTTTTCATAAGAGGCAACAATACCTCGAATCAAGGAAGAACTCAGGCCCTGATGTTCCATTTCGTTCAAACCCTGGATAGTACATCCCATAGGTGTAGTTACCTTGTCAATTTCTTCCTCAGGGTGATTTCCTGAATCAATGAGCAGTCCTGCTGCTCCGTTACAGGTATGGATAGCCAATTCCTGGGCCTCCTTGGCATCAAAACCCAGTTGTATTGCTCCCTGGGTGGTAGCCCTGATCAAACGCATCCAGAAAGCGATACCACTTGCACAAATCACCGTGGCCGCCTGCATCAATTCCTCAGGGATCTCCATGGAGTGACCCATGCGATTGAAGATTGCGGTGGCAAGATCAATTCGCTTTTTGCCCATCTCGTTGCTGCAAATACATGTCATGGACTTACCGACGGAAATTGATGTATTTGGCATACTTCGGATGATATATTTATCAGCGCCTATGATGGCTTCTATCTTTTCTATACTGAATCCTGTAATAGTTGAAATTACCACGTGCTTGTCCGTGAGCAGTTCCTTTACTTCTTCCAGGATGTCTGCAAAATGTCCCGGTTGAACCGCAAATATGAGGATGTCTGATTGCTTTACAGCCTCGATATTATCCGATGAAACGGTGACATTCCCATAATTTTCAAAATGCCGGATACTGTCCGGATGCCTTTTGGTTAAATGCATGGTGGTGGCACCATTGCTATGCAGTATTCCTTTAGCGATGGAGATACCTAAATTCCCTGCTCCAATGATGGCTAATTTCATATCTCTATGTGTTTGATTCGATTAATCAACTTTTTTAATTTCTAAAACACGCCTGCTTTCAAACCCAGGGCCTGCTGCTCCTCAAATCCATACATAAGATTCATGTTCTGAACGGCCTGACCTGAGGCACCTTTTAACAGGTTGTCCAATGCCGAAGTGATCAACAATACATCTTTGTGTTTATGCAAATGAATATGGCATTGGTTAGTATTGACAACTTGTTTCAACTGGATCGGCTGGTCTACGACCTGGGTAAAAGGTGCTGTTGAATAAAATTCCCTGAAAATCTCATACGCTTCCGCTTCGCTACCTTCAAACTCAGTATAGGCTGTGATAAGGATACCCCTGCTAAAATTACCTCTGTGTGGCAAAAAGTAGAGTTCACCTAAGTCCTTTTGGTATAAGGAAAGACTCTCATGGATCTCATCCAGATGCTGGTGAGTAAATGGCTTGTACCATGAAATGTTGTTATTCCTCCAGCTGAAATGCGTGGTTGCAGATGGTTTTATACCTGCACCGGTGCTTCCTGTAATACCATTTATGTGTACTGAACCGTTCAGTAATTGCCGACCTGCCAAAGGCAGCAAGGCCAATTGGATGGCTGTAGCAAAACAGCCGGGATTGGCAACACTATCAGATTCACAGATCTTATCAGAATTAATTTCTGGTAGTCCGTAGACAAATGATCGATCCTTGAATACGGCATCTGATTTTAATCTGAAATCAGTACTTAAGTCAACGATCCTGACCTTTGATGAAAGCTGATATTTCTTCAGGAATTCCCTGGAATAACTGTGGCCCAGACAAAGAAATAGTACATCAATTTCGGGATCTATCTCGCCGGCAAAATCCAGTTCCAAAATGCCAGCCAGATCCGGGTGCGCATGCGCTACCGGTGTCCCCGGCCTTGAAGAACTGTATACGAATTGAATTTTAACTTGCGGGTGATTGATCAGAAGGCGGATTAGCTCCCCGCCAGTATAACCTGATCCGCCAACGATTCCTGCCTTAATCATGATCTTCACTTGTTAAGTTTGCTATTTTGCCAGGATTGGAATAGATCCTGATAAATCCTTTGGCATCCTC
>JAAUYH010080196.1_pt1 | contig 12689 bp, 7 predicted proteins | sample 7278061 | NCBI WGS metagenome assembly JAAUYH01 (sample SAMN14350203, study PRJNA611818) | marine sediment metagenome | isolation source: surface marine sediment (0.6m) | place: French Polynesia: Moorea | collected 2018-08
GTCGTAGATAATCTATCTTTCGCTTTCTGCTATCTGGATATATCTATCTTCGAGCTCCTACTCAGAAAGATACGAAAAGATCTATTTTTCGGAGGGTCTGGGTCGTAGTATCAGTCTGCCACGAAGGCTGAGTCCTCCATTGAAAGACGCCAGGTTATACTTCCAAAGTAGGACGTATCTTGAACTAACATCAATACTCGTAGTGCTTGTCAATGAACACCACACTGATGATGACTGAGAACGTGCAGTTGAAGCGCGCTCCCCAGCCAGTTCGCGGAGTACGAAAATCCGCTATCGAACGATAAGATATGTGCGGCATCGCCAAGCAATCGAACTTCACGAAATAAGTGTTCGAATTGGAACAGACCTTCTCGATGTCTCCGAAGACTTCTATAATGATGCACCGGAAGGTCGATCCAAAACACGGTGCCTTTCGGAAATACCGACTTCATTACATCGCGAAACACGGTTCGGAACGACGGCGTGTCGGTAGCTAAGAATACGAGGGGGTGCGCATCCCCAACATGGTCCATTGCGATTCGTTGCGCAGCGCGAGCGAAACATGCTGCGATCTCTTGCTGATTCTCGAGCATCCCTCTGAAACGTTTGTTACTGAGTTCCGATGTCCCTATGCCGAGACGAGCGTGCACTCCAATGTACTGGCGTGCGTGCTTCCGTGAACTGTTGGATAGTCTCTCGAAGTTCGGGCACACTTCCGTGCCGCTAGCTGTACACAAACCGAATTCGTTCAGAGCTTCTTCATGTTGGAGTGAAGCCTGCACGGACGGTTCAAATAGTGTGCGTGCAACTTTTCTTATCGCTGCTTGGTTGAACGGTGGTATTTTCACCCTTGCGAGGTGTTCACCACGGAGTATGGGTAGCACGTCGTGTATCAAAGGCGATGGCCCACACGAAAATTGCACGACAAGTTCAGGACCGCGCAGGGTACTGTAGAATTCATTCTTGTCCATCCGCAAGTGGTGAAAGCTTCTCACAGCGGTCCCATTCGGCCTATCAATCGCCGGGTTGTATTCGAATTGTTCCAGCGCCTCTTGCGAAACCACGGTGCGAAGTGAGAATGGTTTCTTCCATCTGAACACCAGAACTCTGCGAGTGAGCACAGCGAATGCGAAGGTACGAAGCAAACCGCTTATGTTGTCACCGAGTCCGGCATTGACCGTGGAGTAGATGAGGCGGCGTGCAGTTGGCCGAGGTCGTTCCTTTTGATGCCAATTTAAATAGTCAGTGACCCAGAACGACACAGATGGATTTCCATGCGTAGTAACAGGTGAACCCACGTCAGTCGCACCCAATTGTACAGGTATGAAGTATAGTAGTGCAAGTACTAGTGCGACGGTGCAAACGTACAGCGCTAGGAAGACACCTCTTATCTGGTTGGCGGACTTGCTGGGCTTCTTCATCACGCACGGTTGTAGAAGCTTTCGCGAATCACTGCTTTTGGTAGTTGCTGGGACAGTCAGTACCAGAAACGTGACTCAGATCTTAGTGACAACATTAGCTAAGGCAGTGGAAGTGCATCACTCGATGTGCTCACTTGTCATTGTCTCATAATATTCACAAATTTGAAGTGAAGATATCAACATGATTAACAACGGAAAACTCAAAGCAAAAGTGTTCACCAGGTAACCGATCTACTTGCTGCTGATTGTAGAACTAAGCCAGAAGAATCATTCAAGTATGTGACCTGGTAAAACGGTAGAGCAGTATTGAAATTGTGTATAACATACGAAGACGAGGTGATCGATTGGAAATCAGTGGATATTGTGAGAAATACTCAAAAAAATGCGATTGTCGAAATACGATTCCACATTCCACTGATTTAAGTCTGTGGATCGTATCTTGGCTGATTGCTTGATCCTGATCGAATATGCGATTTGCTTATTTTCGCAGCTTCGACTAGTCATCCATTTTTGTTTTCTTGCACAGCAGATTGCAACTTTTCATAGCGTCATTGTAGACTAATCTAGATATTGACTGTTCGGCTAAGCTAGTTAACTGGAGCAAAATGTTGATCAGCAATGTGTATCAAATCACTAGCGACTCATTTGGACTGAATCCATCACTAACTGTCAGTCCGATTGCTTAGACATCTTGAATTATTCCGCGACTTTCGAAGAGCGGCCCTGCGACTACAGCATTCTCATTTGCCCAATTCTGTATATCTATTCTCTTGCTCATAACCCTCTCTCACTGAGACAATTTCGGTCAGTCGAGTTCAACTATCATCAGATATCACGCTACAGCAGATGTTTCGCCTGCAGCGCCATGCTGCACGTAACGGGCTGTACTAGTAGAACCCGGTATGACCTGCTCGAAAGCCGAGGTACTTTAGTGAACAACCGTAACCCACTAGAAATTCCGACACAGATCAACGCGTTACTAACACAAATAGAGCGGTTGGACTCAGCACATTCACTTATTTGTTCATCCACTTTCACCATAGTCGAAATTCAAACGCTCTGTGTCATACTCGCATTACACGGTAAAATGTCTTCCCAAAACCTGCAGCTGCAGAAATCACGTAACTTACATCACAATAAGCTATACTGCTTGCACTGAAAATTGTGTTCTGAACGAGATCCAAAATTTTTTTGCGAGAAATATGCAGCAATTTGGACTTGAAGAAGGTTGGACTTCCAAATATTTCCATTGATTTCTCTTTCATCGCACCTAAGGACGGAAAGGTTTAACGAGGATCAATTCTGTGTTGTCAACAGCATTAAGAACGTCATTCTTGAAAGAGTTCCTGTTAGAGACGCTTGTGCACCTGTAAGCACGCCTTTATGCATAGTTAAGATCGTAGTCGAACTTATTCACTTTTCGCATACGCAAACATAGAAAAGACCTTTGTTGTAATGGTCATTCAATGAATCCTGAGAGTGCGAGACAGAAATTGATCTCTGTTGCAATTTCTGCAATTGCAGCTTCACTCATGATATGACCGATCTAGGCACAAAAACTTCGACCATACTTGTAGAATAGTTCACCCACGAAGTCTGACATAACAAGTATATTTCTGAAGAAATCCATGTAAAGCATGTCTATCGTCGTCGTGCATGTCTTTCCGAGACTTTTTTTGGTGTTATTGTCACAGCACAGAGTCTACAACATGGTGAAATGCGAAAAATGCGAGTCCCCTAAAAAATTTGATAGATGACAATGAATACGCAAACGTATACTGGGATTTAATACCTAGATTCTGCGTAGGAAGCAATCTAAACGATTCAGATACCTCATTTTCTTCTTTGACGCTTAGTGTAGCCAAGTGAAATGTAGAAGCATTGTTCTGAAATCGATTTCAAGGAATTATGGCAACCTTTACGGGTCGAAGGTAGTATTAAGTACAGACGGATGTATCAAGCAAGGGTTTATTGTTTTGTACGTACCCTATTTGATTCTGTGCTTGCGTTGGAATCGGTCATTAATGCGTCAAACAACACCAAGGGATACAGATTGCTACGCTGAGGTTATCAGTCGGCCAAAGAAACTACTGGTAGAGTGCTTGATGGAAACCCACCAGATTTTAGTAACAATTTAGAAAGTTCATTAAACCAAAATCAATACTTGGAGTGATCTTTACTCGACGCCGCATTGATGATGAGTAAGAACGTGTAGTTGAAGCGCGTTCCCCAGCCAGTTCGCAGAGTACGAAAAACCACTATCGAACGATAAGATATGTGAGGCATCGCCGAGCAATCGAACTTCACGGAATAAGTGTTCGAACTGAAACAAGCCATCATTTCTACGTCTGCGAAGAGTTCCATAATGAAAGACCGGATGGTCGATCCAGAACACTGTACCTTTCGGAAATACCGACTTCGTTACCTTCCGAAACACGGATCGGAACGACGGCGTGTCGGTAGCCAAGAATATGAGAGGCCGAGCATCTCCAACATAGTCCATCGCAATTCGTTTAGCTGCGCGAGCGAAGCATGCGGCGATTTTTCGCTGATTCTCGCGCACTCCTTTGAAACGTTTGTTCCAGAGCTCCGATGTTCCTATACCGAGACGTGCATGTACAGCAATGTATTGGCGTGCATACTTGCGTGATCTGTTGGATAACCTATCAAAGTTCGGGCACACAGCGGTGTCGCTTGCTGTGCACAACCCAAATTCGTTCATAGTTTCTTCATGTTGCAGTGCAGCTTTTTCGGACGGTTCAAATAATGCATGCGCTACTTTTCGAATCGCTGCTTGATTATAAGGTGGTATTTTCACTTTTGCAAGATGATCACCACGAATACGCGGTAGTACGTCGTGTATCAGCGGCGATGGTCCACTAGCGACTTGCACAACAAGTTCAGGACCGCGCAGTGTGCGGAAGAATTCAATGGACCCCGAGGAACGAAATCTTCTCACTACCGTCCCATTCGGCCTATCAATTATCGGATCGTATTCGAATCGTTTCAGTGCCTCTCGCGAGATCACGGTGCGAAGTGAGTACGGCTTCTCCCATCTGAACACAAGAACTCGGCGAGTGAGCACTGCGAATGCGTAGATACGAAGCAGGCCGCTTATGTTGTCGCCGAGCCCGGCATTGACCGTGGTGTAGACGAGGCGTCGTGCAGTGGGTCGTGTTCGTTCGGATCGATGCCACTTTAAATAGTCAGTGGCCCAGAAAGACACAGATGGATTGGCATGGGTAGAAAGCGTAGAGCCCGTAGTCCACTGTACAGGTACGAAGTGTAGTGCTGCAAGTATAATTGCGATGGTGCAAATGTAGAGTGCTAAAAACACTCTTTGCAGCGAGTTGGCGGAACTCCCGGGCTTCTTCATTACCGACGTTGTTGAAGCTGTCGCGAATCACTTTTTTGGTAGTCGCTGCACTGCCAATGCTAGAAATATGGTTCAGATTTTAGTCATAACATTAGCTTAGGGATATTATGCAAGAGTATCTTTCGTGTCACTTATCAAATTCGCGTTTTCGTTTCATTAGGTACAAGAGAATCGCTTCTTCCAGGACAACCCTTTTCCTGCACTCAGATCTTACTACTTTCCCAGATACAGAGCGTAATACAGGAAATTAGTCACGATAATTTATCCGTGGCATAGAACGAAATTGTCTTTAACGAAAGTTGTTGAAAGTTGCGAAACCTTGGTAGACTCCTCCAGAAAAATTTTGTAGCGAACTGCAAGCGAACTTCATCACAATACAACAGAGAGTGAGTTGAAGAAGAATAATTTTTATCAAGATTTGGTCATTTTTCACGTTTACGGCTCTTTCTTAACACTGCCGGATGGCCTTGAAAGTAACTCTTGCAAGTCGTTTCACCCGATATGCAAGCACTGATTGTAATTCATGTAGCTTCACCCCGCCAATTCTGCCTAGCTATTTGCGTGCAGTTAAGCCTCACTCATTGAGACAATTTCGGTTCGTCGAGTTCAGGTACCACCAGTTATTCTCCAAAACAGATTTTCGTCTGCTGTACTGCGCTGCACGTATTGGACAGTGCTAGTAGAACGTGGTATTACCCACTCGAAAGCTGCAGTTCTCACGCGAACAAGCGTAATGCACTGGAAATGCACACGGATCAACGCGTTACTAACACAAATCGAGTGGGTGGACTCGGCACATTGCTCTGCGTAGAGACAGTGCGCCCTTTTCCATTCACTTTCACGTTTCGTGATAGAAGCAAAGCACGATTTCCTTCCTAGTGTTGTGCAACATTCAATGCAGTGGTAGTGGCACTGGCCGCAGTCGAGAGAATATCCTGTGTATGAGGTATTGCATTTGGGAGTTGCGGAAATAAGAGTAGAGTGAAATGCTCATCAAGGGTTCTAACGGGTTTATCCGTTTTGCAGGTAATCTAGATGTACTGGAGTCATTGATTGGAAGATGCCATGTTTTACTTCCGATCTAGAAATTGCTTAGAACCAAGTTGATTATCAGGTGTAATCATTAATGAACACTGCACTGATGATGAGTCTGGACGTGTAACTGAAGGGCATTCCCCAGCTAGTTTGCAGAGTACGAAAATCCACTGTCGAACGACATGATATGTACGGCATCGCCAGGCAATCCAACTTCACAAAATAGGTGTTTGAACTGAAACGAACCGTCTTCGCTAAGTTTGCCAAGACGTGTGTAATACTGTGTACGGTACCATTCTTAATGTTAATACATAGACGGTAGATCCAATTCCAGCAACTCGATCCTACTGCAGCAAATTTAGCGAGCAAGGAAGGCTGCTATCCTTTCATATGTAACAAAAGAAAGGAGTACTAGTCTTCACGCATCGTGCTCCACTGTACTAAAGCGGTACTGTACGGTACCGATGCAGTAGCGCACTCGTACATAACTTTACGAACACCAACTTTCACCGTCTACTCCGTCATCCGAATGCACTGATTTAACGGATTTCGTCTATTTATCAGCACGTAGACGTAGTCTGACACAATGGTTTCACTACTTTTTACAATTCGGGTTCTCGGCAACAGGTCGACTCGCTTGTTTTAGAGTATCGACATCGTTTCAGTAGGAAATAGAAAATCGTAAAGAGATGGTTATTCGCTATTTCCCATGACTGTTTTCAGGCAGTTTAGCGCTTTTGCGAATGGATAATGTCATGTCTTCAGCCGTAACTCGTAAACGGTTGAGATTTGATGCATGGTTCAAAGGTGAAATCGTCTCGGGAGCACGACTTATTACCGTCAAAGTCTAGGGGAAAAGCCATGCATCACATGCTGGCTGGCTGCAACCAATACGTCTCGAATTCAGATGAGCAAAAGCTAAGACATGACTATCATGCGATATTTCAGTGGACTAGGAATCCCCGAGAACACCAAGAGAACCTATTTTTTTCGCGTCGAATGGTTCAATCTTACTCACAGACTTGGCATGAATGAGTTCGTTCTATGCCACGTCAGAAAAGCGATTCTTTGAAACGAGTCTGCTCAACGCTACGTGATTTCACGACCCATAGATATCCTTGAAGTGTTTGTAGTAATACCCCATGACATGGCCGACTACAGGTCATGAATCTCATGAACCTGAAATAACTACGACGGCGAAAACACACATCACCCAACTGCCCGATGTCGACCACAACAACGCACGTCTCCAACGACAAAAACGCGAAAAAGAGAGATAAATCGCAATGCTCCTCGTTTGCGTGGAGTGTTGTGGTGCCGTCGAAAATACCAGTGACGAAGAGCGGTCTTCACGAGGTGGTGTACGTATCGAAATCCGGCGGTGACTATCAAGCCGACTAACATCGACCTAGGTATGGCGAGCCGAAATGTCGGCGCTGGCATCACGTGGGGATTAGCTTCGAACCGATCCCGCATCTGCCGCTGCCGCCGGTTCAGGGCGAGCTGCCTTGGTTCTGGTTCCCGTGGCGCCTGCGCCTGCTCAGCCCGCTCACGGTGCGCGTGGTGGCGGGGCTGTGCGCGTTCGCGAGCGTCGTACTATTCACGTCGCTGTACGCAGTCAACGCAGCGGGGGCGTGGGCAGCGCTGGTACTGCTCAACCTCCTGTTTACCCTGCCGCTGTGCTACGTCGCGCACGTCATGCTGTGGAACTTCCGCCTGCGCGAGGGCATCTGCTACACCCTGGGCAAGGCCGCGCAGGCACGCGAGGCGTTCAAGAGCGACCCTAGACAGCCCAAACACGTGTACTTCGCCTGGAAAGTGGCGCATGGCTTTCGTCTCGTCGTGCTGAATGATGGCACTTCCGAGTTGTGGAATACCGGTGGCACTGAACTCGCTCGCGATGTTAACGAGGCACTGGGCCAGGCGGGCTTCGTGGTGCAGGTTGGAAATGCGAAGAATCATGTCGTGCCCGACCTTTCCATCATCGACATGAGTGTTGAGCGTTCACCGGTGGAGGCCGCCGAGGCCCAAATGCCAACGCCTGACGCAGCGGCGGACTTAGCGGATGATGTGCATATTGTGTAGTAGAGAATTGGCATGTGTGTGTGTGAACAGTGAGTGCACAAAACATTTTTTCAACTTGTAAAGTTCTCGAGTGCAATACGTCGATTCATCATCTCGCGAGGGAAAACGTCTGACATGCTCAGGTGTATAGAAATGAATAAGCAACGCAACATTTACTGGAAGAGAAAAGAAGAATAGTGAGGCTCACGGGTCGCATTCTTAACTAGCGCGAACGGAAGTTGTCCTTCGCTCTTCTCAACGCCGACATGACCGCGTTGGGGTCTTTCACGTTGCAATCGACCTGCGCCGCCACGTCGGGCACGCTAGTTCGCATGAAGGGATTGTAGGACTTCTCCTCGCCGATGGTGCTGGGCACGGTGGGCTTGCCGAGCGCGACGCGCGCCTTCGCCCATTCCATCTTCTCCTTCAAGGCGGTATTGTCCGGCTCGATGCTCTGCGCGAACTTGAGGTTGCTCAGCGTGTACTCGTGGCCGCAGAACACGAGGGCGTCGTCGTCGAGCGCGGCGAGCGTCGTATTGAGCGAGCGCTCCATCTGCGCGCCGCCGCCCTCGAAGAACTTGCCGCACCCGCCGACGAACAGCGTGTCGCCCGTGAACACCAGCGTGCGGCCGCCCGGCACCGCCACCACGTAGCACGCGTGCCCGCTCGTGTGGCACGGCGTGTGCAGCGCGCGCACGCGCAGCGCCGTGCCTGGGAGCGCCGCGCTCGCCCCGTCGTCGATGAGCGCGGAGGCCGCGGGGATCCGGTGCGCGTCGCTCGACAGCGCGAAGATCGGCACGTCCGGGTACTTGGCGCGGATCTCCTCGTTCCCGCCCGAGTGGTCCCAGTGGTGGTGCGTGGTCAGCACTGCGGACAGCGTGAGCCCAGAGGATTTGATCGTGGAGAGCACGGGGTTTGGCTCGGCCGGGTCGACCGCGATGGCATTCTTCGTGGAGCTGTCGGATAGAATGTAGCTGAAGTTGTCCGATAGTATCGGCACTATCTGCACGGTGTACGTGCTGCCCAACGGCACGACGGATGCCTTCCGGCTCGACGGCCCCATGCTGCAAATTACTCGCCGCGCAATTCGGTCGCGTGTGAGGCGGAGGTATGAAAGTGGCGCACCAAACGCTACGGGCATGGCTCCAAACGATGAGGCTGGGGCTTGGGTGGTGGGTGATGGAGGAAAGTGGACGTGTTGAGATTAGGATCAATTTATTCTGACGCGTTAGATACAACAGAGACATTGCAAATACGTTGTTAAATATACACGTGTTTTTGTTAACGGAATTATCGGAAATTTAGGGTTTAATCCCCGACTGCCTGCCGTCGGTGGCAGCGCAGTCGCCCTGTCGTTTCATCGTCGTCGACCTTAAGAGCCGCAGTACTGCTTCTGCTCTCAGCGACTCAAACGCAAGATGTCTCGTTTTTTCAAGGGCGGCTCCGACTCGGACAGCAGCTCGGAAAGTTCGTCGAGTAGTAGCGAGGATGAAGCCCCGCAAGTTCGCTCCACCGTCGGAGGAGGAGGCGGACGTTCGCGCTTCCTCGCTTCCGACTCGGAGGAGGAGGACGTGAAGCGCGTGATTCGCTCGGCGGCGAATCGACGGTACCGCGCGCTCGTGGAGGTGTCGATCAATATTAAGAATCACATCAAGGTGGGCGACTGGTCGAAGCTCGAGGATGATTTTAACAAACTCAATGAGGGCCTGCGCAAGATTCGCAAGACCGACCTGGTCTCCGGTCGTGCACCCCCGGTGCCGGACGTGTACTTGCGTTCTGTCATCACGATTGAGGACCTCGTCTTGAAAACAGTGAAGGAGAAGCCGCGCTTGTCCAAGACGAATGCGACCTCGATTAACAGGCTCAAGTTGCGCGTGCCGAAAAACAACAAGGAGTACAAGGAGGAGATCGCGAAGTTGCGCGCAACAGGCAAGCCCACCTTGTACGACATGGACTATAACCTCGATGACTCCGAAGAGGAGGAGGAGGATAGCGATAGCTCGAGTTCCTCGGAATCGTCTGATTCCGACAGCGATGTGGCGCCGAGAAAAGGGTCACGTTGGATCAAGAAGACCGAAGACAAGAGCGAGGCCACCACCAAACGTGTGCGAAAGGCACGTGAGAAGGAGACCGTCGCGACCACCGAGGATCCTGGCGAGCAAGGTGACGACGAAGGCTTCACCACGGTTTCTCATCAGCGCGGTGCCGGGGCCAGGCAGGCGTTTAACCCGGAGGAGATGACGGAGGTCACAGTCGATCAGAAACTTATCGAGATTCTGACTTCTCGTGGGCGCAAGGGAACTAATCGACAAGATCAAATTCTGCTGATTGAAGCCCTTGTGCCATGTGCGAAAACGGAGAAGCAGAAGTTGGAGATTATGTTGCATCTTGTCGCGGCGCAGTTCGATGCCATTCCCGCCGCCAAACTGTTCATGCCTGCGAAGTTGTGGAACGATGCACTGGTTAATGCTGTGAAGGTTGTGGAAATGGCAAGGAATGTGTACCCTCGTATTCGATTCTCTGATGAGCATGACACTCATGTAGAGGATGCCGGTCTACTTCTCAAGGGCGGTGTCACCACTGGTGAAATTGTCGACCACACCGGAAGTGCGATGATGGGTACCGCGGCTCCAAACCTTGCCGAACAGCAGTTGGAGAACCGTACGGAGACCGACGCCGAAGGTGCGATCATCGTTCGTGGAGATATTGCAGTGACCTTTGAGCGACTGGATGATGAATTGTACAAGGCGTGGCAAAATGTTGATGCCTACTCTACGGAATACGTGGATCGATTGAAGGACGAGGTCAAGTTGCTCGACCTTGCCGCTATGACTCAGGATTACTTTGAAACTGCGGTGAAGAATGAAGAGGGCAAGGAAAAGATTAACGAGGATCGTATCGGCGCGCTGCGTGCACGTGAAGCCCGTATTGCAGCACGTCGAATCAATCACATGTACTTCAAGTCTGATGAATTGAACAAGAAGGTGGAAGAGCTCACTGGACGTCCGTCGTCGAATAAGACCCTCACTGAATTGTCTGCGTTGGTCTACCGTTTCGGTGATGAGCGGGCCAAGTCTCAGACCATGCTAACGGCTATTTACAAGGATGCGTTGGAGAATCGTTTCTTTGAAGCCAGAGATCTGCTCCTCATGTCGCATCTGCAGGAAACTATTCAGGACTATGACATTCCTTTGCAAGTCATGTTCAATCGTACTATGACGCAACTTGGTTTGTGTGCGTTCCGCCTTGGAAAGCCGTGGGAGGCTCATGCCTGTCTAACAGAGCTGTGTTCTCCGAGTCATGGTGGCGGCGGTGGTGGTCCGGCGCGTTTGCGTGAATTACTAGCACAGGGAGTTTCGCAGCAACGTAACCACGAAAAGACTCCAGAACAGGAGAAGGCTGAGATTCGTCGCCAAATTCCGTATCACATGCATATGAACCTGGACTTTATTGAAACCGCGCACCTGACTTCGGCGATGCTGCTTGAAGTACCGGCTATGGCGCTGAGCAAGAGTCGTGGTGATGTGCGAAGGTATCCGATATCGAAATCGTTCCAGTACTTTTTGCGCAACTCGATGAAACAGGCGTTCCCAGGACCGCCAGAGAACACGCGTGACTATGTGATGGCGGCAACCAGATGTTTGATGAAGGGTGACTGGCAAGGTGCATACGGCCATATCGAAAATATTCGTAGCTGGAAATCGTTATCAATTACTCAGCGTACGGAGACATTGAAACGAATCAAGGGACTGCTGCAAGTCGAAGCATTGCGCACGTTTGCATTGAGCTATTCGAGTTACTTTGAAAGCATGAGCACCACGCAGTTGTCCGAATTGTTCGGACTGGGTGCAGACCAGGTACATTCCACATTGAGCAAGATGATTATCAACAAGGAGATGAGAGCAAGTTGGGATCAGCCGACCTCGAGCATTGTGATGAGACGAACAGAGCCAACCAGGTTGCAGAGCTTGGCCTTGCAGCTAGGGGCGAAGGCGTCGAACATGTTGGATAACAACGAGAAGTTGTTGGATGCGAAGAGTGGCGGAGGTGATAGAGATCGAGGTGGCACAGGTGGAGAAAGGAAGGAGGATAGGGACACGAGGGATGGATGGAAACAGGGTGGCAGGAGTGGGGCCGGTAGAAGTGGGAGAGGGCCCAGAGTGCCCAGGAGAGAGGGTGGATTTGGCGTGGGCGTAACAGCGTAGTGCTTACTAAATTAGTAAATCGTCTTTGGTATTTGCACGTATTTTGTGATGGAGTTGCAGCTTAGAGAGGCTGGTGGTGACATGTACGAATAGGTAGAGAATAGTGGGAATTGTTGAGACTACTGCGGCTAGTTCACCATATTCAAAATTATGGATTCCCTAAGGTGCAACTCACTTCAATTGAGCAAATGAGTAGTGGGCAGCAGACCGTAATGCATAGGAAGGCTTTCGATGAGTCGACAATTAGTGATGGTCAGTCTCGCCAAGTGATTCTCTCTATTGATACAACCACAATCCGACTTGAAATGGCACAAAGCGCACGACCACGTCGACAAGAAAGTGTCGGATACGTCACTCTAATGGAAATAGAGAGTCTTTACCTTGTTCGCTAGCCATTTCGCACAAACAAAGAAAGAGCCAAGACAATGCATTGTACGGATTGAATTTCTGGCAGCCAGGGTAAAAAGATTCCGATAGCGGAGAGATTCGAACTCTCGCTCCCTAGGGAATTGGATTAGCAGTCCAACGCCTTAACCACTCGGCCACGCTATCTTGTTGAGGGAGAGGGAGGAGGCGAGTGTACTGAGA
>JAAUYH010147427.1_pt1 | contig 12689 bp, 10 predicted proteins | sample 7278061 | NCBI WGS metagenome assembly JAAUYH01 (sample SAMN14350203, study PRJNA611818) | marine sediment metagenome | isolation source: surface marine sediment (0.6m) | place: French Polynesia: Moorea | collected 2018-08
GTCAGCGTCGTCCTTGCGGATGCCGAGCTGGCCCTGAGCGAGACTGCGGTCTTCACGATCATCGTGACCGAGGTTCCCGACCCGATCCTGTGTCGGGGCCGGGTGGCCACCATCGTGGGGACCGACGGTGACGACGTGATCTCGGGAACCTCCGGTGACGACGTGATCGTCGGCCTCGCTGGCGATGACCGGATCAAGGGTATGGCCGGAAACGACACCATCTGCGGTGGCGCCGGCAACGACATCCTGGTAGGTGGCGCCGGTGACGACTTCATCGACGGTGAGGCCGGCGACGACGACATGTGGGGCGGCGACGGCAAGGACCGACTTCTCGGCCGGGACGGCAACGACACGATGCGTGGTGGTCACGACAACGACCACGTTTCCGGTGGCGCCGGTAGCGACCGCTGTGACGGTGGCGCCGGCGTCGACACCTGGGCGAGGTGCGAGACCCTGGTGGCGTTTCCGTGATCGTCTGACCGCGAGCCGCTCACTCGCGAGGGTGGGTCTTCTGACCCACCTCCTGTCAGTTTCCGGACAAGTCAGGCTGAGCGAAGGGTTTCACAGTGTGTAGTCCTATTTGTTCAGGCGCCAACGGTTCGTGGTCGATTAGCTTTGGGTATTAGCGCAATACCACGATCCACGACACAGAAAGTCTCTACCGATGCATGCGGTGACAATACCTCAGATGAGGCGCATCCTCGTACCCCTCACCCTGGCCATCTTGATGGTCACGATCGGTGTCGTGGCGTTCGCAGCCACGAGCCGGCAGGCCGATGCGGCCGTGACCCATGGCCAGCTCGTCGGTGAAGTGCCTAGAACCGACCTGCCCGTCGTTCTCGACGGCGCTGTTCGCGCCCACGCTCAAGTCGGTCAGCGCATCTTCGTGGCCGGCGACTTCCAGCAGGTCGAGCGTCCCGACGGCACCGTCGTCGATCAGGCCTACATCTTCGCCTACGACATCAACACCGGCGCTTTCGACGAGAACTTCCGGCCGGTCGTCAACAACATCATCCGTGACCTCGAGCCGACCCCGGCCGGCGACGGCCTCTACGTCGGTGGGCTCTTCACCAACTGGGATGCCGCCTTCCCGATTCGTATCGCCAAGCTCGACGCTCTGGGCAACCTCGATACCACGTTCACCGCGTCGGCGTCGGCGAAGGTGACCGGCGTTGCTGCCAGGGGCGACAAGGTGTTCATCGGCGGCGACTTCGCCACTGTGTCGGGCCAGCCCCGCAACGGTCTGGCCGCCCTCGACGCCACGACCGGCGCGGTCGACCCCGGCTTCGTCGTAAACGTCACGAACAGCGTCGCCGGGAACTCGATCGTCCGCATGATCGTCCTGTCGAGCGACGGCAACACACTGTTCGCCCTTCACTACGGCAACTCGGTCAACGGTGTGAGCCGCGAGGCCGTGGCCAAGATCGACGTATCGGGGCCCACTGCCGTGCTGAGCGGCTGGAACATCGACTGGGAGGGCCAAGCCGGCAATCGCAGTTGCCGCAATGCCACACGGGACCTGGCCATCTCGCCCGACGACAGCTTCATCGTGGTGGTGAGCCAGGGCGCCGACAACCCGCCGAACTGTGACGCGGCTCACCGTTACCCGACCGCTGGCGAGACCACCGTCGCCTACGACTGGGCGGCCCGCATGTACTCGAGCGTGTACTCGGTCGCCATCTCCGACGTCGCCGTGTACCTCGGTGGCCACTTCTGTGCCGCCCCCAAGAACCCGATCCCCCCGGGTGGGATCAGCTCCACCTGGCCGGGCACCGCCAACGCTTGTGACATCAACAATCCCGACTGGCCGTGGAATCCGTCGAACCTCGACCCCGACAATGCGGTCTTCCGTCAGCAGCTCGCCGCCCTCGATCCGACGACGGGCCAGGCCTTCGCCTGGGACCCGGGCAGCAACGCCTTCGGCGGTACCTTCGACCTGACGCTCATCGACCGGGGCCTGCTGATGGGCCAGGACCGTGACCGCTACGCCCAGATCCGTACCGGACGGTCTGGCTTCATCGATCTCGGTGGTGGAGGCGACAACACCCCGCCGACGATGGAGGCCACCGACCCGGCTCCGGGCGCCATAGCCGCCAACCTCACCGAACTGGCCGGTATCGCCAACGACAACCAACAGGTCGCCGACGTGACCGTGCGCCTCAAGAGCATCACCACCGACGAGTGGCTCCAGCCCGACGGCACGACCTTCGGCCCGACCATTGCCGATCTACCCGTCACGATCACGCCCGCGGGCCTGGGATCGGTCGACTGGGCAACACCCGTCTCCGGCCTCCCCGAAGGCAGTTACGAAATCCGCGGGTTCAGCACCGATGCTTTCGGCAATACCTCGGTTCCGCTTGCCTCGCCGTTCACTGTTCCGGCCGACGTGGGCTGCACCGTCGCCCTCGACGCCAACGACGATCCGGTCATCACCTACGCCGGGCTCGAAGACGGTGTGGTCACCGAGATCTACGTACGGCGCGACGGCTCGTGGCTGGCCACGGTCGCCCCCGGCTCGGGTTCGTACACCGACACGTCGGTCACGCCCGGCGACTACAGCTACCTGATGAGGTGGCGCCCCGGCGGCGTCGTCACCGACGTTCCGTGTCTGCCCGACCCGATAACCGTTCCCGATGATGAGCCCGTCGTCTTCACCTGCACGGTCGCCCTCGACCCCAACGACGACCCCGTGCTGACCTGGGATTCAGTGCCTGGCGTCACTACCTACAATGTGCGCGAGGCCACAGGTTGGATCGCCACCGTCACAGGGGCGACGACGTTCACCGATACGGGCGCTGCGGTCGGTGACCACAGCTACCGAGTGCGGTACAACCCGGGTGGTGGTGCCATAGACATTCCGTGCACCCCCGATCCGATCACGGTTCCCCCGCCGGCCGGCAACGCCTGCACGGCCTCGATAAACGTCGATGGTCACGTCGAGCTGACCTGGGACACTGTCGCCGGCGTCGCCGACTACGTGGTCCGTGACGACTTCGGCTGGGTGGCCACCGTGCAGACCACGAGCTTCACCGACACCGATCCGGTGCCGGGCGACCGCTCGTACTACATCAGAGTCCGCAACCCGGGCCTCACCGACATCCCATGTGATCCGACCCCGATCACTGTGCCGGCGGCCGCAGGTCCGACCTGTACAGCTGTCGTGAACGCGGCCGGCGAGGTCGAGCTGACCTGGGACGCCGTCGCCGGCGTGACGGACTACGTCGTCCGCGACAACTCCGGATGGATAGCGACCGTGTCCGACACCGGCTACGTGCACACCTCACCGGTGCCGGGAGAGCGCACGTACACGATTCGTTACTGGAACCCGAGTCGCACCGACCTCGTGTGCGACCCCGATCCGCTAACCGTCTGATCCGATGTGGTCGAGGGCCTGACGGAGGTCCTCGACCAGGTCGTGTCCCGTCTCGATCCCGACGGACAGGCGAACGAGGTCGTCGGGCACCTCGAGGGGTGAGCCCGCCGCCGAGGCGTGGGTCATGATGCCGGGGTGTTCGATGAGCGATTCGATGCCACCGAGCGACTCGGCCAGTGTGAACAGCCGGGTGCGGGTGGTAACCGCCCTGGCGGCCTCGGCTCCGGCATGCAGGCGGAACGACACCATGCCACCCGGCGCCCGCATCTGGGCCTCGGCGACGGCGGCGCCGGGATGACCTTCGAGGCCCGGGTAGAGCACGGCTGACACGGCTGGGTGACCCTGGAGCATCTCGACGATCAGGGCGGCGTTGGCTACGTGGCGATCCATGCGGACACCGAGGGTCTTGAGGCCTCGCAGGGTCAAGAAGCAGTCGAATGGTCCGGGAACAGCCCCGACGGCGTTCTGGAGGAACTTGATGTCAGCGGCCCAATCGTCGTCGTTCGTGGCGGCGAACCCGCCGACGACGTCGCTGTGACCACCGATGTACTTGGTGGTGGAGTGCACGACCATGTCGGCGCCGAGGGCCAGTGGCTGTTGCAGGTATGGAGTGGCAAAGGTGTTGTCGACGACGAGCTTCGCGCCGTGCCTGTGAGACACCTCGGCGAGCGCCTCGATGTCGAAGACGGTGAGCAGCGGGTTGGTGGGTGTCTCCATCCACACGACCTGGGTGGCCGGATTCCAGCTCTGGTCGAGGATGTCGGGCCGGGTGAGGTCGGCCGCCGACCACTTGATGCCGGACCGGGTCGAGACCTGGGAAATGAGGCGGAACGTGCCCCCGTACGCGTCGTTGCCGAGGACGATGTGATCGCCGCTGCCCAGCGCCCGCAAGATGGTGTCTTCGGCCGCCATGCCCGAGGAGAAGGCGAACCCATGGCGCGCCCCCTCGAGGGCTGCGAGGGCGGTCTGGAGAGCGGTTCGGGTCGGATTGTCGGTGCGCGAGTACTCATAGCCGGTGTGCTCGCCGGGAGAGGGCTGGGCGTAGGTCGACGTCTGGAATATCGGTGTGATCACCGAGCCCGTGATCTCCTCGGGGTCCTGGCCGGCGTGGATGGCGCGGGTCTCGAACCCGTCGGTCGGACGATCGGCGGTCATCGGGCGTCCTCGGAGGGGGAGAGGAACTCGAGCACGTCGGTGTGGGTGATGACCGTGCGGGGACGCCCCCCGTCGATCACGAGGAGGGCATTGGCCTGGTCGAAGAGGTCGACGGCGGTCTGCACGCTCTGGCCGATACCGATCGTCGGAAGAGGAGGCGCCATGACGGTCTCCACCGGTTTGTCGAGCACGCTCTCGTCATCGAAAGCGGCGTTCATCAGCTGCAGCTCGGACACGGCGCCCGAGATCTCCGCCAGGGCGAACGGAGGCTCGTTCTTGGCGACCGGGATCTGGCTGACACCGTTCTCCCGCATCAGTTCAACAGCATCCCGCACGGGCGTCTCCGGGTTGACGTAGATGAGGTCGCGGTCGTTGTCGCCCTTGGCCGACACGACCTCGCTGACGCATGTCGTGTCCTCGCACTCTATGAACCCCAGAGTGGCCAGCCAGTCGTCGTTGAAGACCTTGGAGAGGTAGCCCCGGCCGGTGTCGGGGGTGAGCACCACCATCAGGTCGTCGGGACCCAGTCCTTCGGCCACCTGGAGAGCGGCCGCTATCGCCGTGCCGCAGGAGCCCCCGAGCAGGATGCCTTCCTCCCGGGCGATGCGCCGGGCCATCACGAAGCTGTCGCGGTCGGATATGGCGATCGTCTCGTCGATCAGATCGGGGTCGTAGGTGGTCGGCCAGAAGTCCTCCCCTACGCCCTCGACGAGATACGGGCGGCCGGAACCGCCGGAGAACACCGAGCCCTCGGGGTCGGCGGCGATGATCTTGATGTCGGGATTCTGTTCCTTCAGGTATCGGCCGACGCCTGTGATCGTGCCGCCGGTGCCGGCGCCGGCGACGAAGTGGGTGATACGGCCATCGGTCTGCCGCCAGATCTCGGGGCCGGTCGTGTCGTAGTGGGACTGGGGGTTCACCTGGTTCGAGTACTGATCGGGCCGGAACGCCCCCGGTATCTCGTTCACGAGGCGCTCGGCGGTCGAGTAGTAGGAGTCGGGATCCTCGGGCAGTACGGCCACCGGGCAGACGACGACCTCGGCTCCGTAGGCCCGCAAGAGGTCGACCTTCTCGGGGGCGACCTTGTCGGTCATCACGAACACGGTCTTGTAGCCCCGCTGGTTGGCGACGATGGCCAGGCCCACTCCGGTGTTGCCGCTCGTCGGTTCGACGATCGTGCCGCCCGGCTTCAGCAGGCCGGCTTCCTCGGCCGCGAGGATCATGGCCAGGGCGGGCCGGTCCTTCGAGGACCCGCCCGGGTTGGCGAGTTCCAGCTTCACGGCGAAGTCACAATCGAGATGGCCGGCGATCTTCGGCATGCGCACCATCGGGGTGTTCCCGATCAGGTCGACTACCGAATCGGCGATTTCCATGTGTGCTGACTCCCCGGGTCTGCGCCGGCCTGGCCCGACCCTTGCCAGTCTCTCGCATCGCCAACCCAATTCCACGGAGTTCGCTTCCGCCGTTACGGTGGCGATCGGAGGTTCGCCATGTCCTACGAGACGCTTCAGCTCAACGATTTGGGGGACGGGCTCTGGGAGCTCGTGCTCGACCGGCCCCCCGCCAACGCCCTCAGCAAGCAGATGGCCCACGAGCTCCGGGTCGTCGCCAGCCGCCTGAGCGGTGCGATCGGCCCCCGGGCGCTCCTCGTCCGGGGCGAGGGTCGGGTGTTCTTCGGCGGAGGCGACCTCGTCGAGATGCAACAGAACTGGGATGACACCCCGTCGAACCTGCACGAGATGACGATCGACTTCCACGGCGCCCTCAGTCGTCTGGCCCGCCTCGATGCCCCTGTGGTCGGTGCCATCACCGGCACCGCCGGTGGCGCCGGCTTGAGCATGGTGGCGGCCCTCGATCTGGTCGTGGCCGGCGAGTCGGCCCGGTTCACGATGGGCTACACGGCGGCCGGGCTGTCACCCGACGGAACCTCGACCTTCTTCCTGTCGCGGGTCGTGGGACTGCGCCGCGCCACCGAGCTGGTGCTCACCAACCGCATGCTGTCCGCGGTGGAAGCCTTCGACTGGGGCCTGGTCAACGAGGTCGTCGAAGACGATCGGGTCATAGAGCGCGCCACGGAGCTGGCCCGCTCACTCGCCGCCGGGCCCACGGCCGCCTTCGGCAAGGCCAAGCGCCTGCTGGTCGCCGGCGCGAGCCAGGCCCTCGAGGCGGCCATGGAGGCCGAGTCCTTCGCCATCGCCGAACAGATCCGCCACCCCGAGGCCGCCGAGGGCGTGGCCGCCTTCCTCGAGAAGCGACCGCCCCGGTTCGGCTGAGCGCAAGTCCTAGTGGGCGAGCTGCCGTAGCCGCCAGGTGGCCAGGGCATCGACGGCGCCGCGCATCGTGGCCTCGTCGCCGCAATAGCTGAACCGCACGTAGCGGTGACCGTCGACCGGGTCGAAGTCGATGCCGGGGGTGGCCGCGACCCCGAGCTCGCGCAGCCACTCGGCCGTCAGAGCCTGGCTGTCCGCGGCCAGGTGGTCGGTGCGCGCCCACAGGTAGAAGGCACCGTCGCCCGGGGCGATGTCGGTCATGCCCGCTCGGGGCAGGCCCTCGGCCAGGATGTCGCGGTTCACCCGGTACCGGGCCACGTGACCCTCGAGCTCGTCGGTGCAGCCGAGTGCAGCCACAGCCACGTGCTGGCTGATGGACGGTGGGCAGATGACCAGGTTCTGGGCCAGCCGGTCGACAGGGGCGATCAGCTCCTCGGGTAGCACCAGCCATCCCAGTCGCCAGCCGGTCATCGAGAAGTACTTCGAGAAGCTGTTGACGACGATCGTCGTGTCGCTGAGCGCGGTAGCAGTCTGGATCTCGCGATCGCCGAACGTGATGCCGTGGTAGATCTCGTCCGAGACGAACCGAACGTCGTGGGCGTCGCACCAGCCGATCAGGGCCTCGAGTTCCGCCGGGTCGAGAACCGTGCCGGTGGGGTTCGACGGGCTGGCCACGATGACGCCGTCGAGCGGGGCGGCCGCCTCGAGGTCGGCGACTGTGGGCTGGAACCGGTTCTCGGCGCCCACTCGTATCGGCACCGGCTCCATGTGCAGCGCCGTCAGCATGTTCCGGTAGCAGGGGTACCCGGGCATCGACACGCCTACCCTCGCCCCGGGCTCGAAGGCGGCGAGCAGGGCGAGCACGAAGCCGCCCGAGGCCCCTTGGGTTATGGCGATCCGGTCGGCGGCGACGTCGAGGCCGTAGCAGCGTTCGATGTGGAGGGCGATTGCCGGCGCCAGCTCGGGAATGCCCCGGCTGGTCGTGTATCCGAGAACGTGCTCGTCGAGAGCCCGATGAGCCGCCGCCACTGCGCCCGCCGGCGCGCCGGTGCTGGGCTGGCCCACCTCCAGGTGGAAGACGGCTGCCCCGGACCGCTCCTTGGCTTCGGCGGCCGCGACCACCTCCATGACGTAGAAGGGATCGATCGACGTACCCATGGGAGCGACCCTAACTCCGATGGCGTCTTGGTCAGCCGCCGGAGGTGTAGGCGTCGGCGGCGACCCCTGGTGGCGCGGCGTCGTTGCGGGCGGCGAGCCAGCCGTGGGGGAGGGCTACGTCCTTCGGGCCGTGGCTGTGGCCGCGGACGAGACGAGCGGCATCGGCCGGGAACGGCTCGTCGTCGAAGTGGTCGAAGAGGTCCTCCAGCTGATCGCGGGTCCGGAGTTGGTTGAGCGAGTGCCGCACTCGGGGTCCGACGGCGAAGCCCTTGAGGTACCACCCGGTGTGCTTGCGAAACTCCCGTACGCCGCGCTCTTCTCCCAGCCAGTCGGAGAGGAGGTCGAGGTGCTCGACCATGATCGTGATCACCTCGTGCAGTCCCGGTGCCGGGCTCGGAGGGAGCCCGGCGAACGCCTCGCTCAGCTCCCGGAACAGCCAGGGCCGACCCAGGCACCCCCGGCCGATGACGACACCGTCGCAACCGGTGGCGGCCATCATGGCGAGAGCGTCGCTCGCCTCCCAGATGTCGCCGTTGCCGAGCACGGGAATCGACGCCACCGCCGCTTTGAGCTCGCCGATGGCGTCCCAGCGGGCGTGGCCCGAGTAGGCCTGCTCGGCAGTGCGGGCGTGGAGGGCGATGGCGGCCGCCCCCTCCTCTTCGGCGATACGACCGGTCTCGAGGAAGGTGACGTGGTCGTCGTCGATACCGATGCGGAACTTGAGGGTGACGGGGACGGCTCCGGCCGCCGCGACCATGGCCCGGACGATGTCGCGCAGCAGGCGGTGGTGCCAGGGGAGCGCGGCGCCGCCGCCGTGACGGGTCACCTTGGGCACAGGACAGCCCAGGTTGAGGTCGATGTGGTCGACCGCTCCCTCGTCGACGAGGCGCCGCACGGCCTCGCCGAGCCAGTAGGGGTCGGTGCCATAGAGCTGGATGCTCCGCGGTGTCTCGCCGTCGGCGAACTCGGCGGCCTGAAGCATGCGGCGATGTCCCTCGATCAGGGCCCGGGCCGTGATCATCTGGTTCACGTACAGGCCGCCTCGGGCCTCGGTCGGTGTGCCCGGTGCCGGCGACCGATCGAGGGGCGACATGCCATTGCCGAATCGCCGGCACAGCGTTCGGTAGGGCGCAGTCGTGACCCCGGCCATCGGCGCCAGAACCACGGGGGGCGACACCTCGATTGGTCCGATCGTGAACGATGTGGTCGCATCGACCGGCGGCGAGTCGGCGAACGTGGTCACCGCTTCAGTCTGCCGGGGTCACCCGTGGATGCGTCCGGAGCCCTCCGCTGTCGAAACCGCACCCGGCCAGCAGATCGAGAGCGGCTCGTCGCGGCAGACCGATGACGTTGTCGACAGGCCCCTGGACCCGCACGACGAACATCGAGGCTGTGCCCTGGAGGGCGTAGGCGCCCGCCTTGTCGAGCGGCTCGCCGCTCGCCACATAGTCGTCGATGTCGGAGTCGCTCAGCCGGCCGAAGGTAACGTCGGTGTCGCCGATCGTCGACACGAGGCGCCCGTCGGCCGCCACCGCCACGCCCGTGATCACCCGATGGGACCGACCGGCCAGGCTCCGCAGCATGCGTCGGGCGTCGTCGGCGTCGTCCGGCTTGCCCAGTATGTCGTCGTCACGAACGACGACCGTGTCGGCGGCGAGCACGCACTCGCCGGGGTGGCGCGCCGCAACGACCTCGGCCTTGCCCCGGGCGAGGCGCTCGGCGTGGTCCTCGGCCGACTCGCCGTTGCGGTGGGTCTCGTCGATGTGGGCGGGGTCGACGAGCGGGTCGAGCCCGATCTGGCGGAGCAGAACGAGCCGACGAGGCGAAGACGAAGCGAGCACCAGACGCACGCCTGCCGACAGTACCCGTCGTCGCCCTCACGATCGATCCGCCGATCACCGACAAGAATGGGCGGGCGACAATCATGAGAGGAAAGGGAGTCGATTCCGACGATGTCCGAAACAATCCTGGTGACCGGCGGCGCCGGCTACATCGGCAGCCATACCGTCATCGCCCTTCACGAGGCCGGCTTGGAAGCCGTCGTTGTCGACGACTTCAGCAACTCCAGGCCCGAGGCGCTCGATGTGATCCCCGAACTCACGGGCCGTCAGGTCGCGGTCGTCGAGGGTGACGCCGCCGACCGGGCTCTCGTCGGCCGGGTGATCGCCGATCACGGTGTGCGCGCGGTGATACACATGGCCGCGCTCAAGGCCGTGGGCGAGTCGGTCGAGATGCCGCTGGAGTACTACGAGAACAACCTGGGCAGCGCCCTCGGCACACTTCTGGCCATGCGCGACCATGGCGTCGAGAAGTTCGTGTTCTCCTCGTCGGCCACCGTCTACGGCGATCCCGACTCCGTGCCGATTCCCGAGACAGCCCGCATCGGCGCGACGAACCCGTACGGCCGCACCAAGGAGATGATCGAGCAGGTCCTCGAAGACGTCGCCGCGTCCGACCCGTCGTGGCGCATTGCCTCGCTCCGCTACTTCAACCCGGTCGGTGCTCATGAGTCGGGTCGGGTGCCCGAGGCTCCGATCGGGAAGCCCAACAACCTGATGCCCATGGTGATGGACGTGGCCACCGGCCGGTCCGGCAAGGTGATGGTGTTCGGCGACGACTACTCGACCGCCGACGGCACCGGGGTGCGCGACTACATCCACGTCATGGATCTGGTCGAGGGCCACGTGGCGGCGCTGCGCCACCTCGACTCCCATTCGGGCTACGACGTGTTCAACCTCGGCCAAGGCCGGGGCGTGTCGGTGCTCGAGCTCATAGCGGCCGTGGAGAGCGCGACTGGGCTCACCATCCCCTACGAGGTGACGGACCGGCGAGCCGGTGACATCGCCGAGTGCGTGGCCGACCCGAGTCGGGCCAATTCCGAACTGGGGTGGCAGACCCATCGTTCGATCGAGCAGGCTTGCGCCGACGCCTGGCGCAGCCAGGACGCCTGAGGGCGCCCTATTCCTCCCGGTAGGCGTCGGCGAGGGCGTCCACGGCCTCTTCGAGCGAAGCGATCCGGCGGCGTTGGCGGGCGATCCGGGCGTCGATGATCGAGCGGGAATCGGCGTCGCTGCCGCTCCGGTCGCTCTCGAGAATCTCGAGCTCCCGGCGAGCGTCGGCCAGATCGGATCTCGTCACCTCGAGCTGACCGGCCGCCTCGGCCTTGTCGAATATCCGTTCGTGGACTGCGGAGTCGACCGCTTCATCCACCGGCTCCACGTGGTGGGGCACGACCGGCCTGGCGCCGGCATCGCGTCGCGCCACGTACCAGGGCGACATGATCTCGACGTTTGCCTCGCTCAGGCTGTCGAGGACGGCAGCGCGCAGTCGGGATCGGGCCGTGATGAGATTGCGGGGGTCCTCGAGGAAACCGGCGATCCGATACTGGACGGAGTGATCGCCGAGCTCGAGGATCTGGATGAAGGGGTCGAGCAGACCGGCCCGCTCCGCAGCCTCGGCGAAGAGCGGTTCCAGGATGTGCCGAGACACGTCGTAACCGATCGAGACCTGCATCGACACGATCGTTCCCGATCCGCGGACGACCTTGACCGGTTCGGTGACCATCAATGAATTCGGCAGTGTTACGAGGTCCCGGTCGGGTGTCTGGATCTCGGTGTGGAACAGTCCCCGTTCGGAGACCCGGCCCATGTGACCGGCCACCTCGATGAAGTCACCGGGGCGGAAGCCGGCGACCGACCGGAGCATGAGCCCGGCCATGGCGTTCGAAATTATCGACTGCGACGAGATGGCGAGGATGCCGGTGAAGAGCAGGCCCACGGCGCCCAGCGCCAATTCGGAGTCGATGCTCGAGGGAAGGGTGAGTATGGCGACCATGAGGCCGACGATCGTGATGACGATCGTGACCAGCTGGGCCCGGAAGGTCTCGACCGCGTGGTCGGTGCTCTGCGAGCGCCGGAACAACGCCCGAGCCACGAGTATGAGGGCAATCGTCCCCAGAACCGTCGCAGTGGTCGGAACCCAATCGACCCAGTCGGTCGAGGCGAGAACGCTCATGGGGCTGTCTTACAGGATCCGGCGATCGGCGGCCCAGCGGGTCAGCTCGTTGCGGCTCGACAGCTGGAGCTTGCGCAGCACGGCGCTGGCGTGGGACTCGACCGTCTTGATGGAGATGGTGAGCCGGCGGGCGATCTCCTTGTAGGCGTAGCCCCGGGCGAGGAGACGCATCACTTCCTGTTCGCGGGCGGTCAGGCGGTCGAGCTCGGGGTCGGCCGACGGCATCTCGAGCTCGGTGGAGAAGGCATCGAGCACGAATCCAGCGAGCCGTGGAGAGAACACGGCGTCGCCGTCGGCCACCCGCCGCACGGCGTCGACCAGGTCGGGCCCGTCGGTGGCCTTGGTGACATAACCCCGGGCCCCGGCCCTGATCACCGAGATCACGTCCTCGGCGGCGTCGGAGACCGACAGCGCCAGGAACACGGTCGTAACGCCCCGAGCCACGGTGCCGCTGATCACCGCTGCTGCGGTGCCGCTGGGCAGGTGGACGTCGCACACGACGACGTCGGGTTTCTCTCGCACGATCACATCGATCGCCTCCGGCACGTCGCCGGCTTCGCCGACGATCGTGAAATCCTCCTCGAGGCCGGCGCGGACTCCGGCGCGAACCAGCGCATGGTCGTCGACCAGAACGACACGGGTCATAGGGGCAATCCTTCCGTGGCGGCGACACCGGCCAGTGGTAGTGACAGCTCGACCTCGGTGCCGCCGTCCGGGGA
>JAAUYH010091311.1_pt1 | contig 12688 bp, 6 predicted proteins | sample 7278061 | NCBI WGS metagenome assembly JAAUYH01 (sample SAMN14350203, study PRJNA611818) | marine sediment metagenome | isolation source: surface marine sediment (0.6m) | place: French Polynesia: Moorea | collected 2018-08
AATTATGAATACTCAAGAACACGCTACAACAATCTCTCCTCTGGATCAATATAATCAACAACTACTTAGTAATGTTCATCCGCCCGATTGGGCAAATCCTAAACCAGCAGATTTATACGACTTAGTGGTTATCGGTGCAGGAACAGCAGGATTAGTTACTGCAAAAGGTGCAGGGGGTTTAGGATTAGGTTTAAAAGTCGCTCTGATTGAAAAACATCTGATGGGAGGTGATTGTCTTAATGTCGGTTGTGTACCTTCTAAATGTATAATTCGTTCTGCTCGGGCAGTTGCTGATATCCGAGATGCCAAAGCCTTTGGTGTATCTTCTACTGGTGAGACAGAAATTGACTTTTCCACAGTTATGGCAAGAATGCGGCAAGTTAGAACAACAATTAGTCCTGTTGATTCTGCCCTTAGCGCTCAAAAAGCAGGAGTTGATGTTTTCTTTGGGGAAGGTCATTTTAATAGTGATGGAACTATTACTGTTGGGGGACAAAGGCTGAAATTTAAGAAAGCTGTGATTGCCTCGGGTGCTAGAGCAGTTAAACCAAGAATTCCTGGCATCGAAGATGTGGGTTATCTGACTAACGAAACCGTCTTTTCCTTAACTGAAGCACCTCAAAGATTGGCGGTTATTGGTGGAGGTCCTATTGGTTGTGAACTTGCCCAATCTTTTCAACGTTTGGGAGCTCAAGTGACTTTATTTCATCGGGGACATCATGTTTTAAATAAAGAAGATCGTGATGCAGCAGAAATTGTACAAAAAGCATTGATTAAAGATGGTATTAGACTAGTTTTGTCTTGCCAAATGGATGGAGTAGAACAAACTCCCGAAGGGAAAGTAATTAACTTTAAATGTGATGGTCAAAGTGAATCTATTGTAGTCGATGAGATTTTGGCAGGAGCTGGCAGACAACCTAATGTCGAAAGCTTAAATCTAGAAGCTGTTGGTGTAGAATATGATCCCAGGAAAGGAGTTATAGTCAACGACCATTTACAAACTACTAACCCCCAAATTTATGCAGCGGGGGACATCTGCATGAATTGGAAGTTTACTCATGCCGCCGATGCTGCAGCTCGGATTGTTTTGAAAAATACCCTCTTTTCTCCGTTCGGTTTTGGTAAATATAAACTCAGTAATTTAGTTATGCCTTGGGCTACCTATACCGATCCCGAAATTGCTCATGTAGGAATGTATGAACAGGATGCCCATGCTCAAGGTATTGATTGTAATATTATCAAAATTGATTTTGATGATGTAGATCGCGCTTTAGCAGAAGGAGAAACCGAAGGCTTTGTCAAAATTCTCCATAAAAAGGGTTCTGATGAAATCATAGGAGCTACTATTGTCGCCCGTCATGCAGGAGAAATGATTAGCGAACTTACTACCGCGATTGTCCATAAAATAGGGTTGAGTAAGATGTCTAGTGTAATTCATCCCTACCCAACTCAAGCCGAAGCTATTAAAAAGGCTGCCGATACATACCGACGTACTTTATTGACTCCCAATACTAAGAAGTTCTTGGGTTTATTAACGAAATTTTCTTAAAAGCAACGTAGGGGTGAATGGCCGTTCGCCCCTACAGTATTTGTCGTATTGTTTTTTCAAATTGGTATTATTTTTGAAAGGTTTCCTAACTAAGAAGGATTACAGTTAGCTGAATTATCAGGTGTACGGTTATTGATATTATCAGTGGGATAGGTGGTCAAAATAACTCGACCATCTTCAGTTTTGATGAAGCCTCTTGCTGGGTAGATATCTCCCCTACTAGTTTTGATGGGTTTGATATCGACAGGAATGTAATGGGGGTTTTCTTGCTTCTTCTCAGGTTGTTCTACAAAAAGAGAATTAAGAGCTGCTTCCTTGTCTATTGAAATGGGTTTGCCATCAGGAATTAGTGCATCTGCCATTAAGGGTTCGGTAGGTTGGCGAGGGATCCCACCTCTACCTGTTACTATGAAAGTACTTTCCTCTTTGGCTTGCGCCCTGGAACAAGCGTCTATACCCAAAACATTGACTGCAACTGTTCCTTGTAATTCAAGGGCTTGACGAAATAATTGAGTATCTGAAGTGTCAATGATAACAGTGCCATCTAACCCAAACTCAGAACTGGCATCGATATCATTAGTTCTATTGGGAGGAGTTGAGCTTCTTTCTTCTATAGCAAATAGGCGATTGGCAGTAATATTAATGTTTCCTCCTCTTCCTCCTATAGCATTGGCAACAATATCGTTATTTGTATTTGGTCGAGCAAATATATATTGAGTATTAATAGTGATATTGCCGCCGTCAGCATTGTTAGCCGCTCTTGCAGATATTAGGCTGTCATCTCTTAGAGAGATATCATCATCTATAACTAAACTGATATTTCCCTCCTCTCCAGCATTAGTAGATGCAGTGATACTGCCGTTATCTAGGTTGAGCTCGTCGGCTGCAATAAAGATATTACCTGCACTTCCTCCCTCTCGAGTAGTGGCAGAGGTGCTAGCATTAATTTGCCCACCGTCGCTAATAATTAATTCCCCCGATTTAATAGTTAAATTTCCCGCATTTCCTTGCCCTTCGGTACGGGCATCAATTTGTCCACCGTCGCTAATAACAGTTAGATTATCCGTAGTAATATTTAAATTACCTGCATTTCCTTGCCCTGTAGTACTGGTATCAATTTCTGCTCTGTCGCTAACAGTTAATTCCTCCGTATTAATAGTTAAATTTCCTGCATCGCCGTTGCTTTCAGCTAAAGTAAATAAACTACTCTTTACTTGTTGACCGTTGATATCTCCAACACCAGTAACTTCAATCGATTCAGCGGTAATAATAAGTGTTCCTCCCGTACCTCTGTCGCTTCCCCCCAAGGTGACTCTTTCTCCACCCTCGCGAAGGAACACCGAACCTGCGCTGATTTCGCCACCTTCGCGAACGATTAATTTATCGACGTTAATGTTTGCATTACCGCCATCGCCAAGACTAAAGGTACTCGCATTAACGGCAGCTCCTTTTTCAACAGTCAAATCTTCGGCACTTATATTTAAATTCCCTCCCTTACCAGTAGTAGGAATTACTCCTGTATCGGAATCTATAAATGCTTGTTGTACATTAACAAAAATACCACTTAGACCTTCTCCTCTAAATTCTGCTTCGGGAGAAGTACCAGTTAGCAAAATAGATTCATCAACATTAATGGTCAAATTTCCAGCATCTCCCTTATTTCGGGCTATATTGGAGATTTGCGCTCCATCTCTCACTACCAGCCTGGGAGTATTGATAGTTAAATTGCCGCCATTTCCTGTCGCATTAACGCTCTGTCCCACACTTGCAGTCAAAGCACTGGGATCGGTACTACCTGGAATTGTTCCACTTAATTCAATAGATTCGGTTGCAGTAACGGTTAAATCGCCAGCATTGCCAGCACCAAAAGTCTCAACTGTAATTTGCGCTCCTTCATTTACTGTTAGTGTTTCGGTGGTTATCTTTATATCTCCAGCATCACCGATAGCATCAGGAGTGCCAGCCACTTGAGCAGTAATAAGAGAATTAGTGCCCAAAGTATCGTCAAAGGAGCCTTCCACAATTATTTCAGAAGAATTAATATTGATATCTACTCCTTGACCAGTACCGGCAGCAGATGACTGGATAAGCGCACCATCAGAAACGGTTAATTGTGGGGTATCAATATTTATGCTACTTCCTTCTCCCGTAGCATCACCGAAAATGTTATTCAGTATTGTTGTGGCACGACCAAAATCTGAACGTCCTGATAATTCTAGAGATTCTGAGGCTACTACGCTTATGTTTCCTACTTTGCCTCCAGTCGTAAAACTGACAATACTACTACCTTCAGTCAAACTAATATTTCTTCCTTGTAGTTCAATATCGCCAGTGTTTATCGCTCCAAAAGAGCTACCAGATAAAGCGACACTTAAACCAGATAAATTGATATCTTGAAAATTTTCTACCCCTTTGTAGCCAATATCCCATCCTTTTTCTACTTCAGTAAGGCTAACGGTATTGTTTCCTATAACACTTCCTAGTTCTATACGACCTCCATTTGTAGATAAAAAACCGGATTCAATAGAGATATCTCCACCGATTAAAGCTAGGGTCTTATCTGCTGGTACTTCTAGTCCAGTGAATGTCTCTGCATCAAAAGCACTATTGGTAATCTCTCCTGGATTATCCCTGAAATTCAAACCAATGGGAGCATTAATAGTTAAAGTAGGACTTGCTTGAGTATCGCTAGCGCTAAACTCGACCCCACCGAGAAATTCAATACTATCAGCACTAGTCCCGATAAATGAACCACCAATATTTAACCTGGCATTGGGACCAAACATAATTCCCGCAGGATTAAGCAAAAATAAACTAGCACTGCCATTAGCTCGAAGCAAACCATCGATACTCGAGATATTACCCCCTGTAACTCTAGAGAAGATATTGACTATATCCGCAGCATTATTAAAGAACGCTGAACCATCTGTCGGTACAGAAAATTCACCAAAGCTATGAAATAGATTACCGCCAGCGCGATCTCCCTGTTGGATAGTAAAATCATTACCGCTAACATCGACTGTAGTGTTGGTAGTACTATCAGGTGTGATTTGTGCCTGAATTGAAACTGGCGCTAAACATCCCAATATAATAATTCCTTGTATAAGCCGAAAATATCTCTTGTTCATCGTTTTTAATGGGGCTGAAACCCTATTGTTTACGTATTGTTTACGGCGTAATAACTTGATAACTTGGCTGACTTTTATCGGCTTCTCTGAAAGCACTATCTAGCATTATTCAATAGGGGTTTCACCCTCTAGTACTTTCTCAATTAAATTGGAATTATTGATAATGCCTAACGATCAGAATAAGTCTTGGGGGATTTATAAGTAAGCGCGATCGCGTTGAAGAAAAAAGATCCCGTGAAAAGTCAATATAATTTGTACCCAAAATTATTGTACCTCTAAGGTTGGGGTTGTTTTACATTAATTTTTCTTGAAAAACGCATGCCCACGAATGAGGTAAGTAACTGGATAAAATTAATTGTATATTTTGTCCAGGTACTTAATATCCTTGATTAGAGTGAATTTAGATCCCTAAATCTCGTCGCCTCCCTTGTTGCCTTGCCTCAACCTAAGCGGGATCAATACCTATCGGCGGCTTGGGGTCGCTCGTCAACCTTTGGGGACTTTTTGTTAGTCATTTCAGTTGATTGAACCAGAATAATTAGTCAGGCTTCAAAGACTAAATGGGCGTATTGTTAAGTCAATTTAGTTTTATTGCCCCATTTCCTTATTACGGAAGCCTCAGCATAGCCCACGCTCATGCTAGGGCAAGAGCGGAAGTTTGGAAAACTGGAAATATCGGGTTCGTGCAGAAAAAGCTGACACAGGTTAAACATCAATTTCAATAAAACTTAAGAAATCAACTCTTGCAAACTCACTCATATCGGCAGTACCTTGAATAGTAATTACGTCTGAAGAATTTATCTTTATATCTTCTCCAATAGTAATGTTTCGAAGAGTTTCTTCAGTAGGATCTCCACTCCCTAGATTCTGATCGAGTGTTATGGGATCGCCTACTGCATGACCGTTAACAAAGACTTCTAGCTGTGCCTGGCCATCATTTTCATCGAAGACACCGAGCGTCAAAGCGTATGTGCCGGGATCGATTCCGAATTTATCAACATCTAGAGTAGCAGTACCAGTATGATCCGAAGCATTCAGAAGACTGATAACTTTACCTCCGCTGGCAATGTCAATATGTTCAACATGATAAGTATCGAGGTGTAAATCTTCTGCCTCTATTAAGATTCGCCTTTGACCTATGCTTACATCTTCTCTGGGTATACTATTTTGAAAGCTAATTTCTTGCTCATTAGATATAATTTGGGATTTAGGAGCATCTTTAAATTTTAAAGCTTTAATTCCAATTGGTGCTAAAGGTGCTAAAGCTTTAATTCCAATTGGTGCTAAAGGTGCTAAAGGTGCTAAAGATTTAATTACATCAGATTTCGAAGATATAGTTTCATCATCGCCAATAAATCTACTCACTCTAACTCGATCAACTATGCCGACATCTTGGTTTGGATCTTTGTCTGGAGCATTTTCTTCATTGCTCTCGCTAAATCCTAGTAAGTTATTATCATTGATAAAATTGATATCATTTAGAGCACGATGAATATCGTTCTCCGCTATTATTGTGTCACCGTCACCATCTTGAAAACCAGGTTGGTTCGGATCTGTATCTTCAATAATTAGAGTCAACTCTCTTATATTGCTAGGGAGAGCGTTTAATTCCTCGCCACTAATAATGTATTCAAGTCGACGTGCGAATTTAATATCACTAAAATCATCCTCACCCCTTAGATCGGCAGGAATTTCACCTTCCACTGGTTGGGGAAGAATTACCTCTGGCAGGGTAAGCTGAAAAGCATTATCCACCAATCTTGTTGTTAAATCCAAAGTGAATGGCACATCAGAGCCTTCTGGGCTTATTGTCTCGCCCCTATCAGCATATACATTTGTAATATTAATTGGCTCAGAAATACCCAAATCGTTATCAAAATCTACAAAGCGGGCTTGAAAGTTATCGATTGCCTCATCAAATGTAAATGAGCCGTCAGGATTACTCACAGGTGTTCTTAATTGAAGGTTCTCATCTCTCGTAAAGAGCTCGAAATTATAACGAGTCTCAAACAAATTTGAACTTCCAGATCTCCATGCTCCAGGTGGCCATCCAGTCATGACTTTTTCTCTCCTTATAAGTATTTTGAGTTCAACTTTCAATAAACAAGGCAGAAGGCAGACGGCAGAAGAGAAGGCACTTTGACTTGTTTTCTATTTGTTGCCGATGGCAAGCGCTGTCAGTGGGCTGCTCTTCAGAAACATCCTCAGCTACAGGAGAGATTCGGGACTGGGAAGCTCATGATTGCAATAACATGAGTGCTTTTCCAATTCCTAATTCTCAACCATTGGCAGCTTTGCCTCCTGCCTAAAAAAGTATTGTTTATCTTTACTCAGTGATAATACGCAAATTTCTACGCTAAATTCTGTGGGAAAACATCATTAAAAATCAGGTTATAGATAAAAAAATTACGAGATAATGCTACCAAAAACATCAATTAATACTACGAAAAATATTGTTTAATGGAGAATTAAAAATCAGGATATAAATCAAAAAATATCGTTCTATTACAAGTAACTCAAGGAAAAGAGCAAGTTTCCATTCGTCACTTTTGCATAAACTGATAAAGTTGCCCCCAATAATCTAATTTAGAGAGACGTAGAGAAATTCAACAATCTAATACTAAATCTCGTTCGTACAGAGAACTTTTGTTTATCAATTACACGCTGTCCAGATTGAAAACTGAAGTTTTTTATTCGGTCTAATTGATTCAGTCATGATTTTTAGTTCTTTGTAGTTTTTGATCAAAAAAGCATCAAATAGCACCATAAAAAACACAAAAAAAATATTACGAGAAGTGCTGTGTAATCGAGTAAATCATGGATAAAACGTACTTAGAGCAACTTTGTCAGGAATTATTAAAAACAGAAAAACTTAATGATACTGACAATTTAGTGTTGCGTTTTTCTTTGCAAGGTAAAACATATCAACAGATTGCCACGAGTTGTAGCTATGACAATGATTACATCAGAGATGTTGGTTATAGGTTGTGGCGAAAACTGTCGAAGCAAATCGGCACGAAGGTTACCAAAAAAAACTTACTATCGGTTCTGCAAAGATATACTTCTGAAGACAGGCTGGAATCGCCACTGACCTTATCCTCGATTGATTGGGGCACAATAGTTGAGACAAATGATATGTATGGGCGCAATCTAGAATTAAATAATTTAAAACAGTGGATTCTCAGGTCTAGGTGTAATCTTGTTGGTATTTTTGGGATGGGAGGAATTGGTAAAACTTTATTAGCGGCTCGGTTCGCCAAAGAATGCCAAACAGAATTTGATTTTGTTATTTGGCTTAGTTTAAATAAGACACCTGCTATTGAAACTACACTGACTGCGACTGTTAATTATATTGCTCAGCAACAAGCTATAAAAATAACCTTACCCCAAGATTTAAATGAAATAATTCGACAATTTACCTATTACCTGCGCCAGTTTCGCTGTTTGCTCATATTAGACAATTTTGAAAGTATTCTAAGAGCTAAAAAATTTGATAATGGTAGTTGGGAGCATAACTATAGGAAAGAATATCAAGGTTATGGTCAACTTTTAGAAACTATTATCGATTATCATCATGACAGTTGTATCTTGCTGACGGGCAGAGAAATTCCCAGTAACTTTGTCTCTCTAAGTAGAAATAGCCCTCTGGTATATTCATTGACATTATCTGGTTTAAATATTAGTGAATGCCAAAAAATTATTCAGCTTGCAGGAATTATCAAAACTAGCGACACTAGCAAAGAAAGATTAATTGAAAAGTTAATTAACTATTATGGAGGTAATCCCTTAGCTCTAAAAATTGTCGCCACGACCATTGTTGATTTATTTAACGGCGATTTAGAAGAATTTTGGCACTCAGAAGTAAGACTATTTGGAGAAATTCAAGACTTACTCGATCAACAATGGCAACGTCTTTCTGATGCAGAACAAGATGTGATGTACTGCCTTGCAGTAGCAAGAGCACCAATCTCTTTAAAGAATTTAGAAGACAATTGCTTGTCAGTTAGTTCTCGCTCCCAACTAGTAACAGTCTTACAGTCCCTTAAACATCGTAGTTTGATTGCCAGAAACATTAAGGGATTTACGCAACAGCCCTTCGTGATTGATTATATAAACGCTACTAAATAAGAAGTGAATTCAATGGAAGATAAAATCTTAGAAAAGCTATTAGCTGTTAGCTGTTAGCTTTTTAAGATGAAGCGTCTAATGTGAATCAATAAAGGCTAAACTACCTTGAAAGCTATTAAAAGAGAATTGTAAAAACATAAACGTGAGAGGAGACTCGACTGGGTTCGTACCGCTTCCTCGTTCCTCGAAAAATATCTTTAGCAGATTTGTTCCCAATTGTTCAACCTTCTGTTACAATGTCTTAACAATATGGATTTATGATCGTGTTGTCCGATTAATATAGGTAGCCGATTCATAAAAACTTATTACCAGTCAGGGGCGATATCTTGCCTAGTCTCGCAAAATAGCTTTGATATTTTATCGAGTGACAACAGGAAAGATAATTAAACTAACTTTCCGAATCTAAAGATATTGAGTCTGACGCCACAAAAACTCCTTGTCTACATTAGTAATTGTCATTTAATAACAAAAGTATGGCAGAAAAGCCAACTATAGCCATATCCCATCTGGGTTGCGAAAAAAATCGTATAGATTCGGAACATATGCTAGGCTTACTGGCCCAAGCAGGTTATCAAGTAAACTCCAATGAAGAAATAGCAGATTATGTAGTGGTTAACACCTGTAGCTTTATCCAGGCTGCTAGAGAAGAATCTGTAAGAACCTTAGTCGAATTAGCCGAAGCTGATAAAAAAATCGTAATTACAGGCTGTATGGCACAGCATTTTCAAGAAGAGTTACTAGAAGAAATTCCCGAAGCTGTAGCTGTAGTTGGTAGTGCTGACTATCACAAAATAGTCGATGTTATTCAACGAGTAGAAACCGGGGAAAGGGTCAGGGAAATTTCTCCTCAACCCGAATACATCGCTGATGAAACCGTTCCTCGTTATCGTACAACTACCGAAGGGGTAGCCTACGTTAGGGTAGCAGAAGGTTGTGATTACCGATGCGCCTTTTGTATTATTCCTCATCTGCGGGGAAATCAGCGATCGCGTTCTCTTGAATCTATTGTGGCTGAAGCTAAACAGCTAGCCGCTCAAGGAGTTCAAGAAATCGTCTTAATTTCTCAAATTACCACTAACTATGGAGTAGACCTTTACGGTCAGCCTAAACTGGCAGAATTAATAAGTGCTTTAGGGGAAGTGGATATCCCTTGGATTAGAATTCACTACGCTTATCCCACAGGCTTAACCTCGGAAGTGATCGCGGCAATTAGAGATACTCCTAATGTTCTGCCATACTTAGATTTACCTTTGCAGCATTCTCATACCGAAATTTTAAGAGCCATGAATCGACCCTGGCAAGGAAGGGTAAATGATGCCATCATAGAGCGGATCAAACAGGAATTGCCGTCGGCCGTATTTCGCACTACCTTTATTGTGGGATTCCCCGGAGAGACAGAGACCCATTTCCAACATTTAACAGAATTTGTCCAACGTCATCAGTTTGATCATGTAGGAGTATTCACCTTTTCTGCTGAAGAAGGAACTGCTGCTTATCATATGAGCGATCGCATTGACCCAGAAGTTATGGCTGATCGGCGCAATACCTTGATGGAAATTCAACAACCAATTGCGGCGGCGAAAAACCAAGCTTGTATCGGTACAACTGTAGATGTTCTGCTTGAACAGGAAAACCCTCGTACTGGGGAGTTTATTGGACGTTCTGCCAGATTTGCCCCAGAAGTGGACGGCATAATCTATGTTCGTGGCAATAACGCGAGTTTAGGTTCTATTGTCCCGGTTCACATCACCGGAGCAGATATTTACGATCTTTATGGCGAAGTTGCTCCCGTAGCAGCTTATTCAACAGTCTAATTACTGATTGCTGAGCTCGCCTTTTAAGTCCTCCGTCAGCTTTGGTGAGGAGGACATACCTTAAAAACGTTAAAAACTGTAAAGTTTTTTTAAGTAAAACTAGTAAAAACATAAAAAAGATACTTATGACAGTCACTTTTAGAGATTTAGGCCTATCTGAAGCTTGTGTAGAACAACTAGAAAATATTGGTTTTGTTGAGCCTACAGAAATTCAACAACAAGCGGTTCCCGCTCTGTTAGAGGGAAGAGATATTTTTGGTCAATCTCAAACAGGAACAGGTAAAACAGCAGCTTTTGCTTTGCCTACTTTAGAGTTAATAGATAGTAATGATAAATCAGTACAGGCTCTGATCCTGACTCCTACCAGAGAATTGGCTCAACAGGTAGGAGAAGCGATTAAAGATTTCACTGGTAATAGAAGATTATTTGTTCTCACCGTATATGGTGGTCAGTCGATCGAAAGACAAATCCGCAGTTTAGAGCGTGGAGTACAGATTGTCGTTGGGACACCAGGAAGAATTATTGACTTGCTCGAAAGAAGAAAATTAAATCTTGATAGGTTAAAAGTAGCCGTACTGGACGAAGCTGATGAGATGCTCAGTATGGGCTTTATTGATGATGTGAAAACAATTCTCCGTCAGTCGGCTCCTACAAGACAAACGGCTTGTTTTTCCGCCACTATGCCCAGAGAAATCAGGGAACTGATTAAGCAATTTTTGACTTCTCCGGTAATGGTCAAAGTGCAACAAAAAGAAGCGGCACCGACTAGAATCGATCAGCAGGTTTATATGGTGCCTCGTGGTTGGCAAAAACATCAAGCATTACAACCTATACTGGAGATTGAAGAGCCAGATACCGCAATTATTTTTGTGCGCACTAAACGTACTGCTAGTGAGCTCACGATTAAGCTACAAGAAGCAGGACATAGTGTAGATGAATATCACGGTAACTTAAGTCAAATTCAACGCGAACGTCTAGTTAAGCGCTTCCGTGATGGCAAAATTAAGATGATTGTGGCGACAGATATTGCAGCTCGTGGTTTAGATGTGGAAAATCTCTCCCATGTCATTAACTACGATTTACCCGATAACGCCGAAACTTATATTCACCGGATTGGTCGGACAGGACGGGCAGGAAAAACAGGTACAGCGATCGCGCTAATTCAACCGATGGATCGCCGCATGTTAAGACAAATTGAACGTCGTCTGCGCATCAGACTAGAAACTTCTAAGATCCCCAACCGTGCTCAGGTAGAAGCGAAACGTATTGGTAGATTACAAGCGACCGTGAAAGAAACTTTAGCAGGAGAAAGAATGGCCTCTTTCTTGCCTCTAGTGAGAGAGCTTAGTGATGAATACGATCCCCAAGCGATCGCTGCTGCTGTCTTGCAAATGGTTTACGATCGCGATTGTCCCGAGTGGATGAAAACTGATTGGGAAGTACCCGAATCTGGAATTAGTAAACCCGTTATCAAAAAGAAAAAATTCCACCGTGGCTCAGGAAAAGATCGCTTTAGTAGCAAACCTTCAATCAATAGAAACAGATCACAGGGTAAAATAGGTTCGGGTGTGATTATTAGCGAATAGCTTAGGAAAGTAATAAGTAATGAGTAATGAGTAATAAGTATTTTTTGTAAAATTTATTGCTGATTACCAGCTTAAGTACGCCGATGTTTACTATCTGTTGAGTTTTGAGTACCTAGATAACTTGAAACTCAACTATGAATGAATAAAAGATAATAAATTAACTATCTTATTCATGGCTAATAACCGAGCACCGATTACTTTTAACTGATAACTGAATATATTGTGACTCTGAGTATTTCTTCCGCCAATTTACCTCAAGCTCCTGAAGCTGCAAACCGTGCGAATAACTGGCAAGGTTTGATTGAAACCTATCGGCAATATCTACCAGTAACCGATAAGACGCCTGTTGTTACTCTACTGGAAGGAAATACCCCTCTGATTCCTGTTCCTGCGATCGCGGATCGTATTGGTCGTCAGGTTAAAGTTCATGTTAAATATGACGGTTTAAACCCGACAGGAAGCTTTAAAGACCGGGGGATGACG
>JAAUYH010025423.1_pt1 | contig 12687 bp, 17 predicted proteins | sample 7278061 | NCBI WGS metagenome assembly JAAUYH01 (sample SAMN14350203, study PRJNA611818) | marine sediment metagenome | isolation source: surface marine sediment (0.6m) | place: French Polynesia: Moorea | collected 2018-08
GCTTTAAAGAAACGATGGAGATTGTTTTTGATGATTTTTTGCCCCAGTGGAACTATACTGCGAAACCCCAACTGCACTCATAATTGCAAGTTATTTAATCCACGTTCCTAAATTGAATAGTGAACCCCTGGTACTCATGGTTGCAATCGCCAGGTCGCTATAGGTTAAAGAAGCTCCCCGTTTTCCTGTCTTTTTTTTATTCAACCATCCCGCTAATACCTCCTCATCTACCCAGAATGTTAGACTTCCTCTCTGTTTGAGTGCTGCATTGTACTTGCTCCAATTCCGAATTCGATAGCTCGTCTTGGTCTCTTTTTCTGGCATGGTTCAGAAGGGTTGGTTGAATTACTCTCTCTGATTATCTCAGCTAACTCATAGTTTTTATGCAACAACGCCCCTGCAAACATGAAACCCGCACCAACAAAACTACTGAGAACAGATCAACATGTCCCAAAGTTTCAATCGCTTTGATTGCAGTTTCCCCAACAGTTAACACTTCTCCATCTTTCCTCCATCTTTAATATGGCGATCGATACAGTTAGCCTGAGCATTTGAACTGCAAATTCCCCAACTTTAGGATTGGGAGATTTTTCAGCAAAGCGATCGCTCTGTTTCAATAATCATTATCTTACCATATAGGAATATAATCATAAAATTTATTAATTGTATAACTATAAAAAAATGTATAAATATAATTTATAACCATGGAATTTGTATCCGATAGAGTAGTCCTCTCGCAGATGCGGTTTGCTTTGAATAAGATTTTTCTATATGCTATTTTCTGTTTTGACCAGATAAATAAACTAAAAATATAGAGATTATAGTTAAATAAGGTCAATAGATATGGAAAAATCAGCCAATATTGTCTGGGAATATACTGGAAAACCCGATCTTCTTACAGGTACTGAAGCAACAGTTACAGAAAAATTATTGGCTTGGACTGGAGGATTAATAGGTACAGGAATTCTGTTATTTTTTTATTGGACAAAGGATGTTGATTGGACAATTTGGCAATATATATTTATCGCGATCTTTGCTTATGATATTGTTGGTGGCGTAATAGCAAATTCTCTCAATTCCTGTAAGCGTTTTTATCATTCCTCTGTTCAAACATTTGAATTATAGACCAGAAACTCAGAAAGCCATCTAAGAAACTATTTGTCAATTAAATCTTAAGATACTCTAAATTTTGAATTTTGTTGGGTTACGGCGAACAAATTTCTTAACGATAGATTTTCAATGGATTTACACGCCTAACCCAACCTACATAAGCTAAAGATGTAAAGATTAAATAACGAAAATTAAATCATTGATTCGAGTAATGGAAAAAGTAGCTTTGAAAAAAGACAAAGAGTTTATCGATTTAGAGCAAATAATTGAACTAGATCGTCTCAATATGACACCTTTGCTTAAAGCTGCTGGCATAGAATTCGATCCAGATAGAAGAAGAGAAGGATTACAAGGGGAAATAAATAAAGGAGCATGGTTTGTTGTCGTTGAACGCAACCACAAAATCATTGCTTATGTCCAATACTTACTGGAAGGTAATGGCATCGCTACATTTCCATCCATCCAAGTGCATCCAGAATTTAAAGGCAGTTTCATTGTTCGTTCTATGTTGTCTGATTTATATCAGAGATTGAAAAATGATTGTCCAAACTTGATTCATAGTTCTGTTCACAACAATAATAAACCTTCTTTATCACTTCATCGTCGGCTCGGTTTTAGAGAAAAAGAACGAATAAACGAACGAATTTTATTTGAGATTAATGGTCGAGAATTTTTAGAAAATATTTCTAAATTTGGCGATCGCACGCGCAAAAGCAAAAGACAACAAAAAATATAACTAAGTGGTAAATCGATAAATAACCTAGATAAGATGAAGCTTTTCAAGCCCTGGAAATCATGCTTTTATGTTTTGTTACTCCATCCAACAGAAGCAAAAGTATTAATCCGATCGAGTAATGATAATTATTGTCTACCTTATGCTGAGATTAATAAAGAAATATGGTTTGATGATTTTCAAGCTATTAAAAATGCGATCGAACAAGAACTTAGTATTTCTGTAAATGTTATACACTACGCCACTTATCAAGTTGATAAAGAGCAGCGTAAAATCCAAGGCATATATGTAGTAGAACAGCATAAACCCACTGAAGTAATACACTTGGCAACTTGGTGCGATCACGCAGTGCCAGCCCTTTGGGCTGATCTCCAAACTCTAGAAAGTCTATCTTTCACTGATCCCGAACAGAAATCGACAATTGAAGCCTATTTACTTGAACTTGAAAGTGGTAATACTCCTGAACTTCGCCCACCTTGGGCGCAACCTGGTTGGTTTAGTGAGGCTTCAGAATGGATTGAGTCACAATTAGAGAAACTGGGATATAAACAAATTGCTCCTATAGAATATGTGAGAAACTGGTCGATATCTTGTGTTCTCAAAATTCAAACTACCGCAGGAAATATATACTTTAAGCAAGCTTCTACTTTTTTACCTCTTTTTTGTGATGAACCAATAGTTACCACCGAATTAGCCAGTTTATTTCCTCAGCATATTCCGACTGTGATTAGTATCGATCGTCAACGTCACTGGATGTTATTAGAGGATTTCGGCAAACCCATTGGTAGCAATGTATCTCTGAAAGTGCAACAAGATATTTACCGTTTATTTGCTCAAATTCAAATGCAGTCAGTTGAACACAGAGCGCACTTATTAGCCGTAGGATGTTTGAACAGAGGTTTAGATGTCTTACATTCTCAGATCGATCCTCTGATGAACGACGAGAATTCCTTATCTGAATTATCAACAGCAGAGATCGATCGATTATATACTCTAGCTCCAAAACTCAAAAACTTATGCTCCCAGCTAGCTAGCTACAAAATACCAGAAACATTGGTACACGGAGATGTGCATTTAAATAATATTGCATCCTATAAAGATAGTTATCTTTTTTTTGATTGGACGGATAGTTGTATATCTCATCCTTTTTTCGATCTGTTCGAGTTATTTCTTGAAGGCAATCAAAAATCGTTTTTAGGACGTTTAAAGGGTTTATGGAAACAGAAATTTAAACAGCGTTTACGAGATCACTATTTAAGTCAATGGACACAATATGAACCACAAGAGAGTTTGCTTGATGCTTGGAAAATAGCCAAGCCTTTATGTCTCTTGCATCATGCTGTCACCTACCAAAGTATGATTTCTAATCTAGAAACAAGAACTAAACAGGAGGTTAATGCCTTACCCTATTTTTTGCGGGAAATTATCAGGTATTATTCCCTAGTGGATAATTAAGCATTAACAGTATAACGTTTGTAGTTGACTAAAGATACTCCAGCGATTACTAAACTACCACCTACAAGCAAGATAGAATTAATCGATTCGTGGAGAAAGATTACACCAAAAATAACCGCAAAAACAGGTACTAAATTAATAAAAATAGATGCTTTAGCAGCACCAATAGTTTGAATACCCTCGTAGTACCAATTAAATGCCACTACAGTTCCCAAGACTCCCAGATACAGCAAACTCAACCAAGTAAGATAGTTGGTAGATGATAATCCCTGACTATGCTGTTCCCAGATTGCCAGTGGTAATAATGCGATCAATCCTACCCAAATTGCATAGGTAGTAGCTGCTAGGGAAGATAATGTTTTCATCGCTTGTTTACCTGCTAAAGAGTAAATTCCCCAACTGCCAACACAAGATTAGTCGAAAATCATGATGGAGCAATCTGGTATTTTATTCGCTATTACAATGCTTTATTCTATTTTTAGGACTACCATATTCCAAAAAATTGATTGCATCTTAAATTGAAATTCTCTACTCTCAAAAAGCACCTACTAAAACTAGGAGTGTAAAAGCGCACACCAATACTAACACTATAGCTAAGATGGCTAACCACGGTTCTCGATTAGTCCGATCGAGATACTGATTAACTTTTTGATCTTTCGACTCAGGATGCCAAATCATGGGTTTCATAATCATTACCTCCCTAAATTTCAAGAATTATACTGAAGTAACTGGGTCAATTGTCATTCTCGCAACTATATTCGCCCAGGTGGTGGGGAATAATCGCCATCGTTTGACAATACCCAACGCCAAAACAGAATAAAAAAGAGAATGAAACCTAAAAAAATGAAAATTTTTAACATAGCTTTAAACAATTAGCGCAACAACGAAAGCTGACCTTGGCAAACTCTCACTCCACACTAGCTATTCAAACTTGCAGTGGGCTTTTCCTCATTAGCAGATTAGAGGGTTCGCCAACTTCTTCTTTAATTTTATTGAGGATCGATCGATAGGAGTAATAAGTTTTATCAAAAAAACAACTAAGGGAACTCCAGAAAATAAAATATCCAAACAACTCATCCAACTCTGGGAGAAAAATACCGTAGGGTGTTAGTTTGCTCTTGGGCTGATAATCATGGTCACAACCTGATGTCGCGACTCGGCTTTTTCCCCCTCTGGTAGTTCGAGAACTATTTGTGCCATCAAACGTCTTCTCGATGCTCCTTTGAGTGTTTTAGCTGTTTCTCGGAGTATTTGTTTGTATGATTCTGTCCATTTCATGTTAGGGAAAGCAATCGACGTTTTTCTCTTTCTTAACCTTCTGATAATTCCGAGAGAAGCCAGAAGCTAATCGAGAGGTGGAATACCCAGAAATGCGAGATGAAAATGCTCATTTATTAAGGGCAATAAATTAACTTAACGCCTGAATTGACGCATAATCTGAGTGAGAGAAAGATGATGACACTAAGGAAAATATTGAAAAACAATGAGCCTAATCTGAATCTGACCAGGTCGAAAAAAGCGAAGAGTTGGAATTAGAGTCGATAAAAGCATATAATCTGCGGAAAATGCGACTTCCGATCCGTCATAACCCCAATGAAAACAGATATCTCCACCATAATCGACAGTTTTTTCTTCAGATTTAGCCAAGAATTCCGCTCCAGAAAATTAGAAGCCTTTGAAGCAATTATGGCCTTGGCCATTAGCCATGCTTTTGGCTGCTATAATCCCAATCAGTGGGCTGATTATTTGGGCGTTCCACCCCAAAAAATCTACGCTCAAATGTCAACTTGGAGTCGATATCGACTCCAACAAGTGCTGCTCAAAATGATGGTAGCTCAAGCAGTCGAACAGATTAAGACCCACTGAAAAAGAAAGTTTCCACTTGTGGGAATTTAAAGATTTTGAAAAACAGTGCGATCGGCGACAGCATGCCTCGCTAGCAAATCATGGTAGTTAATTGCCTGGAAAAAATAATCGGCGATCCCATATTACGGGTTGATTGAGACTGGTAGTGATGTTGGAAAATTGAGGGTGAGATTCATTAATTAATATATTATTATCTACAGGTGCAATTACACTGGGAACGATCGAAATACAAGAACGTTTTGACTTTATCCAATCATCTCCATAACGTTTGCTAACAGAAGATTCTTTCCAATTAGACAAACTGTAGGTTGTGACAGTTTCATAAGTTGTGCCAACTGGAAGAACAATCTCAATCCATTGTTGATTTTTGGGAATATCTCCAGTATTGCTATGAGCTAGTTTCTCTAACATTGCCAGAGAATAATTTGAGCTACAGTATATGACTGGGTAATTTTCATTCCAACGACCTGGATATAGTTTTGCTCCCGTACTATTAAAGATAGGATAGCGATTATTATGAATACCAATTCGATAGGCTTTGAGAGTACGATCTAAAATTGAAGCGGTCATTTATTTTATGGTTCGAGTTATGCACTAATACCAAACATTAATCTGCCTAATATTTGCTCTACCTGCCTAGCACCAAGTTCGCTCAAACTAGCTTCAAAAGGAGTACGGTTGTCTAACATAGGATGAGCTTTTTGCATAAACTCTCTGGCTTTATTTTCATCTCCCCATACCTCCACAGCAAAAGAGAAAACCCTAGCTAGTCTTTCCGCTTTTTGACTTTCTTCCACGCTCAGTAGGGAACCATCTTTTTGTCTTCTAATAAGAGTGCTACGAGGTATTAACTGATAGTATTTATCTGTTTGTCCTGGATAAATGCGATCGACTATTTCTGTAATTGCATTAGCGGGTAGTCCATTTAAAATGATTTTTTCTAAGTCGCGATCGCTTTTGACTTCTCTTCCCAAAATTATTCTGCCTCCTAGCATCTGGGCAGTATCTCTGGCATTGATTGACATGGCTTTTTATTCATTTGAGTACTTTAATTGTACCATCTGGACAAAAGCGATCTGATTAAGTTTGCTCACTATTTATAAGCTAAATTACGGTAAACCGTAAATCGAACCCTACTACCATGAGTAATCTTCTTCTGATAAATTTTGATAGTTAGCACTCTCGTTGTAAGAGTGCTAAATTGGCAGATAGAAAATATGATGTAACTTAAGGCAACATCAATATGGCAAAAATAGTTTCTTTCAAGGAAGAATCAAGAAGATCGTTAGAAAAAGGGGTTAATGCTTTAGCTGATGCAGTTAAGATTACCCTAGGACCTAAAGGTCGCAATGTTTTGTTAGAAAAGAAATTTGGCGCACCCCAAATCGTTAATGATGGGATTACTGTTGCCAAAGAAATTGAATTAGAAGATCCTCTAGAAAATACTGGTGCAAGACTCATTCAAGAGGTTGCTTCCAAAACTAAAGATATTGCTGGAGATGGTACGACTACTGCTACTGTTATCGCTCAAGCTCTAATTAAAGAAGGTTTGAAAAACGTTGCAGCAGGAGCTAACCCTGTTGCTCTCAAAAAGGGTTTAGACAAAACTACCACTTATCTAGTTAAAGAAATTGAATCAGTAGCTAAACCAGTAACTGGAGATGCTATTGCTCAAGTAGCTACTGTCTCGGCAGGTAATGACGAAGAAGTAGGCACCATGATTGCCGAAGCGATGGATAAAGTAACCAAAGATGGTGTAATTACTGTCGAAGAATCTAAATCTTTGGCTACAGAATTAGATGTAGTTGAAGGGATGCAGATCGATCGCGGTTATCTTTCTCCTTACTTTGTTACCGATCAAGAAAGACAAGTAGCTGATTTTGATAATCCTCTTATCTTAATTACTGATAAAAAAATTAGCGCGATCGCCGATTTAGTTCAAGTCCTAGAAAAAGTAGCTAGAGCCAGTCAACCTCTCCTAATTATTGCCGAAGATGTGGAAGGAGAAGCCTTAGCTACCCTCGTTGTTAATAAAGCAAGAGGTGTTTTAAATATAGCTGCGATCAAAGCTCCTGGTTTTGGCGATCGCCGTAAGCAAATGTTACAAGATATCGCTGTGCTTACTGGTGGTCAAGTAATCTCTGAAGAAGTTGGTTTAAGTTTGGAAGCTGTTTCTTTAGATATGCTAGGGAAAGCAGATAAAATTTCCATGACCAAGGAAAATACCACCATTGTATCTAGTGGTGGCAATAGCGATGATTTGCAAAAGCGTATTGCTCAAATTCGCAAACAATTAGCAGAAACTGATTCTGAATACGATAAAGAAAAGTTACAAGAGCGTATTGCCAAACTTGCAGGTGGTGTAGCAGTTATCAAAGTTGGTGCAGCTACCGAAACCGAACTCAAAGACCGTAAACTAAGAATTGAAGATGCACTCAATGCTACCAAAGCAGCCGTAGATGAAGGTATTGTTCCTGGTGGTGGTACAACTTTAATTCATCTAGCTAGTAAAGTAGCTGATTTTAAAGCTGAACTAGACAGCAATGAGGAAGAAAAAGTAGCAGCAGACATTTTTGCTAAAGCTTTAGAAGCTCCTCTCCGTCAGCTAGCCGATAATGCAGGAGTAGAAGGGACTGTTATTGTCGAAAAAGTTAAAAACACTGAATTTAATGTCGGTTACAATGCTCTGACTGGCGAAATAGGCGATATGATTGCTGCTGGAGTAATCGACCCCGCCAAAGTAGTGCGTTCAGCAGTACAAAATGCTGCCTCCATCGCTGGTATGGTTTTAACTACCGAAGCTCTAGTAGTCGACAAGCCTGAACCCGAACCCCCTGCTGCTCCTGGCGGTGGCATGGGTGGCATGGGCGGTATGGGCGGTATGGGCGGTATGCCAGGCATGGGTGGCATGGGCATGATGTAATTCACCGCTAACCTATAGCTTTCTGTTTACCCATGACCTAACCAGTCACAACATACAATATATAAAGGACGTATATTATCGTACGTCCTTTATTTTATTGAATTAGCTGAGCTTACAATAACTATTGGTGGTGCAGCAGGACGATTAGCTGTATGAATTATCCAGAAAACGATCGCCCTGAAGTTACACCTCGTTCTTTAGCTGAATGGATTAGTTTTACTATTGCTTCGATCATACTCAGTATTGTAGTTGTCCTAGTTATCTATAGTTGGGCAACAATCCAAGATAAACCACCCATATTAGGAGTCGCGCAAAAATAACTTACCTATTAGCAGAGTTATCGATCGAGGGAAAAATTGTCGAAACAGGTCAAATTCAAATTGATTTTTGATCAGCAGGGGAAGTTCGCTTCGGCACATTTATCTTCACTCGTAATCCAGCCTTGGGTGGATTATCAGTTAGAGTAGTTAGTTATAAATTACCCTAATTTCGGACAGCTATTGAGCGATCGCTCAACAAGAACAACAAAGCCCAAAGTATAATTAAGATTCTATTTTATTGTCTCCCGATATACTGTGTATTAGAAAAAAGGACATAAATGCATCGTGTCGTCTAAAACTATTAAGCAAAAACATTCACCTGAAAAGCAATCTAATTTGATTTACTCTTTTGTGACTGGAGTAGCTAAAACTGCTGGCGGAACAATTTTGGGTATTACCATGATTACTAGCTCAATTGTAGCTGGGGGATTAGTTGGTTTAGCCATCAGCTTTCGGAATCTGCCTGACGTGAGAGTTTTGAATAATTATGTTCCTTCTGAAACTAGTTATATCTATGATATTAAAGGTAGATTATTAACCAGTCTTCATGGTGAAGCTAATCGAGAAATTGTTCCCCTCAAACAAATTGCTCCAGAACTTAAACAAGCAGTCATCGCCATAGAAGATAGTCATTTTTATCAACACCAAGGAATTAATCCCTATAGTATTGGTCGTGCTGCTTGGGTAAACTGGCAAAGAGGTAGTGTCACAGAAGGGGCTTCTACCTTAACTATGCAGCTAGTGAAAAATCTTTTTCTGACCCAAGAACGTACTTTTAGTCGTAAACTAGCAGAGACGATTATTGCCATGAGGGTAGAGCAAGTTTTTAGCAAAGAAGAAATTTTGTATATGTACCTCAACAATATTTATTGGGGGCATAATAACTATGGGGCGCAAACTGCTGCTGAAACTTATTTTAATAAAAGTGCGAGGGAGTTAAGTTTAGCAGAATCAGCAATGATGGCTGGTTTAATTCAAGCACCACAACAATATAGTCCTTTTATTAACTACAACGAAACCAAAAGACGACAAGTTTTAGTACTTAGGCGTATGCGAGATTTAGGTTGGATTACTCCTGCCGAAGAAGAAGCAGCCAGAAAAGAACCTTTACTAGTAAATAAACCTACCGCCTGGCGTGCCAGTAAATCCCCCTTCATTACTGAAGCAGTTACCGCAGAGTTAAAAGAAAAATTTGGTGATAATAAAGTTCTTCAAGGGGGTATGCGAGTTCAAACTACCATCGACTACTATTTTCAAAAAATGGCAGAAGAGAGTGTCAAAGAAGGACACCGTAAAATCAAAAGTTGGGGTGTTCGTGCAGAGCAAGTAGCTTTAGTAGCGGTAGATCCTAGAACTCACTTTGTTAAAGCTTTAGTAGGTGGTGTTAATCACGATCAAAGTCAGTTTAATCGTGCTACCCAAGCTCGTCGTCAACCAGGCTCTTCCTTTAAACCTTTCGTCTACTATGCAGCTTTTGCTAGCGGTAAATATACACCTGATACTACAATTGAAGATTCTCCAGTAAAATATCGTGTTCCTTCTGGTTACTACAGTCCGAAAAATTATAGTAAGGATTTTGCTGGGGAAATGTCTTTGAGGACTGCTCTAATTCAATCCCGTAATGTACCAGCAGTCAAACTAGGTAAGGCAGTAGGTTTAGATCGAGTAATCAAAATTTCCCGTATTCTTGGTATTAAAAGTCCCTTACAGCCAGTAATTTCTTTACCTTTAGGTTCAATTGGCGTAACACCACTGGAGATGGCAGGGGCTTATGCTACTTTTGCTAGTAACGGGTGGCATGCGGAACCGACTATTATTCTTCAGGTAACTGACAGTGAGGGTCATACTATCCTCGAAAATAGACCTAAACCTAAACTTCTTCTAGATCCATGGTCAACAGCTACTCTAACTTCAGTTATGAAAGGGGTAATTGCTGAAGGAACAGGTAAAAATGCTGATATAGGTCGTCCCGCAGCAGGGAAAACAGGAACTACATCTTCAGAAAGAGATGTTTGGTTTGTTGGTTATGTTCCTCAGTTAGCAACAGCAGTATGGGTGGGTAATGATAACTATAAAACTCTTGGTAAAGGAGTTACTGGTGGTAGTCATGCTGCTCCCATCTGGCGTTCTTTTATGCTCAAAGCTCTAGAAAAAGAACCTGTAAAACATTTTCCTGCTGCTTCTCAATTTGATAAGCCCTAAAGAGATTTTTGTATAGCTCACCAACAAAATATACGTCGGCAGAACAACTCTAAATCATTGATAATCAATAAGATGCCTGACTCTATTTCGTTTTAGTGATAATCTCTAGATTGACTATTCTATTTCAGATTTCATTCTTTCTAAAGTTGTATTCATTTGGTCAAACATTTGCTGTGGTGTAACACCAAATTGACCTAATTGGGTTTTTAGTTGCTGTACCGTCATTTGTGCCATAAAGTCTTCAGATAACTCGAAACGTTTCATAAAGATGCGATAACGTTCCATTAGAGTTTCCATTCGATCGATAAACATTTTTTTGCCCTCGCGATCGAACTTACCATACTCACTACCCAACTGCATTAGAGATTGATAATCATCAAACAGTTGTTTAGCTTCTTGTTGAACTACCTCAGAGTCGAAAAATCCCATATCTGCCTAAAATTATGGTTAATTTACTTAACAAATTTAAATTTTTTTATTCTGATTTTTATTGTAAGTCAAGGTCAAAGTCTCCGTAAAATACGGTTTTCCGAATTATATGTGTGATGCTATCTCTCAAGAGTAGACAATTAAGCTGATGAGACAGGATAATTTTAGAGTTAAATTAACTAAAAAGATTAGGCGATCTCTCAAACAAGTCTTACTAATTGGTTGCTTGCTTCTCACAATCAATTTACTGTTTAATCTGCTCTGGAAACTTCCCCACAATAGCAGCAAGCCTGTAGATGCTTTCTTTGTCTTGGGAGGAAGTATCAATCGAGAAATTTATGTGGCGCAACTAGCTAAAAAACATCCTGAGATACCTATTTTAATTTCTCATGGCTCTGACGACCCTTGTATTTTCTTGGTTTTTCAACGGGAACAAGCTCCCTTAAATCGTGTTTGGCTAGAAAAATGTGCAGAATCTACTTTCGGTAATTTTTTCTTTAGTCTACCCCTACTGACTAAGTGGAATGTTCATAAAGTCAAGTTAATTACTTCTGCTACCCATCTTCCTAGGGCTAAATGGTTAGCTAATATTTTACTAGGTTCTCATGGCATCTCCTTAGAGTTAGATATTGCCCCAGAAAAAGGAGTACCAGGTAATTACGAATCTCCTGCTAAAACATTAGTGGATTTAATTCGTAGCGTTTTTTGGGCTTTAGGAAGTCAAATAATTCAACCTCCTTGTTCTCAAGTAGATAAGTTATCAGCTACAGATATGCCAATGTGGTACAAGAAGGGTTTTACTTGTGAAAGACAAGCGGGACTAGATTACTAGAAACTAATAAGTAGACTGAGTAGATTGTTATTTCATTTATCTATTACTATTGATCAGTGTTAAATGCTCATCTTAAATGCTCAATGTTAAATGTTAAATGCGTGTTTTTGTGACAGGTGGTAGTGGTTTTGTGGGAGCAAATCTAGTTCGCTTGCTACTATATCAAGGTTATCAAGTAAGAGTTTTAGCCCGTCCTACTAGTTGTTTAGATAATCTCAATTCTCTAGATGTAGAGATAGTGAAAGGAAATTTAAATGATGCAGATTTATCTCAGAAAATTAGAGGATGTCAGGTATTATTTCATGTTGCTGCTCACTATTCTCTCTGGCAGAAAGATAAGCAAGCACTATACTATATCTTAATAATGTATTGGGGACGCGCAATATTCTAGCAGCAGCTTCCCAAGCAAGAGTTGAACGGATCATACATACTAGTTCCGTAGCTGCGATCGGTGCAGGGGAATATGGTCAAGCCATCGATGAAACTTATCAAAGTCCTGTTGAGAAATTAATTGGTGATTATAAAAAATCTAAATATTGGGCTGAACAAGAAGCTATCAAAGCCGTTAAATTGGGTCAAGATATTGTAATTGTTAATCCTAGTACCCCTATTGGTGCTTGGGATCTCAAGCCCACCCCTACAGGAGATATGATCGTCAGATTTTTACAGAGAAAGATGCCTTTTTATCTCAATACAGGCTTAAACTTAACGGGACTTAAACAATTTTGCTAGTCAAAATAAGGTATAATGCTTTTAATAACTGACTTTAACATTGATAAATAAAGCGATCGCCAAGACTTAAACAAAAATTATGCCC
>JAAUYH010008037.1_pt1 | contig 12685 bp, 6 predicted proteins | sample 7278061 | NCBI WGS metagenome assembly JAAUYH01 (sample SAMN14350203, study PRJNA611818) | marine sediment metagenome | isolation source: surface marine sediment (0.6m) | place: French Polynesia: Moorea | collected 2018-08
ACAAGGGCAAACTTTTTCAGAGGGATAGCTATACCATCATCCACATAAGAAAACGTGCTGTAAACAGTCGCTGTACCGTGGATGTCGGTGATCATTTCGTAGACATCATCGTCATGCAATGGCGTTACAGTTAGGTATTGACAGAAGGAGATTCGTGAAAGCCATAGAAATTGTAGTAACCCTACTGAACTCCAAGGAATGGCAATTATCTGATACACCTGCTCGTAGATTCAAGTAAACTCGACTAGTTTCATTTGCTTCGCAAGAAAACACAGCAACAATGGTCTCTTCATTGCTGAACAACTTGCAAATGCAACATAATAACCGTACGTGGCTGACGACCATAAAAGAGCAATCACGAGTGCCACAGCGAACAGCTCACCCAACATCACAACGAGCGCCATGGCCAAGATCCAACTCACCGTGTTCCTACTTCTCGCCCTCGTGTCTTGGGCATTTGCCTCAAGCAAGCCCTATTGCGCCCCAAAATGGGCAACCTGCACCTGGAAAAGAAAGTGCTGCCGTAACCTTGTATGTAAAAGCTTCCGCCGAGGCGTTCCCCGTTGTGTACCGAAGTTCAAGCGAAGATGCCTGCGGAAGTGGGAACTATGTGAACTCGGCATCAAGTGCTGCAAAGGTCTGAAGTGCAAGACGCTGCGAAAGGTTGGCATCTCCCGATGCATCCCCAACAAGCCGGTGCCGACCAAGGTGCCGATGCCTTCCCCGGCCATGCGAGTGACAGATTTCTAAACGCCTTGCACAAATATCCGTTGATCGGAACGTGATGGTAGTTGGTCTTAGCGAGAGGTATGACTGCTCATAGAACTTTTTGGCAATAAACAATATTTGGGATAGCCACTTCACCTCATCTGCTTTCGCTCACTCAATTTGAGCCCAGCAGTCTGCTTGCCGATTGCTGATTCATTCATGATTCGATGGAGTGTAAATCTAGATCAAACGATTAACGCGATTGTGCGGAGATCATGCCTCGCTGGGCCTTTTCTTTACCATGACAAGTATTATTCTCAGCTATGTCTACTCCTGAATACCGCATACTTTCCTATCCAATATGTCACCTCCTGCCTTTTCCGTACACTGGCAACCACTGAGTTCGATGTAGGTCAGGTCAAACTTGGGAACATAACAACAAGTAAGATTGATTTCGGAGCCACAAATGGCAATCTTCTTCGGCGGATTGGCACACTTGCCTTCGAAAAGGACTCTTCCCTTTACGCAGTTGCAGCACGAATCATTATTCTCTGTGTATATCACTGTGGCCTTGCCGCTCTCAACCGGAGCTTCGCAACACACTGGCTTGTCTTCAGCTAGACAAGCACACAATGGGTCTCGCGGCAATTTCGTGCAGAATGCCTCACGCAGACTAACGCCTGTTGCAGCACATTGTTCCGTTTTTTCGCATTTCAACCCGGGTGTTCCACTGATAACGCAAGGATTCGGTGTCAGAAGCAGCTTGTTCCCAGACACACTGAAAATCAAGAAAAAGAGGACAAGAGTGAAAGTGTGATTTGCGAATGCCATGGTTGTGTTGTTCCAGTTGTTACAGATGGTTAACTGTTTTGACGAAACGAGGTACTCTTAAATCCGTAGTTGGACAGTTTCTCCTCACTATGCTCAACATTTAATTCAGGAAAGAATTTGTTTAATAGGAGCTTTCGCAGATTATTGGACACGATGGAATGCACAACAGGAATGTAGAATAGCCCCAGTCATGCATTGATGCGATTCCGAGAAGATGTTTGGCGACAATTGTGTCGAGGGAGAAATGATGTTAAAGACTGCTATCTAAACTAAATTTATTGCCTTATGGATTACATATTGATAACTACCACACTGTTCATTGATACCTACGGAGTAACACTTAGGGTAAATCTCATGTTCATAAATAACTGAACACTTCGCAATTTTGTCTTCTAATTGCAGTCTACTTGATTGCTCTACTTATTGCAGGGCACATATCGTCGGCTTCAGGAAATTATCATGAAATACTACATTTCTGATTGAACTTCCAGTGCCTCTGTCGCAGTTCTTCCTCATTTGTGCCATTTAATAGATATTTGCAAAACGATCCTTCGTGATTCACTCAATCATTTTGTTCAACTTGATTCAGCAGTTCCTGGACAATCTGCACACATCAGTAAATTCAATAAGCTCCTTACCGCGTGCCACAAGAAGTGAAACAAGAATTCTGCGTGGTGAGGCCTTAGAGAAGGATCCGACGTCCAGTGAAATTTGCACAGCCATTTTTCGAGGAGGAATACACAGAACAGCAGAAATATGAAGCGAACCTGGCCCAGCCATGAGTCTAAAGACTTCGTCTACTTTCATTCTGTGGAGTTTCAGCAGAATAGCTCCACGGACAGCTTAAATCTGATGACAATACTGAAAGTTTTCAGTTATTTATGAACGGAGTGGTATTTCGAGACGACCCCTAGTAGAGACATCGGATACGGCATGTTAATTCGTCGGCAACTGAGTAGTGTCTCTGTTTTCTTTCCATGGGTATGGTTTTCTCACTTTCTTGAGATTCGTAACGAGACTATCCGCCGAGGCAACATTTTCGATGTCCTCGGTGGCTGAGAAAAGACTCATTGGCAAACTCTCTTTCGCTTTTCATTCGTCTCGTACCACTTTCGCAATATCGGCAATCACTCGTCAAGAATGCACGCAACCCTGTACTGCCGCCCATTCGCGTCTGAATACTGCTTCCCAGCTAACCTATCCTTCACCGAAATGAAAGTAACTGATTTGCAAAGTGGTCCAACACGCACGCGAAGAGAATCGCACTTGCCACCCCGACTGCTCGTCGGTCCATCGTACGTGAGCGTGGGCAGCTCGCTACATTCCGTATACAGGTCCCACGAAGTCCAGCAGCCGGCCGATGTTCAGCGCTTCACAATCGCGAGTAAGATCTTCGAACACCAGATTCACGTACCGCTCAGGGTTGGAGCGGGGCAGCTTGAAGATTCGGCGAAGCATGGCCGTCGTGCTGTGTGTACAAACTAGAGGTGAATTCTACATCGCTTCACAACGTTAGAAAGGCGAGGCCGCGGACATCTGGATGCGAGATTGCCTTTCGATTTCGCTGGAATTTTCGCTTCTAAAACGTCCTTCCAACTACCGGTAAAGAATATCTCATCGTCGAAAACTGAAGATGCTACTGGTACCAGCACTCGTTTGATGCCACACTCAGATTAGAGATGAAAGTCTGAGCAGGAATGGAACCACATAGTTCTAATTCTACTGGCATACCCCACAGATCCAAGGAGGTTACGTAGCTGTACAGGTGACGCATGAGAAGAACATTTGTTCCTGTCGAAACGAAGAATGATTAATCAAGCCCAAAACGCTCTACTCGTCCGGAACACACACGTCTACACCAACAGCCTGGTGAGGACGCACGGGTCACAGATACAGTACAAGCTGACCGACGGTCCCCAAAGTACGCATAACCCTGTCTCCGCCGTATCATTACCCACGCGGCAGCTCGCACCACGGTCGGCCACGCTCCAACGATTAATGCCAATCCTGCCCGTCTCGTATTATTTGGTCAGCCATTCCACATTGCCATCATCACCATACGCCACGATACAGCTCCGCATTTTTGTGTCCCAGCTTGACTAGCTCCGCCGCTATTGCCGCCTTTGGTAGCTCCACGGCGACCGTCCGATGTTCGTGTTGAAGTTCCCATGACATCCAGTTCCGAGCCGGTCGCGCTTCCCCGGCTTCGGGCCGTAGTTCACCCCAGTCCCCTCACCTCGCAACACCTCTGCAATGTGCAATGTCTCATCCACCAGTCGCCGTGCTAGATATCATCGTTATCCGAGCGCCACGTCAGCGTTGATGCTGGCTATTTTGATGTAATACCCACATAGATGCACACCTTCATGTGCACATCAGCTAAGTCATGTCCAACCGTCTTATCTCCGCCCACACTGCAGTATTCTTGCCCTAGGCCGGCCAACCCGGCGTGCACCGGTCTTGGAGCTCATGATGAAGTACTCCTGTTCGATTCCAAACCAGGGCTCCACGTCTTTCGCCACAGATATGGCCCTTGTTCATGCATTGCGCTTGCAGGGCGGTAACGGCTCGCCCTGGGGATTGTACGTATCACATATCCGGAGAATATGAGGCGTGCCACGGAACGGGTCGGGTTGAATCGCTTTCGGACGAAGAATGATTTGCAAGTCAGCGCGAGGTGCTTAGTTGGTAGACGACGCGTCATAGTTGTAATTCGGTTGGTCAACGGAAGCGAGTAGTGCTTGTTTCAGAACTCTTTCTTGTCCCGAAGACGGTCATAACCGTCGATGTAAACGTATTCGTCGATGCAGATTCACGGGCGCTTAGAGGTGTGTCATGTCGTAATTGACATTGAGATAGAAGTGAGTGCTGGTGTTGATTAGCGCGCGATGAACGACGAAGAACAAACGTGTTTTAAGGGATGTGCGGCGGAGTGAGAGGGTCGGCCCCTAGCGCATGCGCAACAGCGTGTATAGTGTGCATGCGGCGCCGGGTGCAATCCGCGGTTAGGCGTTGAGTGTTGGGCGGTGATTACCTTTGTGCAACCAATGCGAGGGGAAGGGTGATACGCCGAGGTGTAAATGGAAGCGGAAATCCAAAGGTGTTCGCCGTTCGGCTGTAGCAATCGTACGAGACGTGAGTGCGTTGCGCAATCGGTAGGTAAATGTCCATGCGTCTGTAGCACACGCAAGTACAATACTGGTGGTGGCGACAAGACCGGGGCCGCGCGTCATACGGCGCCAGGCAGCTAGGTACACAGCAGTTGTATATCGGTCGGTGCTCCGTACAACGCGGCGCACACTGACGGGTGCACCAATAAAGGACCCCAACCGCCTTCCACCTGCTCAGGCATTGTACCCGCAAGCATGCCACGAAGGTGAGTCCGCGCTACTATATTGTGGCGCGTCGTGCCTCGTCGCAAGAACAACCGTACTGCGAATAATGCTGTTTTGTATGACCCCCAACCGACGTATTACGCGTGTGGGATCGGAAGGTATGGAGGTAAGGCACTGTTGAATAAATGACAGCGTACCAAGCATCAGGAGGATACTGTAGTATCAGAAGGAAGTATCTCGAAGACGGGACAAACACAAAATACTGTAGGCAGCACAAGCTGTCAAATTCAGTTAGGCGTTGTCCGACCTCGCGAGCGCGCTCATTTTGATGGGGCTGCGCGTGATACGGGTAGCCGAGGCCCCAAACGGTGGTGCGACATCTCGTTCGTATCGCCCGACCTCGCTAGTTATGGAGCGAATCCTTACAAGCCACAACGTTTGAGGCGACATTTAGCACGTAAATCGCTCCTGGGAAAAGGGAGCTATAGATTACAAGCACGCCAATCAGTCTTGCGCTATCGAACATCATTTTGTAATGCTGGCGATTTGAGCTCGTGCAATCGGGCACCATGCATCCCCGCCGACTCTATAAATGCCACCTGGTGCCGCCCCGCCCCACCCGAACAACAACACAACATGGTGGATCTGAAAACACTCGCTAGCCTCCCCCTCACCCGCGTCATCGCCGAGTACGTGTGGATCGATGGCAACGACGGGCTGCGCGGCAAGGCGCGCGTGCTGAACGCCGCCCCGTCGGAGCCGTCCGACCTGCCCGACTGGAACTACGACGGGTCGTCCACGAACCAGGCGCCGGGGCAGGACTCCGAGGTCATCCTCAAGCCGCAGGCCATCTACCCAGATCCGTTCCGCGGCCAGCCCCACATCCTCGTCATGTGCGACACCTACACCCCACAGGGCGTGCCGCTGCCCACCAACAAGCGCCACGCCTGCGCCGACGTCATGCGCCGCGCCGCCGCCGAGGAGCCCTGGTTCGGCCTCGAGCAGGAGTACTTCATCATGAACCCCAAGACCGGCCGTCCCTTGGGCTGGCCGGCCGAGGGCAACCCCCCCGCGCAGGGGCCGTACTACTGCGGTGTGGGTGGCGACATGATGGATGGAAGAAATATCGTCGACGCGCACATGAAAGCGTGTATCTATGCGGGTATTAAGATATCCGGCATCAACGCTGAGGTGGCGCCCGGACAGTGGGAATACCAGGTGGGCCCCGCGGTGGGCATCGAGCAAGGTGACATGCTGTGGATGAGCCGCTACATTTTGCAGAGGTGTTGCGAGATGAGGGGCTTGGAGGTGAACTACGATCCCAAGCCTGTGAAGGGCGATTGGAATGGAACCGGATGTCACGCCAACTTCAGCACCTTGTCGATGCGCAAGGAGGGCGGATACAAGAACGCGATTTTGCCCGCGCTGGAGAAGTTGGCGAAGAAACACAAACTCCACATCGAATCGTACGGCGCTGGTAACGAGGATCGTCTGACTGGCAAACACGAGACGGCGAGTATCGACACGTTCAAGTGGGGCGTTGCCGATCGTGGTGCGAGCTGTAGGGTGGGCAGTGACACCATGGAGAGGGGTTATGGCTACTTTGAGGATCGTCGTCCGGCCGGTAACTGTGATCCGTATGTCGTCACTAGGTTGTTGGTGCAGACCTGCGTGTTGGACGAGTAACGTGTGAATGTGGTGACAGTGGTGGCACAGTATAGATGTAGGAATGTTGTAAATCTGGCTCGCATGACGTGATGTAATCATGTTCTAAGGGTTTAGGGTATCGTTAGGCCCTGCAGTGCTATCCAGTGTATCTGAATTATAATACCGTACTTAGAAGAATATCCGGGTGTTTCTGGTTTGCTGTGCCAAGTTGGACCCCTCCCTACAGCACAATCATCATGAAAATCGAGAGTGAGTGAATTCAATGACGAGCATAAAGGTCGGTTTGCGCCACTCCGCAGAACTACGCAACTCGTGCTTCACGCACCACGGCTGCGAATCTGCGGTGATTATTGAGGGCACAGCCGCTCTCGGTACATGGTTTCGGAAAATTTCACACATAAGCGGATTATTCGAAGAGTCATAGATTTTCGGACAGGTTGCAGTCATAGCCCAAGCACAATCTGGCGATTTGTTCTTGTCGAGATATTTTCAACCAAGCATTTCAGTTGTAACCGACTCTATATTTTACCCAATCAACCAATTTTTTTCTATGTATCACCGCTCTCGATTACACATCTGTGACCCCTCCCCCTTGGCGTCGGGTGATGAGCAAGTCATAAAAGCCTCAATTTCCACCAAGCTACAAAGCACGACTGCATCTCATTCTGGAGCGATTTCAACTTGTGCGGAAATCCGCACGAAATTGTACAACAATAACACGCTCTTTCAATTACACTATGATTTCAGGAGGTACAGTACCTTAAAGAATCGTCTTGTTCTGCATGAGGTGCTTTGCTTCTCACACAACCTTCTCAGCGCATGATGAAGTAGAGAGGGTGATGTAATCTTTAGTGTGCGTCGGACCATGATGACGTGTATATAAATATGTCAAAGTACACTTGTACAGGAAAAGAGCTTATTCGGTTTTCTTATAAGAACGAAGTTTTCCACGAGGACTTATCTTTTCCTCTCTATGATGGGCAAGTGCAAAACAATGTAGGCGTCCACCCACCGCCTGATACATTGCGAGAAAGTTTTTTTATAAAACAATTCACGTTGACAGCTTCACAAAGCCCCGACGTTCCATCGGATGAACCAATCGCTACCTAAAGTCGAGTTCTAACGACACATTCCGATCGCGAAGCGATCTATCGGAATTGTTGTTTCACTCACGTTTCCAGTGATGTGCGGGACGTCGAGTGACGTCACCCAAAGTCAATGGAATAAAGCAAGGACTTTTGTCTGACTGTTGCCTGAACAATCTCGATCAAGCCCCGCAGTCATTTAGTTGCAGCTGAGCCGTAACTATCAATTTGCAGAGAACAAGCGTCGGAATTAGGCTATTGAGGAAGGAATGTCATCACGGGCGAAAACAGAAGGTAGCGTACGATTGGCATAATTGTACAGTACAATGCAACTCGATGAATATCTTATCTCAGTGTCATCTCGTTCTGTGTTCTCGTGCATCCACAACATTTCCTAGATTCCGAAAACACTACGCCAACATGGCCGTGCCGACTTTGTTGGCCAATTCCTTATCGCTGTACAACACTTCTACGACCTTCAACGCCCACTTCAGTGCGGTGCCAGGCCCGGTGCCAGTGACCACTTTCCCATCCACCACAACGTCCTCGTCGACCTTGTTCGGGATCGTGTCCACGAATACGTCCGCGGGGTAGCATGTGGCCTTGGTGCCGTCCAGCATGCCGTGCGCCGCCAGCACGACGGCGGGGGCCGCGCAAATCGCCGCAATCACGCCGCCGTCGTCGCGCGTGCGCGTGAGCTCGGCCTTGAGCGGCTCGCTGTCGCGCAGGTTGCTGGCGCCCGGCATGCCGCCGGGGCACACCACCGCGTCGAACGCGTCGCCACCGCCCACCTCCTTCACGGTCGTGTCGGCGTCGAACACCATGCCGCGCGACAGCGTACAGCGCGTAGTGTCCCCCACGCTCGCCAGCGTCACCTCGGCGCCCGCGCGCCGCAGCACGTCCACCGCTGTGGACGTCTCGATCTCCTCCGATCCATCGCCCACCGCCACCAGCACTCGTTTCGCGCACATCGTGAACGGGCGTGCGCGGCAGGTAGTGTGTCGTAGGCTCGGTCGTTTGGGCAGTGACACCGAGGTGGCAAACGCGATGCTGGTCATGGTGCAGGTAAGTAATGATGCAGCGGATCAAGATCGAGATTGTAGAAACGCGAGGTTTCCGAAGTGAATTTATGAATTCAGCCCCAGATAGCGCATCTTCCTACTAGTTAGCGCATCGGTGTCGACCACTCATTTCGGTCAAGTCCATGTGCCAGGAATGACGTGGTGTAATGCAATGGCACATGATGTCGGCCATGACACCCTATACAATCCTCTGACATGGTGGTGTGAAATCGTGCCTCTATAGCACTCTACGCGACGACGGCAAGAGCTGCGCAACGATTGCTATGGACTCCACGCTCGAGGTCGAGGGGCGCACGTTCGCGGTGGCGCCCATCGTGGACATCGCGCGCGGGGCGGGCGAGCTGATCATGAAGGTGTACAACGACGACAGCGAGTCGTGGGACGTGGCGGCGAAGTCGGACGCGTCGCCGGTGACGAAGGCAGACCTGCAGGCCGACCGGCACATCGGCGCGGCGCTCCGCGCGGCGTACCCGGGCGTGCCGATTATGTCGGAGGAGATCCGCAACGAGCCGTACGCCGTGCGCGCCGCCTGGCCGCTGTACTGGTGCGTGGACCCGCTCGACGGCACCAAGGAGTTCCTGCGCCGCAACGGCGAGTTCACTGTCAACATCGCGCTCGTGCACCGCGGCCGCCCCGTGCTCGGCGTCGTGTACGCGCCCGCGCGCGACGAGATGTACTACGCCGTCAAGGGCGCCGGCGCCTACGGCAAGGACGGCCGCATGCGCGCCGCCGAGTTTAGCGAAAACGACCAAGGTCTCACCCTCGTGTGCAGCCGCTCACATCGTGACGAACGCACGGAGAAGTTTCTGAACAAGTTCAGCAAGCCCAACACCAAGGCGATTGGGTCGTCGCTGAAGTTCATGCTGGTCGCGTCTGGCGAGGCACATATCTATCCGCGCCTGGCGCCGACGATGGAATGGGATACCGCCGCCAGTCAAATCATTGTGGAGGAGGCTGGCGGAGTGGTGCTGCGCGAATCCGACGGCAATCCCATGGTGTACAATAAGGAGGACCTGCTGAACCCGTACTTCATCGTGTACGGCGCGCGCCAGTCGTAATACTAATGTAAACACTCACTTCTCACTACGCGCTACGGTGGCTGACGCCCAGATTTTTGCGTTGGTAGTTTTACAACGGAGACGTGCGTCCAGTGCTTCGACAGGCAGTCTTCAACTCGCGTTCCACGACTACAGGCTAGCTAATACTGTCGTCGCGACATGCCGTGGTGGTGGTGGTTCGCGTGGTTGCCCACTGGCGACCCCACATGGCCCAGCGCCGAGGCGCCGACGTTCCGTAGCATCCCGCTCAGCGCCGGCTTGTGCCCCATGCGCATCAGCTCGTCGACGCTCTGCAGCAGGCACCGTCTCACTTCGTCGTAGCTGGCGACGATGAGGCTCTTCCCGTCGCGCGCGGAAAGAAGGATTTGCTCCTGGCTCCCGATGTCCAGGCGGTGCAGGCACTCGATCACCGCCGCCATGTCGAGCACCGCCCGCCCGCTGTCGTCTTCGCGATGGAACAAATAATCGCGAAATAATTTCACCACGTATCGATCTCCTGTCTCGCTCCATGCCTGGTCATTCGACTCGTTCCTCTCGGTTACGTAGGATATGAGAGCGATGAGTCGCAGCATGCGGCTGTTCTCCAACTCGTCGAATAGCAGCTTCGTCAAGTTGTCCGAATGGCCCCACACATTGCCCAGCTCCTCGGTGATTCGCGTCGCCGCTGTTTGCAGCACGTCGACAATCGTCACCGAGTTGCTGCTCGTCGCACCGTCTGTCAACACCTCGACTGTACGGATGAACAGTGGTGTGTATGGGGTGGAACGACGCAACACATCGAGCGAATGCGCAAGGCCGAGCGCTAACACCCCGCCTCGTACCGCACCACCATTCGAACGAAGCGCAAGCAAGAGAAGCAAATTGGCTAATGCACCGAGGTCTCTTTTCATATTCATTTTGGCGACCTCGCTCTCTGTAGCCTGCGCGCGCGTGGGAAGATGGTCCGCGCCGGATGGGTCAAGGATGTCATTCACTCCGGCGCCGAATAGCCGCACTCGATTGCGGCCCACTACTAACACGGCGGCGGGGTCAAGTGCACCGCGCAGTGCCAAGCCCCATTTGTGGCATTCTGCAACGGCGGAGAGCAGTTGTGTTGCGAGCGCCCACAACGCGTCTTCGGGTAATGGTGCAGGTGAACGCGATGGTGCGCCGTAACGCGGGATGGCGGGAAGAAATGCGGCGGAGAATGGTCGGGCGCGACCGGGGAATGCGTAGGAGAGGAATACCTCGTTCACAGTGGGATTGAACGAAGTTGCGCTGAACACCTCGCGTAGTGCGGCTATCCCCGAATGGCGCACTCGACGCCAACACTCGGATGCCCGAACTATCTGTGTCGACGACGCCGGCGGCACACCCACAACTCGCATAAGCATGCTTGGTTCCCCATCCGTGCCGCATATCGCTTTGTACAGCTGGATGTGGCAGCCTTGTGGCGGGTATAGTGACCGCGCAACGCCTTCCTCCATCGGGTACAGCATGCCGTATGCGCCGACGTATTCCGGCACATCTAACCCGGGTGCGCTGTTACGCGCGAGTAGCGTCGCCTCTTCTCGCGCGTGCTCGCGTAGTTCGCTGCTTGTGTACGTTTCGCCGGGGCCTCGCGTGGCGAGCGGTCGACGCCCCCGACGATTGTTGGGGTTGTTGTTATTCGTCGTGCCCCACGGGGACGATGCCGGCGGGGAGGGTCGCTGCACGATGCGCCGTGCCGCGGACGGCACAAATGGTTGCGCTAGGGCCGATGGTCGACCCGGAAATGAGGCCATCTCTGCGGGAGGCATTCGGGGGGGACCCCCGTGACGTATGCGATTCTCTGCGCTTCGCTCGATCGTCTGACGATTCGCCTTCTGTCCCCACCCCTTTCAGGTGTACGCGCGTATTCTCTCACACCTGCCTCCCTTTTGTTGCACTTCAGCTCGTGGGACGACGAAACGGTTAACTGTGATACTTTGACGTTCATGCTCGGGCGGTGCGCATGTGACACTGTAAGGCGTTGAGCTTCCTGTAATGCATTATGACACGTGGGTAGCTGGATCCTCTCATTGCCTCCATATTTACGGAACTCACGTTCGTACACTACGAAATTGAGCAGCGTTGATCCGTGCTACAGTAATCCTCGCCTTCGCGCTGAAGGTAAGTAACTGGACTAACTTGGTCCATCTCTTTCGCTGGAGGGGACGCATTCGTGCTTTGGGCTCCAGTGTTCCAATCGTGCGATCGACGAATATCTGTCGCAGCGTTCAACTCACGGAACTAGACAAGACTCCCCTTGCGTACAATATTCCTGAGTTACGGACTGGGTTGTCGGTGACCTAAATGAGTCATGGGTGTGGGAGTTGAAGAACTCGTTTCACTAGCTTTACAATGACACAACTATCTGAGGGTTACCACATTTATGAGCAATTCTCTACGAACACTTCTTCACTCAGTAACACTCTCACAATTCCTACTACATCAGCCACTACTTTGTCTAGTGGTTGTGCTGCGTCAATGACGTAACCTTCACCATCTCCTAGCGGTTGCAGCGCGTCATATTGGCTATCGAGCAACGTGCATGGCATGAACTCGTGGGTTCGTTGAGCCACACGCTCACGAATAATTTCAACCGGCGCGTCGAGATGAATGAAGGTTACGCTCCGAAGAACGTTTCGATAACGTCGTTTGAGCGCGGAACACGCTACTATGTCACCGTGTCGTATCTCTGTAGAGACACGCTCCAACCACGGCATACGGTCGGTATCATTTAGGGGGTGACCTGCGCGCATCTTTTCCACATTGCATTTGGGATGATAATCGTCGGCGTCGACGAAACGCAGATTCAGAGACTGCGCGGTAGTGCGGCCCACCACAGTTTTTCCGCAACCACTCACACCCATCAGCACAATGCGCATGTTTCGTAGAGAGTTACGATGGTGGGTCCA
>JAAUYH010127693.1_pt1 | contig 12683 bp, 6 predicted proteins | sample 7278061 | NCBI WGS metagenome assembly JAAUYH01 (sample SAMN14350203, study PRJNA611818) | marine sediment metagenome | isolation source: surface marine sediment (0.6m) | place: French Polynesia: Moorea | collected 2018-08
GGACGGTGGAACCGTGTAGGAACGAAAAAGTAGTGCACTATGCAGTGTCCATAAAGATTTGGCACGGGGTTTAGATAGTTCCTTAGATTTCATTTCGAACCAAGATAAAATGCAACCCAATATTTATTGCAACTACTATACAAATCTTCCTGTGAATAATCAGCCTGAGCCGCACGATTGGGGAGAATGGGAAGCATGGGACAATGTTTTTCCATAGAAAAAGTAGGCAAGCAAACAAGAACAACAAGCAACCAAGCTATTCTGGTCAGGGATAGAGGAAAAGATGGAGAGAGAAGTTACTGAATTTATGAAAACGACCATGAAGAGCTGATCCCGAACAAAGTGCGAAAGAGTGGTGGAAAAGTTGTTCTTCGAAGATTTGCAATTGAATCGTGGGATGACAGGGAGCAAAGGGCAGGAACCGAATGAAACTTTGATCTATGTTTTAAGAAAACAAGTGGTTCCTAAGAAGACAAGATTTTATTCAGCATTCTCACCAAGTACTCACGATAGGGTGCCACATTCCTGAGGCTCAGTCCATCCGAGGTACGTTGTTCAGGTTTCAGTACCACCGAAACACAGGAAGGGCGACTGTAACGAATGTTGTCGGCGTTGCAAGATGCAAAGACCGCGGCCGTGGCAGTGCGTCGCACGGTATGGGAGGTGTTAGTAAGGCAACAACGCCACCTGCTATATGCTACCAAGAAAAGGTGATGGAGGCGTTTACGGATGGGATCTGCTTTCTTGAATTCGGACAAGACGCGAAGGACAGCGATGTTCAGAATCAACTCGAGCGATGCATCTGCAGTTTCGGTGGGGTGACCACACACTCGTGCAGAAATGAAGAAACAGTCGTCGTTGGAAGGAGTGGTCAAACAAGGTGCAAGAGGCCAGCGCGCAAAGCGGCGCCCGTATGCGACGATTTGTGGCGGTCGCAAGCGGTGTTGGGCGCCGCCCACTATCCAAGCGGTTGTTGAGAGATGCACCACATAGCAAACTTCTGATATCGACACGGGACCAACAAATTGCGGAAGAGGTTTCCATGAATTATGAAACGTTCGGAACCTTACCTTCTCAAGGACCGAGCGCGCGCAATCTTCTTGGTCAAATCGCGTTTGGGGACGAGCACATCGAAATTCTGAAGTGACCTGATATTCAAGGCGACCTTGCAACGATTCTTCTCCATCAAAAGTGTAGATGCATCGCTTGAGCAGTTTCTCAACATCCCTGTCTTTCGCTTCCCATCCAAATTAAAAAAAAGCAAATCCCGTCCGTAAACGCCTTCTTCACCTTTCCTCGTAACATATCACACGCAACGATACCGTCTTTCTAGCACCTCCCATACCCTCCGTCATACTGCCACGACTACAGCCAAAGTGCCACACGCACTTGCACATCTTCAAACCCCAACAACTTTCGTAATAGTAGCCGTTCCTGTGTTCCAACAGTACTGCAATCTAGAACAAAATCTCCGGTAGCTCGACAGAGAAGCCTCCTCTAAACATGATTCGACATTGTCAAATGCTTAACAAAGCAAGTATGAACACGGATCGGTTGATTGGTCCCAATAGTATAGCTTGGGACGGTTCCGACATTCGTCGGATGATTGTTCACTTTCGCCTTCATGTTCTCGACACCCTTCTCCACCTCCTCCACGAGCTTGACAAATTTTACTGTGACATCTTCCAAGATTTTCCAACACTGCCGCAAGTTCACCACCAAGTTGTACGCTTTCAGCGAGCGCTGATGGTGCCAAGAACTTCAAGTGCAGAGATACGAGTTAGGTGGTTAGGGTGCGAGGAGAGAGTTGGTAGGAGCAGAGCTTCTCGGGTGTGATTAGTTGTCAAAATGGAGAGATTATTAGATTGTGCGGCGTAGATGAAAAGTGGGGGGTAAAAGGTGCAGAGCACAATTTGTGCTGTGCAGCTTGTACTAAAGGTGACTAATTACAGGTGTATGTCGGGCTTGGGCAGAAAATCAATTAGCAAGCACCGCAATTCTTTTTCAGTCTTAGCTTGCGAACGTTCATTGACCTCAATTGCCCATCGGCAAAGATTCACCGTTCAGGTCCAAATACGTTCAGCACCATTCACTCCAGTCCCGACCAGCACTCGGTGTTAACGTATGGCGAAGTTCGAACCCATTTCCTGCGAGTAGGAGGCTGTGCGTATGGGGACGGCTCTTGCCACAAACGAGTTCATCTTCTATATCACTTTCGCACTGTTCTTGCAACATACAATTTCGAGGGCGCCAGATTCACGACTAGGATGAGGGAAAACGATCGTCCTCCATCAGAAACCAGTGCACTCGCAGTAACGAACACCAACGAGCCCGATGAACGTACGAAAGTTCACTTTGCCCCAGCCCCGCACCGCAGGGCATGGAGGCGAACGATATGCGCGTGCTCCGAACCTCGAGGAAAAACTGGTACTAAGCAAAGATCAGATTGTCTCCTTCATGGTGACCTTCGGTACACGAGCGCCCGCTCGTGTAGGCGTACACACCCTAGAGATTCGCTGAATTCATTGTGCTTAACAAAGCCCTATACTTGCTTCTCAGCCAACGTGTTTCCTGTTCAGCAAGATTTCAAAAACGAACCCTCCACAAAACAATCGATTTCGAAATCGTTGGAAGGTCAATTAAGTTTTTGAGTTTGCTCGCAAATATGACAATCGCAACGATTACTTTTATACAGTACTGTTGAACGAAACGTGTATACGGAGTACGCTGTACCACGTATAGATGTACATTCAGAACTCAGCTTCTGGTCGTGAGCAAGGCCGAGTAACGCCGTTATGTAATTCCGAACGCAGCTTATATCGATGCAACCTCAGGCAAACACGTCTCGAAATCATTTAGAATGCTCATCGGTGCCATTGTGCCCATGTGTGCGGAAAGCTAGCTCACTGGCGTAGGTCCGCAGAGTACGATACTAACTGGCATATTCTTTTCTAGTAACGTTGAAGTAGTTCCAATCCAAAACTACCATGCGCCTTCTCCTCAATGAAACGAAACCCTGATGTCCTAGGCGAGCGACAGGGCGACAAGATTCGCACGATGCAAATGACATAGTTCAATTAACGAGCACCGTGCTTTACGTATTCTACCAACTGTACTTTATGTGCAAGCGCACAGGCATCACAAGCAGCGAGCACTGTGCACGAGCACGCCATAACTGCGAAAGCCGCAACAAAACAGAATAAACAGAGCGGAGTACGGCAACACGTCACCAACTCCGCCTCGCACTTAGATAGTACGCTTCTTGTTCTTCAAGTCATGCAGTCCTGGGTCCGTGATGTTAGCCAGGAATGGATGACGGCGTAAATGACTAGGTGCGGGTCGTGCATCTGGATTCCACACCCAGCATGTCTTGAGGAAGTCCTTTAGTTTAGGCGAGAAGTTGCGAGGAATCGGTGGGTGTCGATTTTGCGTCATGTGGAACATTGCCGCATGAGCACGCATGTTGTGGTACGGTCTTCTGCCGCACGCAAGTTCAAGCACAGTACAACCAAGCGACCAAACATCCACCGTCTTCCCATACTTCTTCCCCAGAATCATTTCCGGCGCAATGTACCAGGGTGTACCAACCAGCGCCGCGCCACCAGTCATAGTTTGCACGTCCACCGCGCTACTTACACCGAAGTCCGTAATCTTGATCAGCCCACTCGGGCTGACAAGAATGTTAGCCGGTTTCAAGTCACGATGAGTTACGCCAACCTTGTGCAAATACTCCAGTCCATCGACAATTTGGCGCGTGATCCTCGCCACCATATGTTCCGGGAACTTGGAAATCTGTGACAAGTGATCCGCGAGCGACCATCCCGGAATATATTCCGCAACAAGATTCAACTCGGCATTCTCACCAAAGAAGCACCCACGATAAGACACCACATTCTTGTGGCTCAGTCCATCCCAGATACGCTGCTCTTTCACGGCGCGCCTCGCCGCTTGCTCCGACTTTTTCTTCGCTTCCGGCGTATCGTTCAACGGGGGGTGGAATCGCTTCACCGCGACCAATTCCTTGGTGGTCAAATTTTTCGCCAAGTAGACGGTCGCGAATCCACCACGGCCGAGCACCGGTCCAATTTCAAATACATCTTCTTCCGGCTCCTCGAACGTATCGACGGTGGATATCGTGTCCGGTAGTTGTTGCTGCGCGCGTTTCGCAGGCTCGGCGGAAGCCGTTGTGGCCGAGATCGCACTCTGAATAGCTTGGATAGCGGCGCTAATCAGATTACCAGACGAATCCGATACCTCGTCCTTGTCGATTCGAGTAGCACGAGGAATCATATCGATGTTGTCGCTGCGTCGCCGCGACGGTGTTCGTGCCGATGTACCTTGCGACGTTTTCGACCGACTAGACGAAGTAGCACTAGAACCAGTAGGTGATCCACCCTCACGACGACGGCGATCCGCATCATGACGCTGATACTGCGGTCGGTGAACAGAGAAAATACGGTTTGAAGAACGGAACTGTTTGGCTCTTTGACCCTTCATATTCGGAGCTGTGTTACTGTTACCGGTCTGAGCCGAAGATAACGCACCAGCAGTAAGAATGTAGTTTCGTGACGCAGTTCCTAGGCCAGCAATTGTCTGAGGAATATCGTCCTTCTGTTCCGCAGATGCTTCAACCTTGATACGACGACCAAGATCGTACAAGTACGCAGTAGAGCGGCCAAGGATGGTATCATGGCGAATTCGAATTCCGATTTCACGTAATACTTCCGCTCGAAAGTTGGGTCCAGCCTGCGCGACAATAAGCAAACCTCGGAACGCCTCTTTCTTCAAATTCTTCTTAACCGCGTCATCAACGCCGTCGGAGACGGCCTGTTCGTTCTCATCACAACCAGAAATCTGTGCCATTAATCCCGGTCCATACACCAGGCGACGCACGGCGTCCTTGTTTTCAACGCACAAGTTGGCCATCGCACGGAAGAGGTCGACCGCTAGATATTGATCCTTCTTCGTAAACTTGAATTTGCGAACCAAAGTGCCCTGCACACTTTCGCCCATACTGGCGGCACGACTCGCCACAATCTCGACGCCGTTCTGATGGACGACGGCATCACGGCCGACCTTGCTCGCCGCCATGTTTCCAATGGTTCGCGTAGCTTCCGCGGCAATCTCCGCATCGAGCTCTTTCTCAATGACACGAAGGGCATTCTCGATGATGCCTTCCTCCACAAGACCAATCGTCCACTTGGTGTTCAACGAAAATTCGGCCAATGCGCGAAGCGAATGGAATTGAATGGAAGGGATGCGGCGGTCACGCGCCAAGACCGCGGCCACACGGAGGCCACCATGTTTGTGCACGTAACTCTGAAATTGGTTGCCATAGCGAATGATGTTTGCAAGCGCGGCGATACACTCGGTCGTATGAGATTGCTCCGCTGCATGACGTCCTTCTAACCGTCGAACCATGAGACGCACGAGCTGAGTCTCACGAGCGACGACACGCGCATTGGCTTCGGAAAATGCGCTGAGATTGCGAACCGATCTCCCGGCGCCACGCCAGGCGTCGAGCATTTGCTGATGGCCGCCGTCGCCATCAGCGGCAGCCGCCGCATCGCGCGCCAGCGCAGACTCAAGTACCGCGAGATAACGTTTGTTCGCGAGTAATGCGGCGCCTTCGGGCTCGGACGATAGCCGACCAATGATGTCGGTGGCGGAAGCAAGTAAGCGCGGTTCCCTCAGCTCCACAGCCGCGGCGAGAGCGCGCAGCAGTCGTTCACCGGCGTCGGTGATGACGCGGTGTTTGGGCATTCGCTCCGCGCGTGATCTCACGGTGCCGAAGAACTTGAGCACATCAGAGGGCGACGCGCGCGACGAACGCGAGCCGGAATGTTTGCGCACGGGCGTGACGGGCGGTCGCGGCGTCGATGACGCGATGGCATGTCGGTGGGGATGTGGGGGCGTGGCGGAAGACCCGGAGCGCCGCGTCGGTGTTCCACCGGACTTGCGGCGCGGGGGTGTACGATGTTGGCCATTGCGAGGCACGTTCTCCTTGGTGTAGGGAGAAGTGGGGGGCATTCTTGCGGTGCAGCTCGTCGAAGCCGCCTCCTTGACGACGAAGGGCTTGGTCCGCGAGGGGTGTGGTAGCTTACGGAGTGTCGACGCGGGCGTGCCAAGTCGAAACCATATCGAAACGGGGACCGTTCATGTAACGGCTCGTTTCGCCTCGATTTTGTCGCCGGTCATGCTGTGTGAACGTGCTCTCTCTGCCTCGACTGCGCTGTTGGAGCTGACCTGAACGGTCAGTTCCGTGGGGTGGCTAGAATTTGGTGTTGGTAAAATTAACGGAATTTTAGGCATCGCGTGCGTGCTCGAGGGATGCATCTCGGAAAGTAAGTCGTATTTTTTATCGTTACAGCCGAGCTACAGGATTTGTTTTTTCGTTAAAATGCGGCGAGAAACACTCGAGTAAGGCAAATGATATTGGGGCCAAAATAGAAACATTGTACGCAACCTCAATACTGTACTGGATCGAACTAGAAGATCAATTCGCGTAGAAATTCAAAGAGGTACAGTAGTACAAATTCACCTCGTATTCGTACACAACCGGGCATCAACTGAAACTAATCCCTACATCTGTGTTTTGCGCTATGATATAGTTGCTCCACGGTGTCGTTTCGTCGCAGTCAAGTTATTGTGTTCTCGAAATCCCGATTAAAGCTTGTTCGGATTTGTTTTTGAACAAGTGAATTTACGAACGTCGCACTCCTGTTCACGCCCACTTCCGTACACATTTCGGAAATGTGTGCTGGAATCGAGCGAGCTTTCGGGCAAGTGATATCAACAATTCAATGAAACAAAAAAGTGAAAAAGGTGACAATTCATGACGGTAGCCACAATAGTGTACCGCGGGAATGGGATAATGAGGCATTGGACTGCTCATCAAATGGCGGAGTACGGTCCAACAAAGTCGAGAGGTGTACTGCAGCGCAGCACTGCTCACATAATACAGTACGCTATTTGTACAGCAGTGAGAAATGGGCAGGAACAATTCCGTAATGATTTTGACAAATGAATAACTCAGAGAGAGTGTGTACGAAATTATTTCGAAGATTCCAGCAAGTGACAATTCGGAGTAGAATTTCGCTAATTTCTAAGCAGTTGGCATTGTCGCACCGTATCATAACGTGCATGCTGGCGAACACTTGTGTACTACGCCGACCGCCGACCACCCACTTTCTCACTTCACTTGTCTCACACATTCTCACAACAACATCAACTTGTTCATTCTCTTCACACTTCTCACTCTTCACTCTCTCCTCTCCTCTCCTCTCCTCTCTCGCTTTCTCGTGACAACGCGTATCGATCACGACGCCCAACATTCTTTCGAACGTCGTGCTAGTTCTTCCTACTCTTCACTTTCCTACAAGGTACGCGCCAACCCTCACACAAACTCACGCGAGTCTTCACAATCCTGCTCGCCTCACTTTCTAATCTCCAACGCTAACCGACTTATCTTCATCAACCAAGTAACCTTTCTTTACTCGGTTCACCTGCCCAGTATGGCGACTAATGGCGTGGACGAAATAACGAATGCCACTGCGAATCTCACGGTGAACGGTGGTTCGACGAATAGCACCACCCCCGCGTCTCGCGGTGGCCGTGGTGGTGCGCGCGGAGGCGCTGCGGGCCGTGGTGGTCGTAGCGGTGGAGGCGGTCGTGGCGGTACCCGCTACATTCCGCCTCATATGCGTCAGAAAATGCTTCATTCCGACAGTAATGGCATGCCTCACGGAAACGTGGGTTCTACCGGCTATCAGCACTACGCGCGCAATGACCGCATGGCCGCGTTTGGTGGCGGCGGTCGTGGCGGCCATCGTAGCGGTGGCGGCGGCCGTTGGTCTGATAACCACAATTCCAACCGCGGTCGCACTTGGGGCGACAAAGGACCCGCGAGTCAGAACAACAACAGTCGTTGGAACAACGATGAATCGCCGTTTGCCGGCAAGGAGGACATTCAGATTTTCAATGGCATGAACACTGGTATCAACTTTGAAAAGTACAATGATATCCCTGTCGAACAGTCTGGTAATAATGAAGTGCCTCCCATTGATGACTTTGAGTCTTCTGGTCTTCACATCCGTCTACTCAAAAATATTCAACTGGCCAAGTACACCACACCCACGCCGGTCCAAAAGAATGCCATTCCGATTATTTCTGCCAAACGTGATCTCATGGCGTGTGCGCAGACCGGCTCGGGTAAGACTGCGGCGTTCCTCGTACCCACGCTTCACTGTATGCTTGAAATGGGCGGTCCGCCCGCACCCCCCGCACACAATCATCAACGTGGCCGTCGTCGCGTTTTCCCAACTGCTCTCGTGTTGGCACCCACGCGCGAATTAGCTTCTCAGATCTACGATGAGGCGCAGAAATTCTGCCATCAGACTGGCATCCTTGCTCGTGTCGTTTATGGTGGTGCCGATGTGCGTGACCAATTGCGTCAGTTGGACCGCGGTTGTGATTTGATTGTTGCGACTCCCGGACGTCTAGTTGACATGGTGGAACGTGGTCGTATTTCGCTCGAATGCGTGAACTTCCTCATCCTCGACGAGGCCGACCGTATGCTCGATATGGGCTTCGAACCTCAGATTCGTCAGATTGTGGAGTGCTGCAACTTGCCTCCCAAGGGAATGCGTCAAACTCTCATGTTTTCTGCGACGTTCCCGAAAGAGATTCAGCAACTTGCTTCTGATTTCCTCGAGGACTACCTCTTTCTGGCTGTTGGACGTGTTGGTTCTACCACTGACTTCATTCAGCAGCGTGTAGAATACTCTGATGAATCGTCGAAACGTGACATGGTACTCAAGCTACTCAACACTATTCCTGGTCTCACGTTGGTGTTTGTCGAAACCAAGCGTGGTGCGGACTCGTTGGAGGACTTCCTCATTCGCGAAGGTTACCCTGCGACGTCGATTCATGGCGACCGTACCCAGCCCGAACGCGAAGATGCGCTGCGTTCATTCCGCTCTGGTCGTACTCCGATAATGGTTGCAACTGATGTCGCAGCACGTGGTCTTGATATTCCTAACGTGACCCACGTTATCAACTTTGACTTGCCTAATGATATTGATGATTATGTGCATCGTATTGGACGTACTGGTCGTGCTGGTAACTCTGGACTTGCAACCGCGCTTATTAATGAAAAGAATCGCAACATTGTCCGTGAGCTTATCGAACTACTGACTGAAGCGGGCCAGGAAGTTCCTCCCTTCCTCACGCAGATGTCGTCGTATGTTTCCAGTGGCGGCGGCGGTGGTCGTCGTCGCAATGGACGATTCGGCGGTCGTGATTATCGTAAGGAAGGTGGAGGTGGCGGTGGTGGCCGTTCGGGAGGCGGTCGGTCAGGTGGCGGCGGTGGATATGGCGGACACGGTGGCTATGGCGGTGGCGGTGGTGGCTACGGCGGCAGTGGTTATGGAGGTGGCGGCTACGGTGGCGGAAGCTATGGTTATGGTACGTTATTGGGTTAGCTCTCGAGTTGACGACGACTTTACTAACATATTTTTCGAACAGGTGGCGGTGGTTACGGGGGTGGTTATGGAGGAGGCTCCTGGTAAATCTCTTGAGAAGAAGGGGTGCCAGTCCTGGGCAAGCATGAATGTGTACATTACTATACGGGCGCTAACAGCCCAGGTTCATCAGTGAGCCAAACAATTTTGGAACTGTGAGACTTGGGATACAAGGAAAGTGTACGGAAGATGCAAGGGCCCCAGGACGCGCGCGCGAGCTCTTTTAGATCTTGGCAGAGAGCACGGAAACTTGAGCGCGAACCGCATCCTAAACTTTGGCTCGGTGTTCCAATATTGTATTGATGCTCGCTTTCGTGACTGCTCTTGTCTGAGCCGCGTTCACTGGACGCGCGAAACACACGAGCGGTCGCCACTATTACTACTACTTACGCGAGGGCTGCGTTCAGGCAGTTCTTGCGACTGACCTTGATCGGAATGCCTGGTGATGCCAAGAGAAATAAAAAGATCAACCTAACGTTGACATTAAACTTGCGATACATTTCTTTTTGAAGCTCAGAGTTTGGAGAGGAATCGAGAGGTACAAATGGTCCCTAGCTCGTGTTTATTTGAGCCGACTGCAGTACAGCGCAGTAGTATCAAGCATCAAGCGAGTTGCCGCAAATTTCTGCGACATCCTTTGACAGTCCTTCCGTTGCCATAATGCGTTCCAGCTGCTCGCGCATCTGATTCTGACGGAGTTCGTCGTATTTCTTGATCTTCGTAAACACTCTTGCTATTCTTGCGGCAACTTGTGCATTCGTCTTGTCCAAACGTAGGACTTGGTCCGCCATGAACTTGTAGCCGCTGCCGTCGGTGGGGATGTGCATATTGCCGGAGAAGCCGCCCAGCACCGCGTAGATGCAATTGGGAACCGAGAAATCGAACGCTTCGTGTTCCATGAGGCCCTTCACGATGTCGAGTGCGTCGTCGCGCGGCGCGCTCGCCTGGATCTGCAGCCACTTGTTGAGCACCAGCTGGTTGCCCTTCCACTTGTCGGCGAACTCGGCCAGCGCAGGCTCGCGCTGCGCGCTCTTGCCGGACGCCAGCGTCGCGAGCGCGGACTGCACCTCGGTCATGTTGCTGGCGGCGCGCACGACGTCGAGCGCGCGCTGCGCCACGTCGTCGCGCTCGAGCAGGGACAGGTACGCGAGCGCGACGTTGCGGAGAGCGCGCTTGCCTTGCGCCGCGACGTCGAGCGTGTACTCCACGTCCACGGGGGCGTCGAGCACGGCCTGGAACTCGGCCTCTAGGCCCTTGGCCAGCGCGGTGCGGAAGTGCTTGCGCGACGCGCGGATCTTCACAGGGTCGCGCGTGCTCACCTGCTCGAGGATGTACGACTCGGACGGCAGCCCGAACAGTTCTGCACGCAGCGCCATCGCCACGCTCTCGTCCGTGAGCGCCTTGCGGAACGCGTCGATGACGGTACCTGGGATGTCGGGCAACGCGTCATTCTCGACGCCCTCGCTGATGAACTTCATCGCCAGCTTCTGGCCCGCCTCCCACTTGTTGAACTCGTCGGTGTCGTTCGCCATCTGGAATGCCAGCTTGTCGACCGCTTCTCCCTGCGGGTAGCTGAACTTGACCGGTGCGCTGAAGTGGCGCAACATGGACGGCATGCTGCCCTCGGGCACGTTGTGCAGCACGAAGGTTTGCTTCTCCTCCTGGAACACGAGCACCTTCTCGAGCTCGGCGTTTCCGTCGCCCAGGTCGACGGGCACCGGTTTGCCATCCGGCCCGATGATGCCGGTCTTCACAGGGATGAGAGCCGGTAGCTTCTCGGGTTGCCTGTACGTCGGCGGGACCACCTGGCTCATGTTCAAGGTGAGCGTCTTGTTCTCGGCGTCGTACACGCTCTCCACGGTGACGGATGGAGTGCCGGCCTGGTCGTACCAACGCTTGAAGCGGTCGTAGTCGAATGCAGTTGGGTTGGCGTCGTGCAACGCCTTCATCCATTCATCGGTGGTCACGGCCTGTCCATCGTGACGAGAGAAGTAGATGTCGGTTCCCTTGCGGTATCCCTCGGGGCCGCACAGAGTGTGCAGCATCCGAATCACTTCCGCGCCCTTGTTGTACACGGTCGATGTGTAGAAGTTGTTGATCGTTTGGAAGAATTGCGGTCGAATCGGGTGTGCCATGGGGCCAGAGTCTTCCGCGAATTGCGCGCTACGCAGGATGTCGACGTTGCGAATACGGAACACGGAGGTGGAGTTCATATCCTCGGAGAAACACTGGTCGCGGAACTCGGTAAGACCCTCCTTCAGCGAAAGCTGGAACCAGGACGACACGGTCACGCGGTTACCTGAGTAGTTGTGGAAGTACTCGTGCGCGATGACGCTCTCTACATTGGTGAAGTCCACATCGGTGCCGGTCTCCTTGCTCACCAGAACATACTTCGAGTTGAAAATGTTCAGTGATTTGTTCTCCATTGCGCCCATGTTGAACGAGGATCTGCAGTTGAAGAGTTAGTTAATCGGCAGTCACGATTTCAGATAGAGGAAGAATGGTGAAACGTACACAGCCACAATGTTGAAAATGTCCAGCTACGCTCGCAAACCACAATGTTAGTACCCAGTTATTCACAGGGAAGACGACGAGTACTTACGTCATATTCTAGCCCATACACTTCTTCCTCCCATTTCATCGACTTCTTCAGAGATTCCATTGCATGCGTACACTTCGGCAGTTCGTTCTCACCTGCGACGTAAATGCGCAGTTGCACATCACGGCCTCCCTTGGTCGTGAACGTGTCTTCCAGATTAACGAGGTCGCCCGCGACGAGTGCAAAGAGATAGGACGGCTTCTTGAAGGGATCCTCGTACTCAGCCCAATGTCGACTCGCATCACCGATGACTTCGCCTGATTCTACAAGGTTCCCGTTCGACAATAAGACAGGGAATTTTTCTTTGTTCGCAGTGATGCGTACTTTGTATTTTGACAACACGTCGGGACGGTCCGGGAAGTAGGTGATGCAACGGAATCCCATGGCCTCGCATTGTGTCACATACAAGCCATCGGACATGTACAGTCCATTGAGCTCGGTGTTTTTCAGTGGCTTGATGCGAACTTCAGAGGTGAACTTGAACGGTTCGGTGGGAACGCCGGAAATCACTAGATTTCCTTTCTTCGTGTCGATGGTATACGATGATTCGGGTATCACTTCAC
>JAAUYH010007606.1_pt1 | contig 12682 bp, 12 predicted proteins | sample 7278061 | NCBI WGS metagenome assembly JAAUYH01 (sample SAMN14350203, study PRJNA611818) | marine sediment metagenome | isolation source: surface marine sediment (0.6m) | place: French Polynesia: Moorea | collected 2018-08
GGCCCCTCCATGGTCACCATGGTGGGCCAGCTCCTCATCGCGTCGCCGGAGCCCCTGAACTCGACGCAAATATACGACAAGCTCGTCGAAACACGAGTCCGTTTACTGGAAAACCTCGGCTCCCGAGCCGTCATCGAAAGCTCGATTCGGTCCGCAATCACAGCCAATCCGCACATATTCGAAACAATCCCCGCATTCGACTTGCAAAAACGCGCCGAGGCTGTGGGCGAACCATCGCGACCGCATGCACTCGCGGGCTTTACCGTGCGAAAGAATCATCGTCTACGATTTCTGCAAGCAAGTACGAAAGAAGCAAGCGAAGCGAACGGCAAAGCATCAACTTCGAATGGCAGAGGAACCAGTCACCAGCGCGGTGTGAAGCGACGTTTGATGGATTCCGATTAAAGGAAATGATGTACAATAGACAACTTTACTGTGAATGTCAGGAACGCGAAGAGTAAGCTAGCTTGGATACATGGCACTTGCGCCCCACAGTCAGGATTCCGCAGGGCTGACTTCTTTCTCTGTCTCGCCATCCGTCCAGTTGTTGTCGATAAATAATGAGTAGGACTGGAGTCGCGCAAGTTTCGACTCGATATGTTCCGCCGCGATGTCGATTTTTCGCATCGGGCGTTCTGTCGCGTGGGCCTCAATGTCCGTCTTTCTGAAACGTTCGCTGGCATGCCACCGTTCACGACGCGCCTTCCGTGCGATATCCAGCTCAATTTCGATTTTCTCGTATTCCAGATCGTCCATCACCTTCCTCAGTTCTGGGATAGTGTCCGCCCCATCAACCGTCGCACGAATCGCCTCAAGTCGAGCTTGGCACCAGGAATCAACGGTTTGTTCTGCCGGTGCCACGGAAGACACATGCACGTTGGGTTTCGGTGCGCGATACGCGCCTTTCAACCATGATGGGGTCCCATTCGCACCCGGGTCTGCCGCACGAGGCGATGGGGACGGTCCGGAGCGAGAAGCACCGGGTGGAACACGAGAGGCGCCCGGCGGTGGCATGCGATGATTCCCATAGGGCGGTCCTCGACCACCACCCGTACGCATGTTCCCGGGCGTTCGTGGCGTCCATCCTACAACCGCCGGACCGGACGGCCCGCCGTAGCCGCGCCCTTGCGAGCGGCCATACCCGCCACTGTTGTACCCGTAGCCCGGGGGTGGCGGCGGTGGTCCCGGATACTGCGGGTTGTGGCCGTGCCGTGGCGGCGATGAGGGGCTGCGACGCGAACCAGACGGCGCTCCGTTCCCGGCGCTCGACATGACAGATGTCACAGAAGCCTTGGGGTGATGGCAGTGAGGAATTGGCGGCGTTGCGAGGAAAAGGGATTTCGAAATTCCCGAAATCAAATAACTCAAAAAAACATCGGGGCATGTTCGCTTTCTTGATAACGCTGGTATGACATCATTGAGCTCAAAAGTGATCTACCTCAATATGAAATCAGTCGCTATCCGCATCCACACTAGAACAACCCGTCGCTCTCGAACTCTTCCCGGGAAGTGTGCACTGTGAAAAACATGGCTCAGCAAATACGGGATCCGCGCTTGGCGCGGGTGGCGTTGTTCCGAACCGAAAGCGACAAGAAAAGTCCTCGAAATCGGGGTCGACATGGAGTGGGATGCCCATATCTTCAGAACACGTGTTAGAATAAAGCGTTGTGAAGTAGACAGATACGACCGAACTTACTTTCCTCAAAATATTGTTGCGTAGGTAATTTGCACGAGTTGATACAAACATTCACGCAGCCTGCTTCTTCGAGATAGCGACAACGCTCGATTTCAGCAATCGACCTATCCTCGGCGGAGATTTTCGAATGCCCCATCAACCACTGCGTAGTGACAACTGTGACCAAAGCGCACATTTTCGCGGATAGCTCGGTATCGAAGCGAACGAAGACAGCGCGAAAAACGCGCGGCAGCCAAAGCGGTATCAGGTTTCGTAAGACCTCCAACGCGGCTCGCCTCAATTCCGAATCGCTCGCACGGTACTGAATCGCCAGCGCCCGAATGGAACGCGCGACGCGGTCGTACCCGGTGCCACTAAGTGGGGTGTGCAGCTGACCGTCGAGCGCACGCTGGAACGTGGCCATGAAGAGCGCGTTATGTGGCGCGCGGTCCACACGGGTGTAGTCGGGCGGTGGCGACGTAGGACCGCGCAATTGGCAAGTCGCCGTAGTGCGCGGTGCGCGCAATATGGGCGCGGTATTCCGCACGAACAAACAGTGCGGACGGCGGGCGCGCTTTCCACTGGGTCGCCCTGTCGACACGGCAACCCACTCACGCTCGCCGCACGCGGGTGGGCGGTACGTGCACATGCTTCGATATCGGACCCGTGGTGACGTCGTTCGGCAGCCGAGCAACGAAACAACGTGTACAATAAACCTGGGCTGAGCCAATGGCATTGTTTTTCTTGCATCATCTGTTTTCTCAACACCAAACTGGCCAGTTTTCAATCTCATGATTCCTCGCCGCCCACTCTCCTTTGCTCGGCCCGCTGTCGCAGTACAGTATACCGTACAGATCGATCACGGACAGTGGCAACCTCTTTGTTAGATCCGATTCCTCTACGCACCTACAGTACGCAAGCTACTGCACCTCGCCTCAACCACTGTATAGACCTCTCCATCGGGAAGAAGTAAACCTCGCACACACAATAAAAAAGGGTAGGAATATCGACGCATTGCTGTAGCACGTGGCTCAGGGCCACACACATTCGCGGGTAGTTCGCGGGGTCGTGGGGGCGAGCTCGGAAGGGGCGAGTGGATTGTAGTGTACATAGAAAAGTTTTACTTAAGCAGTGACGGTGTGCACTGACTAACTAGCATCACCGCGTGAAGAATGTCTCTGATGCCACAACAAGTTTGTATAGCTTCCGGTCGACTTCGGACGAACCACACTTCCGATATGCTTGCGCCGCCATCTCATGGATCCTCATCCGAGCTATCACCCCAACCACCTCTTGGTCCACCAGCCGAAGACGGTCCCGCCCTGCCCGCACCACCTCCAATGGTCATGTCGCGAAATGCATCACGCACCTTCCAACTGGGACCCGACGATGAGGCGGCACCGCGTATACGAGGGTGGTGATCGAATCCACCACGTGAAGATCCGGCTCGTAGACGGGCCTGATGCGATTCAAGAATACTGCGCTCCAATGCGACCTGCTCCAATTCTTCCTCGGTCGCCAACGAATCGGCGAGCGCCGCGATGCGCGCGTCATCGGCAGCCGACCCATAGGAACCACGACGAGTGGCGGCAGCCGCTGCAAGTTTCTTCGCGCACGTGGCCGGCGGCGTCGTGCCCATAATCGCGTTGTAGTGACTGCCACGATGGAACGACAATCGAAGAACCGGCCCACCACTTCCAACCACGGGCGAGACCACAGCCGCGGGAGTGAGGGAGTAGGCGTACACCTCGATACGTGCACCGAGCAGGTCGGCGGCGGCCTGTAGCTCCACGTGATTGCCGTGTGTGCCGTCACGGCGTTTGCGTCGTACATAGCGAGGAAAATCTTCGGCGACAAACTGACTAAAATAATCACGTTCCTCCACGACGTAGTCCATCACGCGCGCGCGCAGCGTGCCGTGTAAGTCTTCTTCACCCCACGCCGCGTATGCAATGGCGCGGAACAAGCAGTTCCCGTCGGCTCGCACCTCGGCCACACGCCACGCGCGGCGCGACAATTCCGCGCGAAACATCGCCTCCCGCTCCTCCGAGCTCAACGACGGCAACGTAGCCGCCATTCCAACACCTGCCGCTTCCGCGGCAGCGGCTGCCGCCACTTCCGCCGCACGCGCACCATGCTCGTCTTCACTGTTATACGCCTCAGAAGCTAGCGAAGACCCGCTATTGCTTTCACGGTCAACTTCCTTACCAGGCTTGTCATTTGATACGGGTCCCGGGGATGGCGCAGTGATGGTAGTGGTAGTTGTAGTAGTTAACGTAGGCTTGGGTGTGGTGTGCACAGGAGACGTGGTTTCTTTGGCGACCGGAGACGAGGGTGTGTGCACCGTAGCTTCTTTGAGTCCGGCGGCGAATGCGAGTGCAGCGGCATTCGATGGTGGTCGATTGGAAGACGAGGCCACAACGTTGCCGGGCGGTTCGGTCACTTGCGGCGCCGTGGCGGGTGGCGAGGGCGTGGCGGGCGCGGCGCCCTCGAGTGGTTGCACGGCCGTGCGTTCAGGTTCATCGCTCTCGGGCGTGTCGGTGGCGCGGAAGCGCATGCTTCCTCGGGGCGTGGTTCAAGTGTTCGAGTCGGCGTGCGCTGCTCGGATGCCAAGCTGAGCGTGCTAAGGACAATGCCTTACGATTCGCTACTGCGCTCTTGGTTAACAGAACAGGTGTGGTGTAACATAATTTTTCCCGAAAACAAGGCTTCCCGTTTTCTGCGCGCAACGAAAACGGAAGCATTCTAGAAACTTTCTTGCGCGCGCTCGAGTATTCGCCATGCGGAAAACGTAATTTCTCCCAATTTCTTCCCCGCTTATCGAACCTCTTATGACACCGGCACCCGCCAGGCGCAGTTCCTACGTGACGCAGCCATTATAGACCAAGAATGTGAATGTCTCCTTTTAGATCTGTATTTTCTTCTACGTGGAATAACCGAATCGAGACCCATGTTCTCTGGGACATCTACTAACTAGGGTATGCTACCCTTCATGTATCGCTGTATACCTGTATTGCTCGTCTGAATACATGATCATAATAGGAAAGGTCATTGAATTCTTGTCACGTCAAAATATGCACTGAACTGAAATAAACTACGGTATACCACGATCAAAGTAAACAAATAGAGAGACTCAGTCGATTTGAAATAATTTTACATCAGATTTGCTGCTCAAGTTTTTGCACAAACCCATATAATCGATTCAATTCGCTTATACTTTATTCTCCCGATTGCCACATCACCTGAGTAAATTAGTACCTCGGGACAATTTTCGAAACCACTTTATTTTAAAATAAAACTTAAATTTTCCTTGTTTATTTCTTTCAAGAAACCTATTTTCGCTTACGATGTTCAATCGAAATAATACTGTTCAGCAATCTATATATTCCTCAATTGAGACCTAAATGTTAAATAGTTTACAATAAAAAAATGTTTCTCTACTCTACTGTTTAGTGAACCTAGCTCTCGAATACATCTCAAGTTTCAGCTATTCTTTTTATATATTACTTCATAAAAGTGACAATCCTTTTATACTACACTCAATAGGTTAATGGATTATCCTTATTTGATTCTTCTATGTATAAGGAGGATAATACGAAGATCATTAAGCTTTAATTAGGTAAAAGAATAAAAAATTGAATTATATATCAGTGTACAGTGATCAAAGATCAAAAAAATCTAAACCAATCAAATTCCTATCGAGTTGATAGCTCTTGACCAGATTCAGAGCAATTTTTCTTATTCTTTCATCATTTTCATTCCTTTTGTTCAAATTTCAAGTTACGCAAAAATAAATGTCAACTGAAAATGTCAAGCTTTTGATTTACAAAATAATAATTTCTTATACAACGTTTACGATCAAAATTATGTGGATTCTACCTTTCTCCATTCATGATACCAGTAATGCCGGATGGAGTATTGTGCCCAATAAAAACATCATACTTATGTTCATCTTTTGCAACAATAACTTGATCGGGTACATCCAATTTCATAACTTCTCGCCACATTAGGCGAAATTTAGAGAACATCAAGTTTCGGCGTACTTTCAAGAAGGATTTAGGAACATTCTCTATTTTCAATGACTCTGAATTCCATCTATTCATGAATATCGAATTTCTTGGTCCTTTTGCTTTTCGATAGTACTCTTCCCACGACCTTACTTTGTAATGAACAATTCCGATGCTAGGAAGCTGAGAACTTTTTTCTAAAGATAGGGTAGTTTTCAAGAATCTATATCCAACGAAGCTGTTGATCGTATGAACATGGGAGTCCGGAAGCACATGCATGGAATAAGCTATTGTCTTTGGAGGTGTGCGAGTTTTCGGAGGTATCCTGTGAATAAAAGACTCCGGAGGCGGATCATTGGGCTGTTTTAAAATTCCGGATGATCCCATGTCAATAGGCTTCATGACAATCTGCGAAAAACCATTGAGTTTTGCATATCTCAAATAAGATCTAAGCATTGCAGGCTTCGGTTTCATACTTTTCGCCCAAGTTCCAGAATATCGAAGCGCAATATATTCGTCAACATCGAAAAGAATCACCCAATGGCACCTTGTCCTTGCGTGGACAAGGAAATGATTCTGGGCTTGCAGCTGAGACTTTGGCCAGGGCCAATGCAAGATTTCGATATCCTCCCTATTTTTGTATTTTCTCACCAAATCCATTTCGCAGCCATTATCATAGATGAAAAACTTGTCTACTCCTATTCGGCGATGATACGAAACCCAAGGATCTATAAGCTCTGGAAACAGAAGTTCTTGAGTCATGGCGCATATTTCATATTTTTCTTCTACTTTTTCCGACTCATCTTCAATTTGTCCATCCCATTTTACAGTTGAAGGAAATAAATACCTTCCATCTCCCAAACGATTTTTTTCCAATTCCGTTCTAGCAATTCTGTCAATTAAAGGTTTCGGCTTGAGTTCATATATCGTTGTCGATACTACAAGCGTAATTCTTTCATTCTTTTTTATAGTTTCAGTGACGTGACAGCCGTAGACGCCTGTCGAATTAAAGAATACGGGATATTCTTTCTCGCCTATCATGCAAGATGTGACGTTCATCTTATAATGTTCCGAAGTGCCGTAACTTTCTCTCTCCGTTCCTTGAGTGTACAGAAATATAATTGGAAGCTTGCTCCTTGCAATTTGTAGTAATTTTTCGGGTACCAAGTCATTCGGCATGATCACGGAAGCCATGTAAACCAGCGGGATGTAGAAGTTTTGTTCAACTCGTGTTTCATGTTTGTAATTTTTGCCAAATACCTTTTTCAACGGAGGTATACTTGATTTTTGTCTTCTTCGAGTAGTAAGGCAAATATTTAAACTTAGTAGACATAGAACGGAGACGCAGATGTAGTTATACGATGATATGACTTTAAAGCCGTATGGAGGCTTGCGTTTCATGGTTCACCTCTGACTCGAGAAACTGAGAATGCCTGTTATTTTCTGCAGCATTAGATTTCGACAAAACATTGAGTTTAATATTCGGGAAGTATTTACCTTGATGGCTTGTATTTTTGTTGGATCATTTATTAGAGGGCCACAGTTGATTATTATTGTCACCTTGGCGAACATTCCGTGTCAAGGACTAAAATTAGGGTCTATAATTTGTGGTCGTACCAAACAGGTTCAGGTACCAATCACGTGCATTACACTGGAGGTCACCCACGTCGAGCAGTCGACTCTGCCTCACATCGACACATAGCGAGAGGAAAGCAACGATGCACAAGAGCATGTGAAGATATCGAGGAACGATAGTTTCGCAGATTCACACGGCGTTCGTTGGGGTTGTACATGATTTCGTAGAGGGGGCGTCGGCCAGGCTGTGGAAGGAAGAAGATGCAACGGCGAAGGTATCGGACACCACCGCATCTGGTGGGCGGCGTGCGATTGGCCGCACTGCCGTGTCGGCCGCGGCCTTACGCGATAGCGACGCTGGTGTGCCGGCGTGGCGAGGGCGGGGAGAAGCACGTCGCGTCGGTGCCCGCCGAATCGGCGCTGAGCTCGTCGCTCACGCAGCTGGGCGCGGGCGCGGTCGCGGGGCTGGTGAATACGCTGGTGCTGTCGCCGTTGGACGTCGTGAAAACGCGATTACAAGTGCAGGGGCGATACCATGGCACGTTCCATGCGTTGCGGACGATGCTGCGCGAGGAAGGGATCGGCGCGTACTATCGCGGATTGAGCGCGTCACTAATGGCGTTCATTCCGAATTGGTCCATATGGTGGCTAACGTACGAAACCTGCAAGTCCCGATACACCACTAGACTGCCGGACGCCCCGAGAACAGTGATTCACATCGCCGCGGCCGTCACCTCCGGTGCGGTGACCGCGATTACCACGTCCCCTTTGTGGGTGCTGAAAGCGCGAATGCAGACGCAGATGGCGCAGGGCGATGCGCGGCGATATACTAGTGTGCCGCAAGGCATTGCGAAAATCATTCGCGAAGAAGGCGTTAGCGGATTGTAAGTTGTTTGAGTAACACTCGGTTTTTGTCGCGACGATTCGTTGCTAATTCGTTTGTGCATTTGTTGTGAACAGATACAAGGGACTCGCGCCTTCGTTAATAGGACTCGGGCATGTCGCCGTGCAATTCCCACTGTACGAACAGGTGAAGTACGTGCTGAGCAGTGGCGACGAATCCGCGGTGAAGCCGAGGCATGTGCTCATTGCGAGCTCTGTGAGCAAGGTGGTGGCATCCAGTTTATTCTATCCGCATGAGGTACATTAGCGCAACTGTTGCGTCCATAGAAAGCGCAGTTTTATTCTAACACCGTTTCCAACAGGTTTTGCGAAGTCGTCTACAAGTGGATCGTACGAACCTGCCGATATCGGAATGTGGCCGTGTGCTGAGATTGGCGAGAAAAATCATTCGCACCGATGGGTATTCCGGGTTTTATCGTGGCTTCGGTGCGAACCTGCTGCGAACTGTACCCGCGTGCATGCTCACGTTCTCCAGCTATGAGTTTGCGAAACGATTCGTGGAGCGAAAGACCGCAGAGGCGAGACGTGCGCGAAGCGAGCGCATGAAATTGAAAGACGCGGATGTGAGTCGAGGCTAGGAAGATGGTGCAACGCTTACTAAAGAGCCTAACTTTGGATGCCCCCGATTAAACTATTATGCACTGTCTGTCTATACGGTGTGGTAGCTTGTTTTGACTTGATCGAACGAACGAACGAACGAACGAACGGTCTATGGATTGACTATCCAGTGTCTTCTCAAGACAGCCAAATCAAGAGCAACTATTCGTTACGTAAAAAGTTTGGAAAAGAACGCACGGTATAGACAATTGTTTATTACGGATGTGAGAGGTTGAACCCGAACCCTGCAAAACGGAACAACTAGCAGCGCGACGCGAGGAGGCGCGTATTTATCGGCCGCGATCGAGGGCACGCGCGATTTCGGCGTACTGCTGGTTGAGGCGCTTCTTGCGCTTCTCGGGGACGGGGTACTGGTTGCCGTAGGACGCGTAGTGTCCGCTGAGGGTGTTGATGGCGGTGTAGAGCGTGTTGAAGCTGGTGCTGCCGGAGACCTTGTCGTTGCGGCGGTAGAGCGCGACGAAGTCGTTCATCTCGGAGCGCGTCTGCGTGACCTTCTCCACCACGCCCTCGGCGCCGCGCGTGAGCTCAGTGGCCACCTTCATGTCGGCCAGCATCTTCGCCGCGTCCGCCTTGTAGTCGCCCGACATCGTGCTGCTGTGGCGCGCGTGCGCGGGCAGCGCCGCGCCCGCCAGCGCCAGCGCGCCCAGCCGCAGCGCGGCGCGCCGGTTCAGCGCGGCTGTCGGCGTGGTCCGTCCATGTGCGCTACATAGCGGCGCCGTGCGCAGCTTCGGCGCCGCCGACGTGCTCGGGAACGCGCTGGGCGTCGCGAACGCGGGTTCCATCTTCGCGTGACAGTCTGTACGGAGCACGACCCGATCCAATGGGTGTCCACTCCAAAATTTATTGACCTCAGAGAGGGTGCCGAGATCGCGCAGAAAACATTCACCGTACACGTGGCGTCGCATGACCACCCATCGCATTTCAAGCGGCGTCCGGATCCGGTCAAGACTTGCCCTTTGCATTTGTCACCACCCACAAACCATTCCTGCCTTTACTGCACCTCAGCTCACCGCCATGCGACGTCGGCCATAGCCGACTTGCAACACGCGTCACCGCCTACAGGTTGATAGAATTTACCACAAACAATCAAAACCGATCACTGCTTCTATGCACTTTCATTGCTGTTATTCTGCAGGTCCGCCCTGTTATCATCGCCGACCGCGTCATCCGGTGCACGGTGCTGCCATACCCAAGTTTGTCGCGTTTCACGCTCCGGCAAGCACGGGGCGAACGACAGTTTGCCGTCCGCGTCCGCGGTGAGACACTTCGGTTCCCCGTCTACCCTGGCGAACACTGAGGTCTCGCGTCGCGTTTCGATTTCCCATGTCTGGTGGCCTTCCATGAACACGTCGCACCGCATCGACACCAAGCGCTCGTCCTTGCGCGTCACACACGTCGAGGTAAGCCTCGGCGCCGCGAACATGTACCCACCCCTCGACATGAGCAACACCGTCGCCTCTTTGCACCGCGCCGTCCCGAACGCACGATTCTCCAGTGAGACGCAGATGTCATGTCCCACAAGTCGCAATTTGCCCCAACCCCGTAGCCCGAGCTTGGGTTTCGAACCGAGCATGATTTGTGCGCTCGACTGCATTTCTGGGAATGCCACGCCCATGTATTCGTGATAACCACCACGCGCAACCGGGCTACCATCCTCGAATAACGAGGCCACGCCAGGAGGGCACTGTCCCTCCTCACCGGGAGCGAGCCGTGTGGAATTCGGTAATACGCCGTTCGCGAATTCCGCGAGCATCGCGTATGGTCCCATCCAACGGCGCGCCACACGCAATCGGTCGTCATGCTTCAACCCGCGATCTAGCCGTCTCACGTGTCCACGCAACTCGAAATCCTCGCCGTTCGGACGATGTACGCGAGAACACGGAATCGTAGCAATGGACCCGCCGCACTGCCATACTCGGAATGCCAGCTCGGTATCACCGCCATCTTCGTACCCGCCGATGGCTTCCCAATATTTGGTCGACACCGCGAAATCGCCGTGTGGCATAAATGGCGAATGTGCCGCGCTCGCTTCATTCGCAAATCCCGACATGTGCACGCGTGAAAATAGTAGGCGACGCAGCCCCCAGTCATGGCCCACCGTGGGTGGCGAAGCGCCACGTCGTTTCGGCGCGGTGGCGGGTAGCGCTAGTGTCGCCCGTCTGCTCTTGATTTTGTCTTCCGCTATCTCGCCCAGCAGGGGCTCAAGCCAGGACTGTGCGGGTAGCACGCCAGGCGTGAGGAACACCACCACGGGCGAGCGCACGGATTCCGCGCCTTCGTTCCGCAGCGCGGCGGTGGTGTCCAATTCGGGGCGGTACAAAATTGTTGTCCTCGGTAAGGTCAGGAGGGCGTCGGCTAGTTCGTCGGATAACGGGAATGAGGTGATCACCCAGGCTTTGGCAAGTAGGCTCGGTTTCGCGTGTAGCAGCGCCAGTGCTACCGTGCGCAGAATCGAACCGGGACAATCGTCTTTGTTTGCAGCGATAACCAGCTCGGCGCTCGGTAGCTCGTCAGGACGTGTCCGATACCAGCGTTTTCTACAAGCTGCTGGTACGTCCGGCGCCGATTCGTCATCGGGTTGAAGCGAGGTGGTGTTCGAGCATTCCGATGATTGCAGTGTGTGCAAAACGTCGGCGAGCAATACATTGGGGATTGGCTCGTCGGCGGCGAGTCGCGATGTGTGCCACAGCTGGAAACAAGAGAACACGGCGATGAGCACCAGGAGTACGCAGAGCGGGAGGGCGTACGGCACTTCGCGGCGTCGCTTGAAGGGCGCAATCGACGAGTGCGTGGTGTAGCCGTTGACTTGAGGTAAGATGGCAGTGGTCGAGGTGGTGTGTCGTTGACGCGGGCGCATGATGGGCGACGGGGCGTTGGTGCGGCTCGATACCCCATCCGCCTCGGCGTGTTACGCAGTGATCGAAACGAAAGGGCGCGTGTGTCCGGTCGGCGTGATCGCGAAACAAACACACAGGAAAACAGACAGCACTGGTATCCCACTGGCTTCTAAGAAAGAATGGTTTTCGATTGAATTACCATACCGCACCCGCGCCATGATTGGTCAACGCATATTACGCAAATCCGAGCAATTTGTACCACGCATGCATCGCATCATCAACAATGCTGTAACTTGTCTACTTGCGATTCCTGATATTTGCGAGTTTTTCGTCCAACTGTACAGGACACTTACAGTGATGCAACTCTTAGCTGTCTGATTTACTGTTAAGGAAATCCGATTGTGTGTAAATGCTGCACTTGTGGAGACGTGCAGAAAGTACCGATAATACCAGTAGTTCCATCAGCTTCCTATTCGATTTGTTGATTTATTGTTAATGATCACCTGAGTTTACGTACGCCCGAAATTCATTTAGAATGTGCAAGACTTGTTCAGAAATAAGAAGGGAATAAAAAATTGCAACAGCCCTTTAAAGCACAAGTTACAGAGAATACACTTGCTAACTGCCCCACTCACATCAATCTTAGACGGATATTAAATCAGACTTCAAAAGCTGAGGAAATTATTGTTCTGGTAGCGTCAATAACATTTACAATTTGGCACTTGGACACCATTTCAACATAATGTAAAAACCATTTTTTGTCTGTTTGTTTTAATTTGTTCTGCAAGTCCTTGATAATCGATTGCTGATTATTCATAGTTATCGTAGATATTGAATACACCATGAATATCCGCTTACTTTCGAAATAAACTTCCGGCTGAATAAAGTCGATGCTACAAGGAATTTCTTAACGATGGTTGAAAGAAAGAAAATAGTTAAAATTTCGAGCATAAATGTAAGTGAAACTGACCCTTTTAGCGTATCTTATTTGTACTACTTGCTTTGCTGTTCAGTTTATACAGTAAAAAACGAAAGATAAATTTTATAATCACCAGGTTACAGAAAAC
>JAAUYH010189710.1_pt1 | contig 12680 bp, 7 predicted proteins | sample 7278061 | NCBI WGS metagenome assembly JAAUYH01 (sample SAMN14350203, study PRJNA611818) | marine sediment metagenome | isolation source: surface marine sediment (0.6m) | place: French Polynesia: Moorea | collected 2018-08
GAATACATCACACTTTTGGCGGAATGCAAGCCCCCCAGGGCTTGCTTAGTCGCCTGGTTAATAATGCGATAGTACTCAATCGACGATTCCCAACTCATCCCGCCTATCAGCCCAATCGTCTTCATAGAAGCTCCTCTGTTATGCTTGCCGACAAGGTAGCCGGACTTGCACCATCGTACCGACACTAGGGGCGCTATTGATATTGAGGGAGCCTCCATGCTGTTCGATAATGGCTTTAGTAAGTTTTAAACCAACGTTGGGGCGTTGATTAGAAGACTTCTTGGCATTGGCCATCGCCCGTTCAATCAACGGCCTTTCAATCCCCGTTCCATCGTCGGCGACTTCAATCAGCAATTCGGGCGATTTGGCTGTCTGAGTGTCTAAGGTGGCTCGGATCCCTAAATGTCCGCCCTTTTCTGGTAACGCAGCCAGGGCGTTCCGGATCAATTCGCCTAAGGCTTCGCGCAACTTTAGTCGGTCAACAACGGCATTGTCCACCTGTGGGGTAAGACACAGTTCAAAGCTAATGTTGCGGTTGATAAATTCATCATGGAACCGCAGCAAAATCTCGTGCAGGAGGGCTCGGATATCGGTCAAGGCCAGATTTAAATCCAGCGGAAACCCAAACTCCGTCACCCGCATGACCACCTGCAATAGGGTATCCACTTGCTCCAAGAGGGTATTCTTTTGAATGACGGCGACGGTGTCACCGCCCTGTACATCATCTTTAGAGAGTTGTGAAACCTGCGATCGCAACTGCGACACCAGCGTATGCAAGGTCAATCGAGAAGGCGCATCGTTCCAATCCGGCTTGTCGAGCAAACCCTGAATATCATTGGGGATAATCTTTTCGCTAGCCAATTCCATCATGTGCTCTCGATTGAGAATCGACTCCATCATGCGATTGAAAGCACGGTTAATCGCCCCCAATTCATCCGTACGTTCTTCATCTAAACGAAGTTTAAAATCACCCCGTGTCACCCCATTCAGCGCCGACTCCGTTTCTTTCAACGGGGTGAACAAATCGGCCGATAGGTAAGCCGCCAACAATAAAACCAGTGACAGAATGCCAAACGCCGAAATCATCAGCACAAACTGAGCAGTTTGACGCGTTCTTCGGGTTTCCGCCAGAATAATCTCGCGATTCCGAAGGTCCGACTCCACCGCCTCCACGGTGACTCGCTCAAAGGTGGGAAAATTAATCTCTTCCAAATCATTTTCTATCAGATCAATCGCCGCTTCTTTCTGGCCCGCCGCCATTAGATCAAAAATCGCTCGGGCATCTCGCACCAGGTTGCCATAAGCATCTCTAACCTCGTGTACTTGGCGTCTTTCAGACTCATTATGGGCTAGATCCTCCCAACGCCTGAGGAGTCCTTCAACCGGAGCAAGCACCTCTTCAAAATCTTCGCGGGCGTGTTCATCCTCCTCCACGATTTCATCTAACAACTCCTTCACCGCCCGAAAAGTCTTCGACTTCACATCCAACACCAACAGACTCCGATGATAATGCTCCTGGAGCTTATCTTCACTGTTCCCCCATTGCGCGATCGCCCAGCCAGTCACCCCGCCGCTCGCCAGAGCAAGGAGCGATAAACTGCCAAAAAGCGTAAATAGTTTCTTGCGTAAATTCATCTCAATGTAATTCTCACTATCTAAGTCAACCTAACGGCTGTCAACAAATCCCCTAGAGCGTCAACCCAACCCAATGCCAATACGTGTAATAGAACACCACAATCAATCCTAAATGAATCGGCATCATAACAGCGCTGAGGCGGAGCAAATCTGTTGGCTTATAAGTGCCGCCGTCTAGTCCCTGAAACATTAGGAGCGCCTTAGAGCTAACCGGGAACGTTAGGCAGTAGTCCATGCCTACGGTGCTCAGGAACAAGACTGCGATTGGATTGAGTTGCAAACTATTGGCCAGATACAGAATGGCGGGCACTAACGCCGCCGCCCGAGCGGTGTGAGAGGTCATATATAAATGAGAGGTTAAGGCGATCAATCCGAGAGAGATGAGAATCACAGGCTGCGATTCTGAATGGGCTAGACCACTGACCGAGAAGAGTTGATCAATTGCCCATTGCGCTGCGCCTGAATCAATCAAAGATTGTCCCAAGACAAAGGCTGCGCCGACAAAAATTACCAAGTTCCACGATACAGCTTTAACACCCTCTTTCCATTTCAAGACCCCTTGCCCCGGCAGCGTTAAGACTAAGGCTCCCACCATGGTGACCGTGGCAATCTCTAACCCATGCAAATCTTCGGTCAACCAAAGGGCGATCATCACAGCCACAACCACAAGCGTAAACCACTCTGGGCGAGAAAGCGGCTGGGGTTTAACGTGAGGAAACCGGAGTTTTGTCCGCAGGCGTTTCTCATCCAAAAATAAACGCATAATCACCCAGCAAGCGACAAGGCTAGCGACGACTCCGAACGGCAAACCATAAATAGCCCATTGGGTGAATGAAATCCGCTGCTGCGTGATTTGGTATAACAGATCATTAGCAATCAGATGCGAGCCCGCCCCTACCATAGCAACGATGGTGGACACCAGAATGATGGTGGGCATTAACAATGCAATGGCGCGGGTGATGCGGTGATCGCGAATCTCACCAGTAATACTGCGGAACACAGGAAGCATCACTGCGGCGCGCCCAGACGTAGACGGCACTAAAAATGACAATGGAATTAGAACCACAGTTAGCAACCAGAACATGCCGCTGACGGTTCGCACTTTAGACATGACTAATTGCGTCAGCCTGACCGCTAATCCCGCTTTCTGAACGGCGCCGCCTAAAACAAAAGCGCCAATCATCAGCCATACGACATCTGAAGCTAACGCATCGAATAACTTTTCTTGGGAACTCCCCCCCAGGAGAATTAGCGCCATAACCGTCAGGAGGGCGACATAATCAGCGGCAATGGAAGTGGTTGACCACAGAATCACCGCCAATAAGAAAGAAAACACAGCTGGACGCGCTGGATCTGGCAGAGAAACCGGCAGCTGAACCGCTATCCCAGCAATAATCACCAAGGTTAAAGGCAGGATTGCGTCAATTACCCAACGAAATTGTTGTCGCTGCAAACGGACGCTTAATGGTTGCTTAACTTTAAAGCTCGCCTGGCTTCTAGCATCATGTCCCGCTACACTCACACCATCAAACCGCCCCCAAAGGCTTGAGGAATTCGTGGAGTTGCTCAATTTTGCGGGAGAAATAGGAACTTTCATCATCGTCTCAGTCTTTCAAGTAAGAGTCGCCAACAATCCTCAAATTCAGTGAATGCACACTATCTTGTCGGCCAAGCGCATTAATTTAACGGAGACATCAGAACGACTGGAGGCATAGGTTTATCCGCTGCCTTTTTATATCCACCGCCTTGGCTTAATTTATATTTAACCCAGCCTTAATTAGATCCGTTTAAGAAGGAAGTGAGAAGCTTCTCATGATTGCACCAGGCAGGCCTTAATCGGCCCCAGTAGATAAAGGCGAAGCGCCATCGTCATGGCCACTCAGCTAGGAAATGGATGGATGGGGAGAGGGGATACGCAAGTTATAAATCCCCATTTTTGAGAAACGGTGAGAACGGAGGTTGTTTCTAGACTACTCGCTCCATAAGAATCTTCTCACCCATTATTTAAACAGGACTCATTAAGGGCAAGTTAAATCGAAATTAAGCGAGGAAAACGACATGGCTGATTGGGGGGCATCGCTTTTAAGAAACGGCGCAGCGCGCGCCCCAGATTCTAATTTGACATTAGCTCCGAGGAAAACTCATGACATTAAATATCTTGATTGCGCCCTCTGGATTCAAAGAAAGCCTGGATGCTGAACAGGTGGCCAATTGTATCGCCACGGGTTTGACGAATGTTTTGCCAGACGTGCAAGCTTACCAGGCCCCTTTGGTGGATGGCGGCGAAGGCTTTACCAAGGCGCTAGTCAAAGCGACTGGGGGAACCTTATTTCCCATCCAGGTAATGGGGCCAGTGGGTCAAACCGTAGAATCTCACTTTGGTTTTCTGGGCGGCGAGGGTCGTAAAACCGCTGTGCTAGAAATGGCGGCGGCGGCGGGGTTACGCTTGGTGCCGCCGGATATGCGGGACCCCTTAGTGACCACAACCTATGGCGTAGGTGAGTTAATTAAAGCGGCGTTAGATGCGGGCGCAGAGCGTATCCTAATCGGCTGTGGCGATTCTGGCACGAATGATGGCGGGGCGGGCATGGCCCAAGCATTAGGGGTCAAGTTGCTAGATGCTGAGGGGCGTTCGCTGGGATTGGGCGGGGGTGAATTAGCGCGATTAAAGCGCATTGACTTTTCACAGCGGGATCCTCGTCTGGCAAACGTGCAAATTGATGTCGCTTGCAATTGGCATAATGTTTTGTGCGGCCCTCGGGGGGTGGCGCGGGTGTTTGGCCCGCAAAAAGGCGCTTCTCCTGAAACAGTTGAGAAAATGGCGGCGGCGCTAGACCGGTATGCGGAAGTTATTGAAGCCGAGACCAGCGTAGATATGAGGGAGCTGCCGGGAAGCGGCGCATCCGGCGGATTAGGAACCGGCTTGTATGCATTGATTGGGGCCAAACTGCATCCCCGCTACGATATTGTCATGAAGTATTTAGACATTGACAATTTACTCTCGGAAGTCGATTTAGTCATTACGGCTGAAGGCTGTATTGATAACCAAACCCCCCATGGCAAAATCCCGGTTGAGGTGGCTCAACGCGCCAAACGGTATAATTTGCCCGTGATTGCTCTAGCGGGAACAGTGGGTCAGGGAGCCGAAATGAATCTGGATCACGGAATTGACTATTTCGCCAGTATCTTGGCTTCTCCATGCCAATTGAATGAAGCGATCGCGCAAGCTTCAACGCTCCTAACTAACGCCGCAGAGCAGGTGGCGCGTCTGCTGCTAGTGGGCCGACAGGTGAGACAATGCACCTTTACGGGATGGTAATATCCTGCTTAAAAGGGACTTGCATTGAAACAAAATCCTGAGCCTGTAATGTTTTGTGGAAGGAACAGTTAAATGATCGGTACAATCTTCACTTGCAAGTCCCCTAGCATTCTCATCGCCGAGGATGAATCCCGGTTAGCGACGATGCTAGCCAAAGGTCTCCGTAAAAATGGGTTTGAAACAGCGATCGCCAGCGATGGCGAACAAGCGTTGCAAATGGCCCAAAACGGGTGCTTTGATCTGCTGTTACTGGACTTAGGCCTGCCCATCAAAAATGGCTGGACAGTGCTCGCCGAGTTAAGGAAGCGCCATGCTTCGATACCGATAATTATTTTGACTGCGTTTGGAGACGAATCTGACTGTAGTGTTGGGTTACAACGGGGTGCGAATGATTATATGATGAAGCCCTTTCGGTTTGCTGATTTATTATCCCGAATCCGCACGTTTCTACAAAGATGAGCGTGGGCGCTTCACCATTGGCGCTCGCCAAGCAAATCGGGTAATGTAATATTGATTTCTCTAGGGAAGTTCTCAGACCGATTCAGCTCTCTCCTAATGGTTACAACGTCAGGGGGAGACTGAACAATTAGGAGGAGGGGTGATGCGTTTACCGGAAGAGCAAGAAACGGTCTTTCAGATCAACATCGTACCGATGATCGATGTTATCTTCGCACTTTTGGCTTTCTTCATTTTATCCACACTATTTCTGACTCGGGCGGAAGGGTTGCCGGTGAATTTACCCTCTGCAGTGACCGCCGAGCAACAACTGCAGACAGATATGACGGTCACAATTAATGTTCAGGGCGAAATTTTTCTAAATCGTCAGTCTGTCAAATTGGAAAATTTAAGAGCTGCGGTCCAAGCTGAGATGAAATCCGCTCGGCAGGCGCTGGTTACGATCAATGCCGATGAACGAATTAACCACGGCCGCGTGGTGGCGGTGATGGATCAACTCCGAACCCTTGAGGGTGTTAGACTCGGCATTGCGACTAAGCCAGAGAGTAACCGTTCCAAACCCAATTGACGATTTGAAGTAGCTGGCAAAAGTCAACGATACATTCAATTTGAAAAAGAGGTGACGGATAGGAAGTCGTTTAGCGATCGTCCCGTTCTTCTATCTTGCTCAGATATTCCCGATATCTTGGAGATAACCCATACCGAATGGTTCCATACCCATGTCCCTTGTCGGTTATTTCGAGGAAACCCATTAGACGAAGTGTTTCCAGTCGATAGTATGTCCCCTCATCTCCTTTAGATTTGTGCAGGAATCTTGCAACATCCTCCTCAGAGACATCTGGCTGCTGAGCAGTACTTCGCTCGATGAACACCAAAACATATCTCTGCCCCGCGAAAAGTTGAGCAAGTTTGATTCGAAAATTCCTTTCTAGTTCACTTATTTCCTCTGCTTGTGCGAACTTTTCTGATGTACCTTCACCGGATGGCAGGTTAGGGCAGGTTTTTTCATAGGGGATATCGGATCCCAAGAACCACAGCCATTCCCTTTGTGTTAGGTTGCGCTGCACCTTCTCGCAAACCATATCAGCAAGAATCTGGGAATCTACAATCCAACTCTGAACAGTGTTGTCGTAACTTCCCGACACCAGTTTCTTGCCATCAGCATAGAAAGCGACGGATGTAACACTTTGATCATGCCCCCTTAAAACAATCGGATCTTCATCGAGATGATTCAAATCCCACAATCTAATCGTTTTATCATAACTACCGGAAGCAAACTTTTGACCATCTGGGCTGAATGCAACTGAACCGACCCAAAAATTATGTCCTCCAAGCACTTTGAGGACTTTAGGTTCTCCTTCAGTTTGACTGAGATCCCATAATCTTACTGTTCGATCATCACTCCCTGAGGCAAGCATTTTGCTGTTCTGACTAAATGCGATTGACCAAACCCGAGAATCATGTGCAGCTATAACAATGGGATGAACGAAAGGATTTTCTAGAAAATCGGAACTAGATTTTTCATAAATCAAATCCCACGATAATCCCTCAGTTCTACGTAAATCCAATAGCTTAATGGTTTTGTCATCGCTGCCCGAAGCCAACATTTGTCCATCTGGACTGAAAGCAACTGATGTGGCGCTTTCACCTATATGGGTTTCCAAATTTTCGTGTTTCCAAAGGATTTTGCCGACGATTTTACCAGTAGAATCAGGAGATAGTAGATTCCATAACCGGACTGTAGCATCCTTTGACCAGCTACCTGACGCCATCCACCGACCATCTGGACTAAAGGCGACTGAACTGACTCCATGTTTATGACCTATAAGAATTTCAGGTTGTTGCTCGCGGTTCTGTAAGTTCCTCCATAGTTTTATGGTCTGATCTGCGCTCGCTGTCGCCAACATTTGATTATTTGGCGCAAAAGCGACTGCCATGACCTTTCCTTCATGTACTCCAATCACTTCAGGTTTTGCGTTTTGCTGACTGAGATCTTGCAGTCGAACTGTCTTATCCCAACTGCCAGATGCTAGCCATCTATCATCTGAACTGACAGCAACTGAGATGACGTTGTCATCATGTTCTCCAAGGATTTTAGGAATTGCTTCCGATGGGTGTAAATGCCAGAGTCTAATGGTCTTGTCCCAACTGCCGGAAGCTAATATTTGGTTGTCAGGGCTAAATGCTACTGCACTAACGCCAAAATCATGTCCTAAGTTAAGAAGTGTAGGCTTTTCAGTAAAGGAATTAACTTTCCATAAGTACACTGTCTGATCTTCACTGCCTGCAGCTAGCGTTTGACCATCTGGACTGAAGGCGATTGACCGGACACCATCCCTAGGTCCCTCGAATTTCTCTGTTTCCACATCTAGATGTTCGAGATATCTGATATCCCAGAGTCTAGCTGTCTTATCATCACTGCCTGAGGCTAACATCTGCCCATCTGGGCTGAAGGCAACTGAACGCACAATATCCTTATGACCTTCTAGAACTTTAAGAGAACGATCTGGTTGATGAATATCCCAGAATCTGACTCTCGCATCTTTACTGCCTGAAGCCAGCAGGCAGCCATTTTTTTCATCAGGGTTAAACGCAACCGCTCTAACAGCCTTTTTATGACCCCTAAGAGTTGCTATAAGTTGATTTTCTGATTGATTTTCTGGATCCCACAGTTTGATAGTGCAGTCATCACTACCGGAGGCTAGAATTGTTCCATTCCAGTTAAAGGCTACTGATGTAACACTTTTATCGTGGTTTCCTAGAATTCGGTTGGGAATATCAGGTTTGTCTAAATCCCGCCATAGCCGCACTGTGTGATCTGAACCGCCTGAAGCCAACATTTTGCCATCTGGGCTGAAGACTAGGGCATTAACATAACCATGCTGGTGTTTAAGGATTTGAGGTAGACAAGCATTGGGCTGACAACGAAGATCCCAAAGTTGAATAATACCGTGATAGTCAGCCGAGGCTAACAATTGAGGATTTTGGGGGTTAAAGGCGATTGCAGAAATACCGAAGTTGCCAAACTTATGCCCGCGTAGAATATTACTGAAATAGGGAATGCATAATGCTTCTCGTAAAGCTTCATCAATCTGATACAGAACTTTGTTGGGCTCTCGCTGGTAAAAGCGATAAGCTTGACGGGCCAGGAGAGCGGCTTTCTCATCTTGCCCAAGTTTTCGCTGACGTAGCGATTGAGCTGGCAGTCCTTTCTTAACAGCGAGGTTACGCCGATATTTCTCTTCGTCGAGCAAGTATTGCTTCCGCCACTCCAAAATTGGCTGGGCTAGGACACCGTGAAAGATTTCGTAGCACAATTCTGCCTCAGATGATTTGCTAACTGGCCGAAGGATACGTAGCTTTCCACTCGCCAGTTTCTCTAACAAACTTATGAGTTTTTTCTTGGGCCACCCTGTAGACTCCATTAAATCCGTTACAGGATAAGCAATCTTATTACCAGAAGGGGTTACAAGATATTGAAAAATCTTTGCGGCAGCGTTTACTGAAGCTTCCCCATCTTCTCGTCGCAATACTTTCATCTGTCGACTAAGATGAGCTTTAACAATCTGCTCTACACTTCCCTTGTCAAGTAATGTTTTAAGTCTCAGGGAGTTCGCCTGATTCTTATCTATTTCCTCTTCCCAAAGATACTCCATCACCAATTGTAAGTAGGGAGCTTCAATCTGTTTCGCTAACTCAACCCTGAATTCCTGAGGGATTCCAAGTCCATCACTCCCTTTAACAACCTGACTCACTTGGTCTATGATCACTTTAACCAAGTCTTCATCAATGTTGATTTGTTTCCCATGTGAAAGACGGTTATAAGTTTCAATGGGTTTAGAGATTGCATCATATGCTGACTTGGCGTCAAGATGCTTAACCCGTAAGTAATTATTAAATAGACTGGGAATGCTCGTCTTAAATCGATCGAGTTTTGCCAGAGAGTCCTCACGAATAGAAATAAGGAAATTAACAGGTAACCCAGGGTTATTAATAACGAGAGGTAATTCAGCAGCAAACGTTCCAGCTGCTTTTTCATTGGGATGATAAAGAAAGTATTCCTCAAACTGATCGAGGATGATAAACAAGTCGCCGCTTCCCTCTTGATCACCAAGACGTTCCGCCCATTTTTCTAAGATTTTGTTTAGTCCTAGTGACAATGGTAAGGGTTCAAAAGTTTTACCTTTCAAGAGGCTCTTGACGTCTTTTTCCACTTCTCTAATTAGATTTGAAAGGGGGACATCTTGCCAAGAATTGAATACGACCACAGCGAACTCAGGCGTACCGTATTCAGCTAGATTTTTCTTCGCATCCTGCATCAGGTGATAAGCGACACCAGCCCGCAGTAGAGAGCTTTTTCCGACGCCGCTTATGCCGTAGAGTAGTGTTAACCTCGTCGCCATCAAGTTATCTGCAATCACTTCCCACTCGTTCTCCCGCCCGAAGAAGAAAGGGGCATCAGCTTCAGAATAAGGCTGTAGTCCTTTATAAGGGGTATCAGGTAGATTTACATCAGGTATGCGACTATTTTCTCTACTCATAACCCTCATTTCCTTTATCAGCGATATCCCTCAACCTTTTGTTTAGCTCGGTGATATAATCTGCCAATGGGATATCGTGCAGAACTACGCTGTAACTCTGCCACAGCTTCTGAGCAAAGGGCTCTGGGTTTGATTGAATCGCCCACCATCTATATCTTTTCCTTGAAGTCAAATTCTGCCAAATGCGATGCAAAATGATTCGCTCATTCCAGTCGCCTAAGGGATATCCCAAAAACAACATAGTCGGTCTCTGAGCACGGAATTTTTTAAGTAACTTGGCTGGTAGTAAATTAGAGAGATCCCTAGAAACGAGATATTCAAGATAGTGCTCTTCAGTAATAACTAAACTTTCCCCCTCTGGAATTTGATCTGCAGTACCATAAAGTTTAAGAATGACGGGTCTTTGCTCAAACGAAAAACCTTCATATTGATTGGGATCTCGAATTTCTTGAAGGTCGCCATTTGGTCTGCGGTGAATAAATTTGTCCTGCTCTTGTGCATCAAGAGCATTGGAGTAAAATACCAAATCGAACGGCTCATTTTCATCTTCAAAAGCTTGTTCTAAGGCGCAGTCATAATTAGTGGTCACAATTAGCGGATAGGGTGGATAATACCCTTTGTCTCGCATGATGGCTGGCAGAGTTGCAAAGAACTTGTGTAATCGATTCGGCTGACAACCCAATGCAAGAAGGTGAAGTTTGTCATATAATTCACCCTCTTGGGTTAGATATGCGTATTGAGACAAGTATGGGAGGGATTCACATCCAACATCCAACCTATGTTTACTGATAGGAGCAACAAAGGTTTCAGCTAGGTATGCAGCAAGTTCCTTACCCGATGGCGGAAATGGACAACCAGGTTGCCAAGACTCTAGAGCTCCATTTCCTTGATTGGAGCGATCGCACAAATTTATATCTGAACCTAGAAAAGGCACAATTCGACCCTTAGTAATGGCTTTAATGAGAGATTCATAGTGGTTTTCTAAGATCCCTGATTCATCTACAGTTAAGGATTTTCTTTTAACTATAGTTTGACTTGTTAGAATCTGTGATTCTAGCTCACTCACTTCTGTAGCCTTATATTCTTGATAAATTTTTCTTCTTAAGATCGAATCCTGAGAAGTCGTATTGGAGAGAGTAATAAGAAGTTGTTTGTAAGCATCTTCTAACTGTTTAGCGCGTAATGCTGTATTAGTTTGTTTTACTGCTACAAGCTCCTCAAACGCGTATCGTGGAACGTATGGAATTTCATGATTAAGGAAGAAGTTAGATTCGGTTGAAAGTTCATCAGAAAGATATTCTCCAAAGAGCTGAGAAAATTTCTCTCGAAATGCATTGAGGATTTCAATTTGAGAAATCTGTTCAATTCTAGAAGGAATAACAATTGTTTTAAGCTTTCGTCCGTTACGGAGATCGGGAAGTTCCGGATCAGAAAAGCTTTTCAGCATCCTAAGCGTGCCATCAATGCTCTGATCACTCGCAATAGAAAACATGACGATTACGTCAGCCATTTGGTAAGTACAGACTCCTCCCATCTCGGTTACGCCAGTACGACTATCAATCAAGACAACATCACACTGGTTTTCTAGCTCTTCCCTTAGCCATTCAAAATAGATTTCTCCTTCCCAATTTTGATAGAAATCTTGCCAATCAAATAACTTAACTTTGTTTGAATATTCAGCAAATTTCTTATGGGCTCTTTCGCCAGCAGGGAGCAATGATAAACTACCTAGACTTCTCCTAGGAGTGACGATAGGAATAATATAATCTGAAATTTGGTATGGGGGAAAGAATGGCTTTTCTTCTTCCGGTCTAAAATTTAATAACGCATTTTTATAATCAAGTAACATATCAACGAGACCTTTATGCATTAGAGCATTTTCGATCTCTCTTGGCTTATTAAATAGAAAACGCTCAAGACCAGGCGCTTCTAGATCCCAATCCAGCACAAGTACATTTAGACCGCAGTCGGACATCAAATAAGCAATATTGGCCAATGCCATAGATCTACCGACTCCACCTTTATAGGAGTAGAAAGTAAAAAACATGGCTATATCAACTCCCAAAAATTTTGCGCTTTGTATTAGTTCGCTCCCATCCTTTGGTGGCAGCTATTTTTTGTTCTTGAGTCGGGGCAAAATTACGATCTCGTATCCTTATGATCGCTTCATGTATCCGACGACGTAAGCTATAGGTACTTCCAACGCCGAATTCACCAAGATAGGTTTCACTAAAATCCTCAAAATGCTTAAATGGTGTTGCTAAAGTAGACCTATAAATATATTCTTCAAGTAACCCTTCTATTGCGTAAGCTTTTGGATTAAGTGGAAATGTAACGATTATCGAGATTATATTGTCCCAACCTAACAATTGGGACTGTTGAAGTAAGTCTTTGATTTTTGGATGATACATGGAGATAGGGTCAATAACTATAACTCCTCCATATTTTCTAAATTCATCACAAGTACTAATGGATAACTCATCATTCTGAGGAAGCAGGAGATTAGAGACATAATCTATAAATGCTTTCTCTTCATCTGGATTGCGATTTGGATTTATTTTCTTTTCTACTAAGTTCTGTATAATTTCCTTGATAGTTCTCTGCTTCATACCTAGGGGTTGCCAAGCATCTCTCGACAAGCCATATTGTAAAGCTAATCGTTCTATTCCTAATGTTCTTTTTAGCTCCTGAAACTGTCTAAACTCTTCAGTTTTTTCTCCATGCTCGCC
>JAAUYH010094615.1_pt1 | contig 12679 bp, 8 predicted proteins | sample 7278061 | NCBI WGS metagenome assembly JAAUYH01 (sample SAMN14350203, study PRJNA611818) | marine sediment metagenome | isolation source: surface marine sediment (0.6m) | place: French Polynesia: Moorea | collected 2018-08
GTTTTGGAACGTTACGTCGAAAGTGTCCTGATTGTACTCTAGTGGGCATGAAAATCTAAACATAACATTTTTGCACAGTTGATTAATGAAGAAATGCACACCTTAAGTGTTCTTTTCGTAAAGCAGAGTTCTAAAATTTCTTGAGCCTATCGAAAGCTTAATTTAGATATCACAAAAATTATTACGGAAGTACTAATTGATTTTCTCAGGTCTATCAGTTCATTAAGCTTCTCCATAGCTCACGAATTCTTTTAAATTTTTCTTAGAATGGTAGTAACTCTGACTGCTTATCGTAACATGGTACCAAAAATCATAAACAGGAACGCAAGAGTCAACCATCGTAAGAGTCATGTATGTATACTTGGAAATCAATGTGTTCATATTTTTGATTGTATCTCTATTCTGTTGAAGTTTAGCTAATATTGTTTCTATAATCTTTAAATTTCTTTGATTTACTTTTTTTCAACAATTCATTAACTCTGTCTAATTAGTATCATGATGGAAATTCAATACATTCACGTGACTAGAAGGTGCTCGATTCTTTTCAGCATTACAAGTTTATCCAGAAAATTCGATCGAGTGCAAGGAGCTCTATGGCAGCACTTACTCATTAGTCCAATTTTACGTTATCGAAATAGTAAGATAATATTCTCATTTATGTTGATTAAGCATCAATAATAATAATTATTCTGGAAATAAAAATTCATGGCAATGGTAAGAAATCTTCTTACCATAGGACACAAAATGATTTTCTAATTTTCGTAAACATATATAGTGCTGTAGTCCCTCATTCCTAATCTCGTAACGGACAAATTTAACACAAATAAAGACCTTGAAAACCATTTTTTGCTTTTCTGTAAAAGAGATTGAAACGACGAAAAGCACAATGATACCCACAGATGTTTGTTTTATCTGATTGCTTCTAATTTCTCTACATCCAAATTATCAAAATTACACAGTTCGCCTTAAAATCGTGACATTTGCAAGGAAAATATTCTTGTCGAGTTATCGTATAGTTTACAAACAGGAGAATCAAATATGAAGGATAATGAATCACTGTGCAGTTCAACCACCTGTTTCAACTTGTGATTATTTACTGAATGTCATCTGAAGTGCTCAAATGCAAAGTTGAAGCTGAATCTTAACCTCACGAATTCTTTATCTACTCGAATTTGAAGTATTAGTCGTTTATTTGGACAAATTGGTTCCATGGCGAGACTCCTGACAGTGCTATAAGAGAAATCAACTGTTTGTTCAATGATCTTATGTTCGCTTCCACAGAGGAAAAGCGTATTCACAACCATCTGTGTCCAGTTTTCGGTAAGAATCTACCAAAAAAAATACCCGGACACGCTGCAGCAAACATCATTGACAATATTTGCTCTTATCCTAAATCACTCACGCTTTCGTATAAAAGGCTGAAAGACGAATGATCGAACTCATATAACAGGGCAATGAAACAGAATGGATTACCATTGAAGAAGGGCGCGAGTCAAAGATGAAAATGTAGACTGCCCATTCTCTTCTTAATTGTGAATTCTAGAATGTTGACGGTCTGAACGGCTGAATAGATGCGAATAGAACTGTGACATATTTCAAAGAATCCAGCACGGGAGAAGAAGATTTGGATTACCTGAGAAGGATTTCTCAAAGCAATGGGAAAAGGATGAAAGTTGGCCGAAAAATAACTCGAGCCGTTGCCTGGAGTTGGGAATGCAGACTGAATAAAAAGATAATTAAATTTGGCGTTAATTTGCTTCGTTTTTGAAATCTAAAAAATTGTATTAGTAACTAATAGTTTACTTTCTATATGTAAGTTAGTTTTATGTACCACTGTATTTGTATTGCCAGGTTTTGCATGCTTATCAGCCGAAATATGCATCAGTGTACACAAGAAACATTTATTCCAGATATTTCATTCTGGCAGTAGGTTGCCTATATTTAGGTATTCGCCGTGGCAAACGAGAGTTTGCTGAGACATACCTTGCCTTAGGCAAGAGTTCTGTATTAGCACTGTTCATATCACTCTTTTTTGTACTACTTGGAAGTAGCTCTATGGAAGTTTTCGCGTACCTGAAAGACAATATCTAGAATTATGATTTTGCAATAATAAAAAAATTTGAAAACTTATTGTATGCTCAGTTAGAGAGGTCTCTACTGAATTCATCATTCCCCAGAATTGAAGAGAGGTTCTACTAATGTTATTATAAATTAGGAAATTAATTTATTCGGACTCACGATTTTGTACATTTTTTCCACCATTTCCGGATTTCCCACTATTTTTTCTTTTTTTGAAAAAACTTGTCAAAATTCATTGATGAGAAGGCAAAAATCTCATATCACAATGATGTATTCACGCAAAAATAGAATTTCATGCATTTCTAAATACCAAATTAGTATGAGCAAACTCGTCACTTCAACTGCTGCAACCTTTCATCGAATTTTGTGATCTTTTCTTTATTTTCCTCGTGATAGAAAATTTCTCTCTCTTCGATGCTCAAAGCGCATTCAGTTGCTTTCATTACCGTAATTTCACACAATAGTAAATGTGTTTTAGAATTCAATGGCAATACAAAATCGGACATCTAGGTTTAGGTTTTCGAATTACTGCGTTGATGGCCAACACATCAAAAAAATTATGATTATTTACAATTTCAATAGTTCAAAAGCGATGAAAACACGAAGGAAGTATTCTAGTGATGAGGAATGAAAATAACTTTTTATCTGAACTAATTGAAAACGTGTAGTGTTCTTTCATTCCAAGTGATCGAGCAGGTAAATTTTAAAACAATCCACTCAGAATGTCTCATTTTAGGCCATGCTGGGAACGAGATTGAAACGTTTAAGATCACAGTGCCCCTTGCGATTCTTTTTATTTTGTCATAAATATTCGTTTTTTTCGCTTATCGTCTCTAATATTTCGATATCGAAGGAAGTTTAAATTCAGCATTTTTCATTATAATCGAGAGATCTGTTGAAAGTTTTGCTCCATTTCGTTACATAGCACTTCATAAATGAAAATGTTGAAATCAAAATAGATAAGAAATCACTTTCAACTCCAACCATCTCATAAAAACTCTAAATTATCTGCTACATGTCTTCTGAAGTATTCACATTTAAAGTCGAAGCCAAAACGCTACCGCATGGAATCCTCGTCTACTCAAATTCGAAATATTGGTCGTTTATTTGGACCAACTGGCTTCGCGGACTGACTCCCGACAGAGCAATACATGAAATCAATAGTGTCTTCAATGATCTCATGTTCCGTTCTATCGATGAAGAACGAATCCACAACCGATTATGTACAGTTCTCGGTAAGAATTTACCGAGAAAAATTCCCGGGCATGCCATAGCAAACATCATCAACAGTATTGGCTCGGACCCCAAATCACTCGCGCTTTCATACGAGAAGCTAAAAGAAGAATGGTCAAATTTATACGACAAGGCAGTGAAACAGAATGGATTGGAAACGCAACTAGGACATGAACCAATGATGAAAATATTTTCCGCTCATTTCCTTCTAAACCGAGAAATGTACCATTTCGGAGGTCTGAACGGTAGAATAGATGCGAATAAAACTATGAGCTATTTGAAAGAGTTCGCAATAGGGAAGAATGTTTGGATAAGTCGCGATGGATTTATTAAAGCCATGGAGAAAACAGTTAGGAAACTGACCGCAGAACCTATTGTACAGATTCCTAGAGTATTGAACCCAGACAAAATAATACGATAATAAAAATGCCACTTAATTTATCCTTGTGCGTGAATTTGAAAATTTGACCAGTAAAGCGCAATACTTTTTTCGGCAAATGTGTTTGCCATATGCATCTACAAAGTTTTACAGCTAGGCTTTGGATAAACTTTAACCGAAACACATACTGGTTGCACAACCAGTATTCGATCCCTGATATCTGTGTCAGATAATAGATCGCCGATTCCGTCTTTGGAGGGAACCTTCTTTTTTCTTCTCAAGCCTAATCTCTTTGAATTTGTTCTTATTGGTTATCCATGCATTATTTCGATGGTGTCAAGATTGAATTTTGATCGAAATGAAAATCTTTCTTGAGATTGGTCACTAATCACGCCCTTACAGTTGAAAAAGAGTTAATGAATTAATTTATTTGTATCTGAAAATGAATCAAACTATAACAAAAGATAATTTCAAGAGTGGAATTTAATGTTCTCAAATAGATCAATTTGCTGAACGATTTCTACGGCTGAGGATGTTTTTGAGTTTACCTTGTTATGGTACTTTTCTAAAGTTTCTTTAGTTGTGCTGGTTGCAAATTTTGACGAACAGAAAATACGAGTCACCTATCAAAAAAAATATGTATATATTTACTAAGAAGTCAATGAAAGGATATTTATTAGATTTAATTTCAGTGCGATTGAGATCCTTAGAATATTGTTCCTGTTAATTTGCAAATGTATTCCATTCTGTTCTCATCACTATTGAAAATTATATTTGGTCCTGTACCTAGGAGTCATTCAATCCTTCTTAGCAATATAGGCTTGAATAAAATAATGATTATGTGTAAGCATCAGTATGGTAAAGTGTACTCAGACATCTACGTTTGAAGTATCGAAGTAAGATAGTAGTGAGACCAATCATGTAAAGCGGAAATCAGAAATAATTCCTAATCGCGCAGCTGGAAATTCGTAGCAACAAAAGATGGATTTTTTACAATGGGACATTGAAAATTGTCTTTGTATCTTCCCCGTTAGAATTATTCACGCATTCAGTCACTGAAAATCTTATTTCTATCTATTTTAATTACGATGTTCGAATAACAAATGATTCGGTGTCCCGAAAGCTCTTCTTGCGATCGTCATGGGTTTTCATTTTACGCTGACTGGTTTTAATATTTTGATGTTGGAGAATACATGAAACTGACAAGTTGCACAAAGATTGAAAACTTGCCAGAAAAGGCCTGAAAATAGCGTGATACGTCTGTTATTTAATAAACAAGTCGAAACAAAAAATAGATTAGAAATCACCCTCAACTCTAAATACCTCATCCCAACTTGAAATACCCTATTGTATGTCATCTGAAGTGTTCACATTCAAAGTCCAAGCTAAAGTGCTACCTCACGGAATCTTCATCCACTCGAATTCGAAGTATTGGTCGTTTATTTGGACGAACTGGCTTTATGGGTTGACTCCTGACCGAGCCATAGCTGAAATCAATCGTGTGTTCAATGACCTCATGTTCCATTCTATAGACGAGGAGCGAATTCACAACCGTCTATGTACCGTTCTTGGACGAAATCTTCCACATAAAATACCGGCGTACGCTATAGCGAATGTTATTAACACTATTGGGGGTGATCCGAGATCACTCTCGCTCTCGTACGAGAAGCTGAGGGTAGAATGGTCGAATTTGTACGACAAGGCCGTGAAACACAACGGATTCGAAATCAAAGAAGGGCAGGAGCCAATGATGAAAATATTTTCCGCTCACTTCGTTCTGAATCGAGAAGTGTACCATTTCGGCGGCCTGAACAATCGAATCGATGCGAACAAGACCATGGTATACTTGAAAGCATGCGCCACAGAGGAGAAGGTCTGGATAAACCGGGACGGGTTCATCAAAGCCATGGAGAAGACAGTTAAGAAACTGACGGAAGAACCGATTATGCCGTCAATACCTAGAGTCGGGAATCCGGACAGAACAATAAGCTAATAGCAGCTGTTGCTGAACTTGTGTAGTCCAAGCAAATTCAGAAAACCGTACCAGTAAAGTGTATTAGTTAATTGCTGTATGTATGTGAGTCGTATGTGTGGGCTACGTTGTATGACGAGGTTACTCAAACACCTCAAACGAAATACGGACCGGTGTACACGAGCGGTGCATGATCCCCGATATCTGAGCTCCTCCACAGGCGGGAACGGGTGGCAAGGACGCAACAGCAGGGAGACGAGGATGGCGTTCGCGGTGCAGACGTCGAGTCCGTGGGTGCGAGGCACGACGCGGCGCACGGTGCAGAGCGCGCCACCGTGCGCGCACCTGCGGCAGGCGGCGCGCTGGCGGCGCGTGCGGATGACGGCGGCGGAGGGCGGCGAGGAGGCGGAGGACGAGGCGCCGTCGGACACGTACGTGCCGCCGAGCGCGGCGGTGGCGACGGACGACCGGGGACCGCTGGCGGCGCGGCTGCTGCGGCTGTGCGCGCTCACGGCGCGCGGGCAGGCGGCGAGCGCGAGCCAGCGCGACGCGGTGGACACGGCGGCGTCGGCGCTGGAGGCCATCTCGCCCATCAGCGAGCCGGTGAACAGCGGCGAGCTCGACGGCGTGTGGGCGCTCGCCTACTGCAGCATGCCCCTGTTCCGCACGTCCCCGCTGCTCGTCGGCGCCGCCACCCCGCTCATCGAGGTGGGCGCCGTGCGCCAGCGCGTCGACCTCGGCACCGGCCGTGTGACCACCGATGTCGACCTCACCGCGTTCCCGATGACCACCGGCACCCTCCGCACGGTGTGCACAGCCACCCCCGTCGGCGCGGACCGCGTCGAACTCGCCGTGGACAGCAGCACCGTGGTCGGTGGCAAACTGGCGGGTCGTGTCGACATGGGCGGGCTCAGTGTGGACCTACCGATAGCGCAAATTTACCAACGCCTGAATCGCGCGGTGCCGGAGACATATTTTGACACCTACTATCTCGACGACACGCTGCGAGTGAGTCGCTCGAAGAGTGGCACGCTCTACGTGTACGTGAAGGAAACGTAACGAAGCATCAATAAATTACTTCGGCTCCGCGCCAAGTTGTCGAGCATGTAACACAAACGACTCGCAAGGAAGGAAAGCTTTACTTCGGCGCTAAAGCAATCCGGTCCACATACGAACATAATGATAGGTAAAGCAACAATACATAAAAGTGACAATAATACCTTGACGTCATCTCCCTACTGTGCGCTCCCATTTCCCACGGCCACGGCTTGCTGCTGCGGCGGCAGCAGCTCGATGGGCACGGTCTCGCCCGCGTCGGTGAGCGTGCGCAACCTCCTGCCATGCGCCTTGCCCTTGAGATGGTCCATGAAGTTGCCTTCGCCACACACCACCACATCGCACAGATTGCACTTCTTCTCCTCGTTCTTCACCTTCTTCACCGCCGTCGTCGTCGCACCCGTCGCCGCACCAGCCGTCGCCGCCACAGTCACCTTACTCCTCGGCTCACTCTTCGTCGTCGTCGTCGCTTGGCTTGGCGACTGCTTCGTGGTGGCCTCCAATTTGCGCAGATGCCGCGAACTGCGGAGATGCTCCTGAAACGGACTCGCACCGCTACAAGCCACCCTGCAAATCTCGCAAAAGAATTGGCCCCCAACCGCAACTCCAGCACTGACCGTGGAGCCCGACACACTGCTACTGTTCCATTTCTTCTTCTTCAGCGGCGGCGAGCCCTGCGCACCCGACGCGCGTAAATGGCGCGCAGAGCGAAGATGTTCCTGGAACGGCCCATTCGCGTTACACTGCACACTGCACGTAATACAATAGAACTGCGACCTGTTCGAACGCTGACTTCCTTTCGACGCAACGCTTCCCGACCGCGAACTTCCACCACCATCCACTCTATTCCCCGCATTTTTGCGTACCGGACTGTGGGCTGTGTACGGCGGCGGTAGTTGCGCCTGCGTCGGAACGGCGGTTGAGGTGTTCGGTGGTACAGCGTTGGTCGGTGGTGTGGCAGTGGGATTTTGAGAAGCGGGTGGCATCATAATCGCATCTTTGCCAGCTGACGGTGTAGGCGTACCAGTTGTAGCCACGTTCGGTTGGGAAGAATTTGCAGACGGGGTCATAGCCGCATCTTCAACTGCCATGTTTGGCTGCGACGAATTCGCAGACGGGGTCGTGGCTGCATCGTCAACCGCCATAGGCGTCGCTTGCACAGGTTTGGGAACCGGCGGCGGCGCGATACGCGGTACTCGTGGCAAGTTGTTCAGCTCCATTGTATCAGTCTGCGCATCTGCGGATGCATTCTGTGGAGGCGCGCTATGCTGCGGAGATTCGGCCACCGAATGATTCTTGTCATTCACCATGGCCGGCTCATTGAGTTTGCCCGCGCGAAGACGAGACTTGTTGGGGTCTTGCAATGAGTTGGACGGCAATATTTCGAACGTGAAGGTCGAGCTCACGCTAAGCGGGTTCGGTTGGTTCAGCGACATTGCCATAACGTTGGGTACGACTACTGTAGATTGCGCTGAGGTGATGGGTGCAGCAGTCTCCGGTTGCACCACAGAACCGCTCGGCGAAGTCGACGAAGGTGGGGGCGCCCTGTCGGCAGGCAATAGTGCCGGAACGAGAGCGGCGGCGTTCGGCTGCACCACATCTGCACCAGCGATTTCCCGTGTCTGCGCAGCAGGTTGCGACGTGTTTTCTTGAGATTGTGACGACTGTTGGGCATCATTATGAATCGAATTGGCACCACCGCTACCACTACCACCGCTGTTGGCTGGAGAGCAATTCTTCTGCACCGGTACGGGTGCAGCAATAGGAGCAGCGGTGTTGCGTGTGGTAGTAGAAGATTCGGTCGCACTATTCTTATCCTTGAGCGCCAACGCGATAGGACTTGGAGCCGCCACACCAACGGGAATATTGCTGGCATTCGTATCGGCCGCACGAGACATCGGATTGCGAGGAGAATTCCTCGCAGCCGGGAGCACGGGAGGGGATGCCGGTTTGAATTCCTTCGCCAACGCGTTAAGTTTCGAGCCACTCGAGGCAACGCTAGAATGACTGTTCGACGAGGAGCCACGCGGGGGCTGCTTGTTCTCAGCGGGCGCGGAGTTGAGGGCCGGTGCAGCTAGAGCGATAGCCCGCAAATGCTCAGGTGATTGCGAATGCGCGACGAACATAGATTCGTCGACGTTGAGGTTGCATGCGGTACAGAATATTTTCGATACATTCTTCACCATCCAACGCGCGAGGCAGTTGCGATGGCGGGCGCCCTCGATGTGGGTGCTGACTGCAGTGACGGACATCTCGGTGTTACAGGGAACGCAGCGCCACTTGGAGAACTCGACAAACTTGAGGACATCGGAGGCGGTGAAGCGCTGCTTGAGTTCGGCGTCGGCGTTGTAGAGCGCGACGCGGCGCGCGTGGCGGTTGCCGTTGAAGTGGGTCTTGAGGTGCTCGACCGAGGTGGCAGTGATGTCGCACAGGTCGCAGCGCAGCGCGGGCGGCGGCGGTGCGGGCGCTTCCGCGGCGCCTTGCGCCGTGTGCATGTCCAGGTAGGACGTGAGCGGGATGATCTGCGCCAGGTTGTCGCGCTTCGAGCGCCACGCCGCCGCGTACCGGCCGCGAACGTCCTTCAGCTCGGCGTCCGTTCCCGCCTGTGTCTCCTCTTGCATCCTGCGATGAATCCCGGCGCTCACGCGCTTGCGTTGCACATGAACAATTCACCTAGTCCGGCTTTGTCGCGCGCAACCCACGAAATCGCCGTCTCCTATTGACCACTGCCTTATTTCAGCCTCGCGAAATTGTACCACCTAGAACCATTGATTGACACTTATTTTTTCGCGTTTCCATCCCACGACGTGGCACACGTGTAATTCTTAACCTGCGGGGCTACAGCGCATAGAGATCCGAATTTTTTCAATTTTTCGGATCTCTACGCGCTGCGGCTTGTCAGTGGTTCCCACGATCGACGATCATTTCGAGCCTCATACCTTGCTCTATACCTACAGTAGCGATTGCCATTGAAGCCCAGCCCTGCTTGACTAGTCGTCTGCCACCACCATCTGCACCTGTTTTCGTTAACCGATTTAAACTCCTCCTACTCACTCCTACCCTATCTCTTCCTCACTCGCCCGTTCGCCCACACCCACGTCGACCTTCATCCCGCCGTACACCACCCACATCGCATTGGCCGATACTCGAGTGGCCACCCACACCCAGCCGGCCACGTACACGCCATGGGTGGCGAGGGCAAGCTTACCGGCGGGAAATCGGCGGTCGTGGGCGGGATGAGCGGGGTCATCGAGGTGCTCATCAACCAGCCCACCGTCGCGTGGAAGAACGCGCTGCAACAGAGCCGCCCGCTCGTCGTCACGCCGAGGGAGCTGTATCGCGGCGTGTCGATTAACGCGCTGTCGATGGCGCCCATCACCGCGGTTCAGTTCGGTGCCAATCAGGTGATTTCATCCACGTTCGGCGATGATCCCACGCTAGCGCAGAAATTCATCTCGTCCTCGCTCGCCGGCGCGCTGTCGGGACTGGTGTCCGGGCCCGCCGAGCTGGTGATGATTCGCCAACAACGGCGCAAATCCTCGCTTTCCTACGAGATCCGCAACTCGCTGCTGAAAACGCCCTTCAAAGGGTTCTGGCTCGCCGCCGCGCGCGACTCCATTTTCGTCGCTGGCTATTTGGCGGTGTCGCCACTATTCGGCGCCGAGGTTTCGCGGCGCCTCGCGCCGAACCCCAAGAACCCGCCTGCCTGGTGCGGACTATTGGGGAGTGCTGGCGCCGGCGTATTGGCGGGGACTGCGAGTCATTGCTTCGACACCATGAAAACCGCAGTACAAGGCGCGGAAAAAGGCGAACCTAACACAACTATCGCGGCTACGAGGATGCTGATGAAGCGCGGGGGTGGCGTGAAAGCGTTGTACAGCGGCTTGTTCCCCAGAGGCCTTCGCATCACCATCGGTGTGATGGTGCTCTCCGAGTGTAACCAGCGACTACCCCCTCTCGTGTTCCCGCGCGAGTTCGTGTGATGTGGCTCGCTCCTTGGCATTGGTGCGTTGTGGTGAGGTGCAAACTGCCGCGATGCCCTGCGCCAGGGTTTCTCAGCCACTCCCGTTCTTCTGTACCGTACACTAAGGGCGTAGTAGTGTAGGCGAGTTTTGTTCCATACGCTCTACGCTACGCTTTTGCGGCTAATACATCCCGATAACTCGGCCGTGAGTTGACCGACATTTCGTCATGTACTGTAGTTCAACACTCTACTGTATGTGACATTAGGTATTGTTAGCAAGTTATAACAGACATTCTACGCAGATAGACGAATACCTCCTTGTACGAGTGTCTCAAACTCACTTCTGTCAACTCCCATTCTTCCTCGGACTTAGGGTAGGCCCAAGGGTAGGAGCGTAGATACTGAACGGGAAGGAAATGTACTCTATCGAAGATACCGTCCAGTTGGTGGACAAGAGGTGGGGTATCAAATGTTAGGACAGGTTGAGATATCGTGGATCATCTACGAAGGAGAAAACTGAGCGGTTTGCTGCAGTAGGAGGTGGTTCGTATCCAACGATAACTGGAGAATATTCCTATCCCTCACGCAACTTCAAGAATACTAAGCGTTCACCGCGATTTGGCAGGTGAAGTCGGACGCTCGTAACCTACAATATCTGCTTTCATGTAGTCGGGATAGTGTGCGTACAATCAGCTTCGTTCATTTACATACTGAGCAAATCTTATCATTCGGTCGGCTTAATCCCTACTGTGTCAATATTGCAAAAACCAGCTTTCAGTTGCGACTTGTCAACTGTTCTCCCTCCATATCCTTCGAACATCGCAACAAAACGACCGAAAACTAGCTCACCTCACCGACCTCGCTGAAACACACGCTGTATCTCCTAGACAGTGGCCATTGTCAGGGAGCTACAACACGCTATCCAGCAGGGTCCGTAACAGCAAACTGGTAGTCGACCAATCTTGCCGAGATCTAGGAAGAACACACAGGTCGTATCAGTCCACAGGACACAACCGCTCACTGATTTTCGCAACGTCGACATACTAAAGTTAACTCGCCGACATGACGTACAGGTTGCAGTCTGCCGATAGTACTTGCCCGGCACCTTTACGCAGTTCCGGGACGCATTCGAGAGAACATCGCTAACGTACAGAACTTGCTGCATACCGTCCCTCTACCAACAACCGCATTAAGCCACAAACAGGCATGCGCCCATAGGCCCTTGAAATACAAAGGGGTGCTCTACGTCATGACGTCATTTCGACTTTGTCGGACGCCTCTGTTGGAAGGAACGATTGCGGTACGTTACGACTCATCAGTGCATAGTTCACGCCCAGACACTTGCGCTAGAAAGAAGCGGCCAGCCTTGTGGCACGCCGCTGACCAGCGCCCAGAGGCGCAGACAACAAAGGTATTTATACGGTTTTATCTAATTTAGGTTTTAATTTCGAAATTTAGAAGGAAATTCTCTGTTCAAAGTTCCAGATTTCGCTGAAATCTTTACAGTCTAAGAAAACCATCCAATAAGATGTTCTATGATCTGTTTGGTTCCACTACTGCACCAACATATAATATGGTTTGGTATGACCCGACTTATAGAATAGTGCAGTAGAGAGATACGGCTCTTATCAAAAGCTGTCATTGAGATTCGTGTGCTTACAGTCAAGAGCGTGGGGGGTTTGGCATTGGACCACGACCGCCTTGACCCTGGGCCAAATACCAACAGGAATTATTCTTATTTTACGTAACTAAGTGAGTTTCTTCGGAATTTTTGATTTTAAATCATTTACTATTACTTTTAAATAGTGCTGAAGAACAAAATAGCTCACGGCTTTCGTTGCTGTTGCATTCCCGATGCCTCATAGATAATTTCGGAGACATATTGGTTCGTGAAACCTGAAACTAAACAAAATCGCTTTTTCTGAGAAACATGGCCCTAAAATCAAATCGAGTTAAAGAAAAGAGGGAATAAATGATTCGTTACAGCATTTCAAAA
>JAAUYH010179644.1_pt1 | contig 12674 bp, 9 predicted proteins | sample 7278061 | NCBI WGS metagenome assembly JAAUYH01 (sample SAMN14350203, study PRJNA611818) | marine sediment metagenome | isolation source: surface marine sediment (0.6m) | place: French Polynesia: Moorea | collected 2018-08
CGAAGGGCGAGTCGATGGTCAGCCAGCGATCTGACTGGTCAATGGTCGCCGCCATGGATTACCTCCTATCCTGCTGCCCGGCGCTCGGGCTGGTTCTTTTGGGCGGTCGGAAACCGCCGCGGTCAAACGTACGGTAAGTCTGCACCGGGCGGAACCGCGCTGCTGTGTTGTGCGTCACTTTCTTGCCAACGGCCGGCGATTTTGTCGCGCGGCGGGCGCTCTGCCGGCCGCCGCCCGCCGTCCTGTTCCGCAGCGCAGAAAAGAAAAGGCGGGGCCGCGAAGGCCCCGCCCAGGCAAGTGGCCGCAAGCGGCCTTCGGCCTTAGACGGCCTTGGTGGTGACCAGGTCGTAGCCCTTGGTGACCGGGCTGCCGGACTCGTTGTTCGACTCCAGCGGGATGTACTTCATCTCGACCTTGTTGAAGTTGAGCGTGACGCTCTCCATCGGCCGGTCGCCGCTCGAGGAGACCGAGTAGCCGCTGCACAGCGTGTCGGTCAGGGTGTACTCCAGATAGGTCTGGCCGGGGCTGCCGGTGGACACCAGGTGGATCTTCACTTCCTTGCCGACCTGTCCGGTGCACGACTCCTGGAACAGGTACACCGAGTCGCTGCTCATCTGCTTGCTGATGGTGACCTCGGCGACCGACGGCTCGGACGCCTCGCGGTTCTTGGTCGACCCGACGGGCGTGGAGATCGCACGGCCGACGCCCCAGCTGAGCGACTCGACGGTGATCCACTCCTGGTGCTCGTCATGGGTCGCGTCGCCGGTGATGCCGTCGAACTTCATATAGATGGCCATAGTTCCTGTGTCCCTTCGCAATACCAAAGCCTGCATGCGGATAATGCCAATGCCGGCGGCCCGGTGCGGTGACGGGGGTCACAACCCGCGAGAAATTCGTAACTTTTTCCGTCAGGCCTTGAATTCGCTCGGGTTCTGGCCGGCGCCGGGCACGAAAAAAGGCGGGGCCAAACGGCCCCGCCCGGAAAATCGGTATCGTCCAAGCCCGGCGTCAGACGGCCTTGGTGGTGACCAGGTCGTAGCCCTTGGTGACCGGGCTGCCGGACTCGTTGTTCGACTCCAGCGGGATGTACTTCATCTCGACCTTGTTGAAGTTGATGCTGATGCTCTCGGTCGGCCGTTCGCCGCCGCTCGACACGCTGTATCCGCTCGCCAGGCAGTCGGACAGGGTATATTCCACATAGGTCTGCCCGGGACTGCCGGTGGACACCAGGTGGATCTTCACTTCCTTGCCGACTTGGCCGGTGCACGCCTCCTGGAAGATGTAGACCGAGTCACTGGCCATCTGCTTGCTGATGGTGACCTCGGCGACCGACGGCTCAGACGCCTCGCGGTTCTTGGTCGAGCCGACCGGCGTGGCGATCGCACGACCGACGCCCCACTGAAACGATTCTACGGTGATCCATTCCTGGTGCTCGTCGTGAGTCGCGTCACCCGTGATACCGTCCCACTTGAGATAAATCGCCATCTTGCTTACTTCCCTTCGCGGATTTGATGCGTACGGGGCCGATGATGCCTCGTCGCATCTGTTTTGCCGTGACGACCGTCACACCTGCCTCACGGCCATTCATCAGGAGGCGTCGGCGGTCGGACCCTGTGGGCCCGACCTACCCGACCTCGATCTCGCCGAATCGTATCACCAATTTTAGCAAAATTCGAACGGTTTCCGCCCCTCTTCTTCGATTAATTGATCTCGTAGGTGAAGGTCTCGTCGTCGCCGAGCCCCACCGACACCGTCGAGACCGATTGGCCTTCGGCCATGCGTTCCAGGAACCGGCCGGCCAGCTCCGGCAGCAGCGTCCGGGTCAGGATGTGATCGATGTTGCGGGCGCCGGTCGCGGTCTCCTGGCAGCGCGCGACGATGCTGTCGATCAGGGCCGGATCGTAGGAGAACGCGGCGTCGTAATTCTCCTCCACCCGCTTGGCGACGCGGCCGAGCTGCAGCTTGACGATGCCCTTCATGACCTCGTCGTCGAGCGGGAAGTACGGCACCAGGGTCACGCGGCCGAGGAAGGCCGGCTTGAAGAACTCCATCAGCTCCGGCCGCAGCGCCTCGGCCATGCCCTGCTCGTCCGGCATGGTTTCCGGATCCTCGGCCAGCTTGTGGATGGTGTCCGTGCCGGCGTTGGAGGTCATGATGATGACGCAGTTCTTGAAGTCGATGTCGCGGCCCTCGCCGTCCTTCAGCATGCCCTTGTCGAACACCTGGTAGAACACGTCCTGCACGCCGGGATGGGCCTTCTCCATCTCGTCCAGAAGCACCACGCTGTAAGGCTTGCGCCGGACCGCCTCGGTCAGCACGCCGCCCTCGCCATAGCCGACATAGCCCGGCGGCGAGCCCATCAGCAGCGACACCTTATGCTCTTCCTTGAACTCCGACATGTTGATGACGGTGACGTTCTGCTCGCCGCCATACAGGAGCTCGGCCAGGGTAAGCGCGGTCTCGGTCTTACCGACGCCGCTGGAGCCGACCATCATGAACACGCCGATCGGCTTGCGCGGATCGGTCAGCTTGGCGCGGGAGGTGCGCATCGCCTGGGCGATGGCATCCAGCGCATGGGACTGGCCGATGATGCGCTCTTCCATGCGTTCCTTCAGGTCGAGCACGGCGCGGATCTCGTTGGAGACCATGCGGCCGACCGGAATGCCGGTCCAGTTGGCGACGATCTGGGCGACCGCATTGCCGTCGACGCAGACATTCATCAGCGGGTTCTCGCCCTGGATCTCCTCCAGCTTGGCCGAGAGCTCGTCGAGCTCCGACCGCGCCGCCGCCAGCTCCTCTTCCGAGGGGCCGCCGGCCGGCGCCGCCTCGGCGCCCTCCTCCGCCTCGGCCGCGGCATCGTCATTGCCATGGGCCGATTCCAGCGTCTGGCGCAGTTCGCGCATGCGGCCGATGATCTCGCGCTCCTGGCCCCAGCGCTCCTCCAGCGCGGTGAGCTCGGACTGGACCTGGTCCTTCTCCTCGGTCAGCGCCGCGATCGTATCCTCATGCTCGCCGCCGGTCGCCAGTTCGCGGCCGAGGATCTCCATCTCCACATCGATCTGCTCGATGCGGCGGCGGCGGTCCTCGATGTCGGCCGGGGTGGCGCTCTGGCTCATTCCGACCCGCGCGCAGGCGGTGTCGAGCAGGCTGACCGACTTGTCCGGCAGCTGGCGGCCGGAGATGTAGCGGTGCGACAGCCGCACCGAGTCGACCACCGCCTCGTCCAGGATGCGGACATGGTGGTGCGCCTCCAGGGTGTCGACCAGGCCGCGCATCATCTCGATCGCGACCTTCTCCGCCGGCTCCTCGATCTTCACCACCTGGAAGCGGCGGGCGAGCGCCGCGTCGCGCTCGAAGTACTTCTTGTACTCGGCCCAGGTGGTCGCCGCGATGGTGCGCAGCTCGCCGCGGGCCAGGGCGGGCTTGAGCAGGTTGGCGGCGTCGCCCTGGCCGGCCTGGCCGCCGGCGCCGATCAGGGTGTGCGCCTCGTCGATGAACATCACGATCGGCTTGGGCGAGGCCTTGACCTCCTCGATCACCGATTTCAGCCGGTTCTCGAACTCGCCTTTCATGCCGGCACCGGCCTGCAGCAGGCCGAGGTCCAGGGTGCGGACATCGACGTTCTGCAGCGCCGGCGGCACGTCGCCGGCGGCGATCCTGAGCGCGAAGCCTTCCACCGCGGCGGTCTTGCCGACGCCGGCCTCGCCGGTGAGGATCGGGTTGTTCTGGCGCCGCCGGGTCAGGATGTCGATCACCTGGCGGATTTCGCTGTCGCGCCCCAGCACCGGGTCGATCTCGCCTTTGCGGGCGCGATCCGTCAGGTTGATGGTGAACTGGTCGAGCGCCGCGCTGCCGGCTGCCGCAGCCGGCGTCGGTGCGGCGCCGCCTTCGGCGGCGGCGGCCATGGCGGCGGCCTCGCCGGCGGATTCCGACGTGTCGTGAATGATCGTCGACAGATCGCGCCGCAGGGTCTCCGGCGGGATCTTGGCGAACTGGGCCGAGCCCTCGCGGGCGATCGGGGCCAGGCTGTCGTCCAGCAGCAGGGCGGCGAGGATATGGCCGGAGCGGACCTGCGGCGCACCGTAGGTCAGGGACGCCTGCACCCAGGCCTCGCGGGCCAGGGCGACCACATGCGGCGACAGCGCCGGGGCCCGGGAATTGCCGGTCTTCAGCTTGTCGAGCACGCGGGTCAGGTCGGCGGTCAGGCGCGCGGTGTCGACCTCGTATTGCCGCATGATGGCGGCCATGTCGTTGCCGCTGTCCTCCAGCATCTTGAGCAGCCAGTGCTCGATCTCGACATTGTAGTGGGTCCGCGAGAGCGTCAGCCCGGCGGCGGCCTCCAGGGTGCGGCGGCACGGCTCGTTGAACTTGGCGACAAGCGATTTCAGGTCGACGGTGGCCATGGGTAGCTAGCTCCTCCAGCTGTCAACGGACGCAGACGCCGATGTCGAAAGCCCGGCCCCTGCTCCCTTAGCCCGATACCGCCGCCAACGCTCAAATCGTCCAGGTCCTGGCGGACAAGTCTCGGATTTTCTTTGTTAATTCGTGTCCCCACCCCGTCCCGGACCGGGCCCAGACCACCCGTGCCGAAGACGCGTTTCATTATTATCACAAATGCAAGACATTTTGCACGCACCATCCCGGCGGTTGCCGGCCGCGCGCCGGCACCATGGACGTGCTGCGACGCGGATCGGCCGGCGCCGGATCACAGCGCACCCGTCTGCGTCAGAATCGGCAAGCGGTCGTCCAGGAACCTGGCGACCATTTCGCCGACGACCTCGAGGTTTTCCGCCTCGCCCTCGATCTTCTTGCCGTCCTTGTTCATGTACTCGCCGCGGGCCTTGATCGGCTCCCAGACATGCGGGCGCATGGCATCGACCTCGGCCGGGACGCCATCGGCGATCGCCGCGTAACAGAGCCGGTCGATCATGCTGGCATCCAGACCGGAGCCGACCAGCGGGGCCGCGAAGGCCTCGCGCGCCTTGGTGTCGTAGATCCGCGCCCGGTTGGACAGCGCCCGGTTGAACCGGCGCGCGGCCTCGCCCGAGTTTTCGTGGGCGATTGCAGGCAGCGCCTGGCCGGAGCCGACCAGCATGCCCGCGACCTCCAGCGGCCGGGCGTCGCTGTGGTCGCGCAACTGCTCCATGCCGACCAGATCGCCGATCGCCTTCGGTCCGTCGGCAAGCGCGTCGAAGATCGGCTCGTAGACGTCCTTGTTGACCACCGCCTCGCCCTGGGGGACGTCGATCTTCAGGCTCACCGCCTCGCGCGGCACATGCAGGGCCATCCGCATGTCGCGCAGATACAGATCCTGCTCATGGGCGGTGATCCGGCGGCGGCCGCGCATGAAGACGTCCCGCCGCAGCCGCCGCGGTGTGCAGTAATCCTTCACCAGCTCGCGCAGCGAGCGGTCCTCGAGCTTCCGGATCAGGCCGAGCTGCTCCGGTTTCATCATCAGATCCTGGAAATTCTCGACGATCCTGGTGGTCCCGACGAAGTCGAGCTTCGCCTCGGCCAGGTCGCGCGCGACGTCGGAGCAGAACAGCGGCTGCCAGCCCGAGTTCAGATACTCATGCGCCAGATACCGCCGGTCGCCGGTCGCCAGGGTCTCCAGCACCGATTTCAGATACGGGTTCTCCTTCAGGAACCCCGCATCGACCGCGGAGAGCTGCTCGGCGAACCGGATCGCCTCTTCGACCCGCTCCTCGCCGCTGCCATCGGACCGCATGGCGACTTCCAGGATCAGCCGCTGGATCCCGATGCCCAGGCTCCAGCCCGGCATGGCGTTGTAGCTGACATAGACCGCGCCGCCCGGCTTGAGGAAGCGGCGCAGGAAGCGGACGATGTCGGCGCGGATGGTGGTGCCGACCCAGCTGTAGACGCCGTGCAGGGTGACATAGTCGAACATCGGCAGGCCCGGGTCGGCGGCGTCCACCAACTCGTCGAAACCGCATTCCAGAAAGGTCACGTTGCCGAGCCCGGCCTCGCCGACCAGGGTCCGGGCGCGGGCGATATGGGCCGGATTGAAATCGACCCCGAAGAATTCGGCGTCGGGATTGGCCGCCGCCAGGACCGTGGTGGTCAGGCCGACGCCGCATCCCAGTTCGCAGTAGGCGTACTTGCCTCCGGTCACCGGCGGCAACACGCCGTTGATCAGGCAGGCGAAATCGATCTGGGCCGGCGCCAGGTCGCCGTAGAACGACCCGACATATTCCACGTCGGACACGTAGCCCGAACTCCACTCACTCATTCTTGTGCCCTCCGGGGTGCGAGGGTTCTAGCCGGCATTTCTCACGCCGATCTCACACCCTGTCCATGTCGCCGCCGGGCCGGTCAGAACCGGTCCAGCAGATAAACCGCGTCGTCCACGTCCTCCCGGTACGGCCGATGCTTGATCCACGTGTTCCAGCCCAGCCTGGGCGCGCTGTCGCCCTCGGACAGGAGCTGGCACTCCGGCACCTCGTCCTTGGCGAGCGTCAGCTGGACGTCGACGCTGAGCCCCGGCCCGACATAGAGCCGGGTCAGCTCGGCCAGCTTCTTCAGATCCTCGCCCGACGGCATGAATCGCGCGAACTGCGCGTAGGTCAGCGGCCCGATCCGGATGCGGAAGCTGCCCTGGACGTCCCAGACCCGGTCGCCGACGACCGCGTTGACCCCAAGCTGGCAGAAGCAGGACTCGGCGTCATGCGGGCCCGGCATGGCGGTCAGCTCGTCCGAGGCGAGGTTCATCCATCGGCCCTTGAACTGCTCGATCTCGACCCGGCGCTCGAAGTAGTCCGACAGCATGGATTCCAGCCCCGCCGCCGATTTCGGACCATGCGACAGGTAGCCGGAATAGTGCACGAAGGCTTCGTCGTTGACCTCCAGCCGCTCGCGCAGATGGCCCGACCCAAGCCCGATCAGGTCGTACAGCGCCCCGCTGATCGCATCCCGGCCGCCCGCCCCGCCGCGCTCGTAGGAGGGTGGCAGGCGGTATTTCTCCCAGGCCCGGACGAACAGGGAGATCGTGCGGTGATTGAACAGATCCAGGAAATCGCGCAGCGACAGGCTCTTGGACCGGACCGAGCGGATCAGCAGCTCGGAGAACTGCTGCGGCAGGACGCCGCTCGGGCCGGTCAGGCCCAGGAAGCCGACCGACATGCGCGGCGGCCCGGGCGGCCGCTTGGCCTCCGGCTCGGCCCGCGACTCGCGGAACGCGTTGACCTCGGATGTCGGGAAGGCCAGCGACTGGGTCGCGGTGAAGCGCACCGCCTCGCGCCTCGGATCGGAATCCTCGCCGACCGCGCGCAGGGTCTCGAAGCGGGGATCGCGGCCCTGGCGCCGCCCCTGCTGCTCCAGCACCCGGACGGCCTGGAAGAACTCGAAGCGCTGCGGCTCCTTGCCGAGCGCCTCGATCAGATTATGTGCCGATCGCCGGCCCTTGGCGGCCATTTCCGCAGTACCCCCGGGCGGCCCTGGACCGTAGCGGTCAGCCGCGTGTAGGAATTGATGGAACAATACAGCGCCAGGAACCGCTCCAGCACCGAAGCCAGCAGGAACAGCCCGCTGCCCGAGAAGCGCTGCGCATCGAACTCGACCGACACATCCACGCCGCGGCAGAACGCGCCCATGTCGCGGGCCGGCGCCCGGGCCACGCCGAGCTTGCTGCGCACGCTCAAGATGCTGTCGATGACGGCGCGCGTCTCCGCGGAATCCCGGAAGTCGTAGAGCTTGAGGATGTCGCGCAGCGCCTCCACCCCCTCCTCGCCATCGGTCAGGGACAGGTGGTTCAGCGACAGGTGCGAGATCAGCCGCCAGCGGCCGCGATCCCCCATCGGCGGCCGCAGGGTCGAGGTCGGCGGGGTGACGCAGCTCAGGCTGGCCACCGGCGACGCGCCTTCCACCAGTTGCAGCTGCGGGTGGCCGCCGCCATAGGGCAGCTTGGACGGCAGGTCGCGATTGAGGCAGGTGGTGCCGACGGTGACCACCCAATCCGAGCTTGCGGCCGGGTTGAAGTCCAGATCCACCAGCGAGAGGAACACCTCGGTGCCGGGATCGCGGCGTCCGGCGGGCCGGCGGGTGGCGTGCCAGAAGGTTTGGGGGCCCTCCGACCCGTTGCCGTGCTTCACGGAATAGAACGGCACATAGTCGATCTCCTCGCCGTCCGGCGAGGTGGCGATGACGGAATCGATCGAATACACCTCCGTCGCCGCCGGCCGGCGGGCGTCCGGCACGACCCGGTATTCGCTGATCGCATGGCTGAGCTGGATCGGCTCGGCCTGCTGGTGGAACAGGTTGACGATCGGCGTGCAGCCGAGCGCGAAGGTCTCGTCGGACACGCTCCGTTCCAGGTCGGTCGAGGCCCGGTTCATGTAGAGGAAGACCTCGAGCTTGTTGCCGGCCTCGACCAGGGTCTTCGCCGACAGCCCGGTGATGTCGAAGAACAGGAACTTCTCCGGAAAGGTGAAGTACTCCGTCAGCAGGCGGTAGCCGACAAACGACCGGGCCGGATAGCTGAGCATGCCCTCTTCGCGGTCGAAGCCGACCGGCTTGATGCAGTCGGGTCCGAGGATGACGGCCTCGGAATCGGAGGCGGAGTCTGCCAGGGCGACCGACACCGTGTTGTTCATGATCAGCTCGTAGAGCGGGTAGACCTGCTGCGGCTGTCCGCGCAGGAAGACCCGCAGCCGGTCCGGCCCCAGCTCGGTGAACGTCATCTCCGGGTTGAGGCAGGTCAGGGTCAATCGCAACGACGCCACCGCACCGCTGGCGCGCGGGTTGGGCGGCGCCACCAGCGGCCGGCCGGTCAGCGCCGCCGCCTCGATCTGGATCGGCCAGAGCTCGACCGGATAGCAGGTCCTGAACAGGCAGGGCTCGCCGCCGACCGTCTCGGTCTCCAGCTCGGTCCCCTTGGGGATATGGTACGACGTCGTCAGGTCCGGCTCGCTGGCGAACCGCACGATCGACATCGACGGGATCGGCGCCAGGTAGTGCGGGTAGAGCACCCCCAACAGGGCGTCCGTCAGTTCCGGGAAGTCGTCGTCCAGCTTGTGCCGGATGCGGGCGTTGAGGAACGCGAAGCCCTCGATCAGCCGGGCGACGTAAGGATCCTCGACCGCGTCGGCGCTCAGCCGCAGGCGCCCGGCGATCTTCGGATGCGCCTCGGCGAACTCGGCCGCCAGCCGTCGGATATAGGTCAGCTCGCGGTTATAGTAGGGAAGAAGCTCGTCAACCATGGGCCGAGCTCTTCACCAACACGGTCTGGGTCGACGGCTCCATGGCGGAATCGAAGACCACCGGCTCCGGCGCCGGATCGGCATACATCAGGGCCTCGATGCGGAACCGGATGGTGCGGTCCATCTTGTCGGCATTCTCCAACAGCACCACCTCGATCGATTGGAACCGCGGCTCGCACCGCCGGATGACCTCCTCGATGGCGGTCCGGAACTCCTCGCGCGCCCGGTCCGACGCCATGTTGGCGCTGGTGAACTCCGGAATGCCGTAATTGACCAGCGAGGCCTTCAACTCCTTCAGGTCGGGATGCCAGCTCTTGCAGCGATGCCGGGTGTTCAACAGCATCTCCAGGTCGCGGCGCACCGCCGCGCGCAGCTCGGCCAGCGACTGGCCGCGCGACTTCGGCGGATCGACCGTGCGGTCCGGCTGATCGTCGATCAACCGGTCCAGCACCGACGGCTGCAGGGGCTGGTCCAGGTCTACGCGGGCCATGGCTTCACTATCCGGATGGTCGCCAGTCGGCGAACGGCCGCTGTCCGAGCGCCGCTCAGCCGCTGAAGTCCAGCGACTGGATCTCCATGATCGGCAGCGCGTCGTCGCCGACCAGGAAGGTGCGCTGGCCGACGCCGCGAACCGGTTCGCCGTCGCCGCCGGTGAAGTCGGTGACCCGGCCAAGCTGGGTGCGCTCGTCCACCTCGACGCCCGGCGTCACATAGATCGCCGGCATGAAGACCTCGCCGTCCGGCCCCTCGTTCACATCCATCGAGGCGCGGCGCCAGATCAGGTCGCGCGGCCGCTCGGGACGGTGCATCTCGACCGTCGCGATGCGCTCGGTCGGGATCCAGTAGTACTTGCCGGTGCTGGTCAGCACCTCGAAGAACCCGGCGGTGAGGTCATCGAGGTCGCGGATGTCGTCGAAGGCCTCGCCGTTGCAGGTGCCGGACACCTTCGGGCGCTGCTCCTCGGCATCGGCCAGCAGCTTGGAGGCGGTGGCGATGTCGCCCTCGCGGATGGCCACGGAGGCTTCCAGATGCAGCTTCAGATGGTCGGGCGGATCGCCGAGGAACTCCGGCACCCGGCCGTCGCCGAAGAACTCCCGCCGGGCCATTTCGGCGCGGATCTGCTGGCGGAACAGCGACAGGCCGAGCGCTGCCTTCGGATCCTGGGTGCCCATCAGGTCGAGCATCTTGTCGGCCCGTTCCAGGTTGCCGTCGAAGCACAACAGCTCGGCCAGGAAGCCGCGCTTGTCCACGTCGCCGGGCTTGGCCCGGACCTCCGCGTTCATGGCCTGGATCGCGTCCTGGAGTTTTCCGGCCTCGAAATGTCCACGTGCCGACTCGCTCATCGCCTTTCCTCCTGGCGTCTCATGCGCCTTCGTGTGCCGCCACTTCCGTGACCAGCTTGAAGCTCGATATCACCTGGTCCAACTGGAAGTGCGGCCGCAAGTGGATCGTGCAGTTGAAATTCCCCGGATTGTCCGGGCTCTCCCTCACTTCGACATCGGCCTCGCGCAGCGGGTATTTCGCCTTCTGCTCGTTGCTCGCGTCATCGTCGGCATTGGTGTATTCCATCAGCCAGCTGCGCAGGTAGCGCTGGCATTCCTCCGGCGTGGCGTACGAGCCGACCCGGTCGCGGCCGATCACCTTGACGTAGTGGGCGAACCGGCCGACGCAGAACATGTACTGCAGCATCGCCGACATGCGGGCGTTCACATCCGCCGCCATCGTGTTGTAGTGCTTGGGCCGCTGGGCCGACTGGTTGGAGTAGAAGACCGAATACTCGGTGTCCTTGCTCTTGCTCAGCGGGATCAGGCCGAGGTCGCTGAGTTCCTTCTCCTGGCGTTCGGACACCGAGACGTCGGTCGAGTACTTGATGGCGACGCCGTCCTTGTCGGTCCCGAAACTCTCGACCGGCAGCCCGTCCACCAGCCCGCCGCTGATCTCGTCGCGGCGGACCCCGCGGATGTCGGCGAACCAGCCATAATTGTCATAGGCCCGGATCAGCACGCTGGCGAAGGCGAAGACCGCGGTGCCCCAGAGATAGTCCTCGCCGGTCGGATCGGACACGTCCTCCCAGTAGCGGAAGCCGTCGATCCGCGAGCCGTCGTCCAGATAGGGCAGCCGCATTAGCACCCGCGGCAGGGTCAGGCCGACGAAGCGGGAATCCTCCGTGTCCTGGAACGACCGCCAGCGGGCGTATTCCGGCTGTCCGAACTGGTCGCTGAAATCGATCGGCACGCCCATGTCGCGGAACCGGTCGATGCCGAGCATGACCGGCGAGCAGCCCGCCATGAACGGCGCGAAGGCGGCCGCGGCGATCTGGGACATGGCCTTCAGCGCGGCGACGTCGTCGGTGGTATGGCCGGCCCCGCGCCGGTGCCACACCTCGTAATCGCCGATCAGCACGCCATAGGGCTCGCCGCCCGGCATGCCGAATTCCTGGTTGTAGATCATATTGAACAGGTGGCTCTGGTCGAACTCGATGGCCCGTTCCAGGTCGCGGCACAGCTCCGACCAGCTGATGTTCAGCGCCTTGATCTTGACGCCGTCCATGCCGTCGCTCTGGTTGACCAGGAACGCCACGCCGCGCCAGGCCGACTCCAGCCGCTGGAACCGCGGATGGTGCAGGCAGGCGTCGAGCTGCCGGCGCATCATGCCGTCGATCCAGGCGATCTCGCGGTCGATGGCGCGCAGCAGACGGCCCCGGTCATAGGGCGTGTCGAGAGCGGGATGGTCGCCGAACCACTGCCGCAGGGCATGTCCGGTCTCGGACTCGGTCAGGAACTCGCCGAGATGGGCCCAACCGACACCCTTGAGGTCGCGCTGGCCGTCGTGAACGATGTCGACGATGCGATCGCGCAAAGGACCGACCGCCGCCCGAAGCTCGGGCGGCGGGTCGTCCTGTGGGGCGGGGGCAGTGTCGGCCTCGTCCCGCAGATCGACCGCGCCGCCCTCCGCTTCGTCGGGCACAATGTCCATGCGGGGATCAGCCCATCTGCGGGATCCGGGCCACCATCCGCATCGACGTGGTCAGCTCCTCCATCTGCAGCCAGGGCCGCATCCAGGCCACCGCGTTGTAGGAGCCCGGGGCGCCCGGGATTTCCTTCACGGTCACCTTGGCCTCGGCGAGCGGATACTTCGCCTTCATTTCCTGGCCGGCGCCGGAATCGGCGTTGACGTAGTTCTGGATCCAGCGGTTGAGCCACACCTCGCAATCCGAGGCCTCCATGAACGAGCCGATCTTGTCGCGCGCCATGACCTTCAGGTAATGGGCGAAACGCGAGGTCGCCATGATGTACGGCAGGCGGGCCGAGATGGCGGCGTTGGCCGTCGCCTCGGGCCGATCGTACTTCTTCGGCTTCTGGGTGGTCTGGGCCCCGAAGAACACCGCGTAGTCTGTATTCTTGTAGTGGCACAGCGGCAGGAAGCCGAGCTTGCTGAGCTCCGCCTCGCGCCGGTCCG
>JAAUYH010134932.1_pt1 | contig 12673 bp, 9 predicted proteins | sample 7278061 | NCBI WGS metagenome assembly JAAUYH01 (sample SAMN14350203, study PRJNA611818) | marine sediment metagenome | isolation source: surface marine sediment (0.6m) | place: French Polynesia: Moorea | collected 2018-08
AGCTTGGCGACATGCAGCGGTCCTGTGCCCATGCCGACATATTTGGCAGTGAATTCGTCACCCCGGTTGGTCCGGACGATCCAGACGTTCCTTGCTGCATCCCATTCCAGGTCATTGACCTCGGTATGGAACAGGGCGTTGTCATACAGCCCGAAATGCGTCCCGATGCGCGAGCAATGATCGCGGATTTCGGGCGCATGGGCATATTTTTCCGAAGGCATGTGCCCGGTTTCCTCGAGCAACGGCATGTAGATCAGCGACGCCGTATCGCACTGCGCGCCGGGATAGCGGTTCCAGTACCAGGTCCCGCCAAAATCGCCGCCCTTTTCGATGATCCGGACATCGTCAATGCCCGCCTGCTTCAACCGCGCTCCGACGACCAGGCCCGCGAAGCCGCCACCGATGAAGACGAAGGTCACATGATCGGTGACCGGGGCGCGTTCCTCTTGCGGCGTGTAGGGATCGACTGCCAGGTTCGAAAACTCGCTTTCCAGCCGGACATATTGCGCCGATCCATCCGCGCGCAGGCGCTTGTCGCGTTCCTCGGCATATTTTGCCTTCAGGGCTTCCTTGTCGATGGTAATCGCATTCATTGCTGATCCAGTGTTTCTTGAGGGACGTTTAATCAGTCAGTTAAATGCTTCGTGAATTTTGGTCAACAATATGTCATAAGCGATTCAAACAAATCACGAAAAAGTGCTGGAGCGGAAATGACTGGATCGAATGGCAAGGAATTTGACGTAATCGTGGTAGGCGCCGGCTTCGCCGGGCTCTACCTGATCCACAAGGTGCGTCAGCTGGGAATGTCCGTCAGGACCTTTGAGAAAGCCGATGATGTCGGCGGCACGTGGTACTGGAACCGCTATCCCGGTGCGCGCTGCGATATCGAGAGCATCGACTACTCCTTCAGCTTCGACCCCGAGCTCGAACAGGAATGGGAATGGACGGAGAAATACGCGACCCAGCCCGAAATCCTGCGTTATGCCCAGCATGTCGCCGACCGCTACGACCTGCGCCGGGACATCAGCTTTGAAACCGGCGTTGACCGGGCCGCCTGGGATGAGAAAACCAATCGCTGGATGGTAACGACCGACAAGGGAGAGACGGTCACCAGCCGCTTCTTCATCATGGCGACGGGCTGCCTGTCCGAGCCGAAGGAAATCGACATTGACGGCGCAGCGGATTTTGCCGGCGAAGTCTACCGGACGCACAGCTGGCCGCATGAAGGCGTGGATTTCACCGGGAAGCGGGTCGGCGTGATCGGCACCGGATCATCCGGGATCCAGTCCATCCCGCTGATTGCCGAACAGGCCGACAGCACGGTCGTCTTCCAGCGCACCGCAAACTATTCGATCCCTGCAGGCAACGGTCCGATTTCGCCCGAAAAACTGGCGGTGACGGAACGCTACCAGGACTATCGCGCCGAGGCCCGCAAAACCCGGGTCGGCGTGCCGGGCAAGGAAGCCATGGATTTCGCGCTGACCGTTTCGGAGGAAGAACGCCAGCAACGCTATGAAGAACTCTATGCAACAGGTGCAATCCCGCATCTTGGATCCGAGTTCGCCGACATCCTTCTGAACGAAGAAGCGAACGAAACGCTCGCCGAATTTGTCCGCGGCAAGGTGCGCGCCAAGATCAAGGATCCCAAGCTGGCCGACATTTTGACGCCCAGGGAATTTCCGATCTGCACCAAGCGCGCCTGTCTCGACACCAACTATTACGAGACATTCAACAAGCCGAATGTCGACCTCGTCGATATCAAGGCGAACCCGATCGTGAAGATCACGGAAACCGGTATCGAGACGCGGGACGAGAATTTCGAGTTTGACGCCATTGTCTTCGCCACCGGTTTCGATGCGATGACCGGCGCGCTTCTGGCCGTTGATATTCGGGGCCGGAACGGCCGGAGCCTGAAAGACAAATGGGAATATGGCCCGGTGAATTACCTGGGCCTGACCGTTGAGGGCTTCCCGAACTTTTTCATGATTACCGGCCCCGGGAGCCCGTCGGTGATGACGAACATGATCGTGTCCATTGAACAGCATGTCGAATGGATCGCGGATTGCATGCAATGGATGGGGCGGCACAACCTGGAGACCATCGATCCGACGCGCATGGCTGAAAGCGGCTGGGTGGATTATGTCACCGCAACCGCCGACATGACTCTCTTCCCGAAGGCAAAGTCATGGTATATGGGCGCCAACGTTCCAGGAAAACCGCGCGTCTGCCTGCCCTATCTGGGCGGAGCCGCAGCATATCGCCGGGCTTGCAACGATGTAGCGGCACAGGATTACCTCGGATTCAGATTTGATGGTCCCGGCGGACCAAGGTGCAATGACGGCCTGGTCCGGCGCCAGCAGCCCGATGTGGTGGCCCTGCTCGAAACGATGGCGGAGATGGAATTGCCGCCGTTCGAAACCTTGTCGCCAGATCAGGCGCGCGAGATGTCCATTGCATTGGCCGCAGGCAATCCGCCCGGACCGGAAGTCGGCGAAGTGATCGATGGCGAATTTCCCGGTGCCGAAGGACCGCTTGACTATCGGTTGTACCGGCCGGGAACAAATGGACCGCATCCGGTCACGCTTTACTTCCATGGTGGAGGCTGGGTCCTCGGCGATCATGCTGCGGACGACGCATTCTGCCGAGACCTATGCAACAAGTCCGACAGCATCATCATCTCAGCCAACTACCGACACGCGCCGGAACATCGCTTCCCCGCCGCCGCTGATGACGGATTTGCGGCGATGCAATGGGCTGCGGATAACGCCGCAAGCCTGGGCGGCATCCCCGGGGCGTTGGCCGTATGCGGATGGAGCGCCGGCGGCAATATCGCCGCAGTCGTGTGCCAGCTGGCCCGCGACGCAGGCGGTCCCACGATCAACGGACAGGTGCTGATCACACCTGTTGTCGACGGTGAGGATCACAGCCCCTCGATGATGGAAAACGCCGAAGGATTCGTGCTGACCAAGGCTTTGATGGACTGGTTCTGGGATCACTATGCCGATCCCGCCGATCGCGCGCATCCCAAGGCCTCTCCGTTGAAGGCGGAAAACCTGTCGAACCTCCCACCGGCCTTTGTGGTCACCGCCGAGTTTGATCCGCTGCGCGATCAGGGCAAGGCCTATGCGGATGCGCTTGCCAATGCCGGCACCCAAGCGCGGTATGTAAGCTATCCCGGGCAGATCCATACATCCTTTGCTGGCGTCGGTACCATCCCGACGGCCAATGATGCACGGCAGGATATCGCAGATGCACTGAAGCAGTGTTTTGACGTGATGGAACCGGCTTAACTCGCCAGAACGAGGAGATTGCACGGTCGATCCAAGGCTTGCTCGCTTGGTCGGCTTGCGCTCGCGGGATACTCGATCACGCCTGCAATCGCACCAACCCGGCAATGGTGACGCCAGCACCCAGCAACATGGCAAGGACGCTCCAGATGCGGTTGGTACCGCCCATCATGCGGCCGGCAAAGCCCATGAACCAGTCGCCGACGGCGAGGACCAGCAGTCCTTCGATCATGATCCAGCCACCCAGCACGGTAACCAGGATCGAAAGCAGGTCAGTAGGATCCCACGGATTGACCAGGTAGATGGTTGAGCCGACCACCAGCGTGAATATGCCGGTCAGGAATTGCAATGCGCTGCTGGACTGGACTTCCTTCACCATGCGCGCCCAGAATCCGGGCCGAAGATATTCGCCAAGGCCGGCCGCGACCGAATAGAGTCCCAGAAGCAGTGTTATCCATCCGGTTATATTGTCGGCATTGCCCATCTTCGTCTCTCAATCGACCCGTCCGATACGAGTTTACTAGCACAAGGTGGACATCGAGAAGAACCGGCTATTCGGCGGCCTCCACCTGCGGCTGTTCCGCATTGGCACAATCATAGACGAATTCCGCTGCATCGTAGCGAATTGCCGGAATTTCCTCTTTCTCGCGCCAATAGTCCTGATTGTGCATCCATTCCGGTTTGTTCCCGCGCTGCGGCATCTTGTCCATGTCGCGCATCAGGTAACCGGGATTGAAATTGTCCGGATCCATCCATGGCAGGATCGGCATGTCGGCATCTTCGGGCCGCAGCGCCATCTGCACCTTTTGCGCGCCGATCTCGTCCATATGGTTGAGCAGCCCGCAGACAAAGTCGCCGAGCAAGTCCACCCGCAGTGTCCAGCTCGCGCGGAAGTATCCGAATACCCAGGCCATGTTCGGGACGCCGGTGAACATCATGCCCCGATAGGTGATGGTGTCGTGCCAGTCGATTGCCTGGCCATCGACGGTGAAGGGAATATCCCCCAGCACCGACAGGTTGAAACCGGTCGCCGTGATGATGATGTCGGCCTCCAACTCCTCGCCGGAAGAGGTAACGACACCTTTTTCTGTAAACCGGTCTATCGTGTCGGTTACCGCGGATACCTTGCCTTCGCGGATCTTCACGAAGAGGTCTCCGTCGGGCAGGAACGCCACGCGCTGCTGCCAGGGGCGATAGCTGGGCGTGAAATGCGGCGACATGTCGAAATCGGGGCCCAGATATTCCTTCGCTGCCTCGAACAACTCTTCCTTGACCACTTCCGGTTCATCCATGCATCTTTGGACGATAACCTCCTGGTCATAGTTGATCTGCTGCCGGACAATGTGGTGGACGGTCGGTTCGTCTATGCCAATCTCGCGCAGCCGGTCGGCCAGTTCATTCTCGTTGCTGCTCGGGAAGAAATAGGTTGGAGAACGCTGGAGCATTGTCACATGCTCGCATTCGTCGGCAATTGCCGGCACGACCGTTGCTGCCGTGGCACCGGAACCGATGACCAGCACCCGCTTGCCCTTGAGTTCGACATCTTCGGGCCAGAGCTGGGGATGGATGATACGACCGGCATAATCGTCCATGCCCGGCCAGTCCGGCGTGTATGGGCGCTCATGACTGTAATAACCCTGGCACATCCAGAGGAAATTGGCCGTGTAACTATGCCGCTCGCCGTCGCGGTTGACCACTTCGACGGTCCATAGATTGTCGTCGCTGGACCAGTGGCAGGCGGTGATTGTCTGGCCGTAGTTTATGTGCCGGTCGATCTGGTTTTCCTCGATCACCTCGCCCATATAGTTGAGGATTTCCTCGGCGGAGGCGATCGGCGCACCGACCCAGGGCTTGAAGCGGTATCCAAAGGTATAGAGGTCGCTGTCGGAGCGGATTCCCGGATATTTGTGCGTTTCCCAGGTGCCGCCGAATGTCTCCTTTTTCTCCAGGATCAGGTAGGATTTGTCGGGACACTTGTCCTGCAGGTGCCAAGCCGCGCCGATGCCCGAAATCCCGGCTCCAACGATCAATACATCGACATGATTCCCTGCTGCCTGCAGATTCATCCTCTCCTCCTCTTTGTCATTGTCGCAATTCGGGCATTTTGGAGACCACAGAGGAAACTGGCGACCGAATCAATCAGTCAATCTACGTAGGTGGAAATCTGGGTTCCGGGGCGTCAACCGGCCGCGCGGCGGGCCGGACTGGTTTGCTTTTCGTCATTGCCATCCGAGTCTGCTGACCCGTTCGGATCGTTAGCAGTCCGCATCGCCTTCTCATCGTGAAGCGTAATTTGCGGCAGCATGGCCAGCAGGTCATTCTTCGAAACGGGGCGACCATAGAGCCAGCCCTGCCCTTCGCTGCAACCCATTTCGTCAAGATGCACGCGGATTTCGTCGGATTCGATTCCTTCTGCCGTAATTGGTACGTCGAGCGAGGCGCCGAGCGAGGCGATCGAGTTCACTATCGCTGCACTTTCGTCGTTGTCGAGCATCGACATGACAAAGCTGCGATCGATCTTGATCCGGTCAAACGGGAAATTCTTCAATTGCGTCATCGAGGAATACCCGGTGCCGAAGTCATCGAGCGAGATCTTTATTCCGAGCGATTTGAGGCTGGTGATGGTGTTGAGCACCAACGCCGTGTCTTCCATCAATGCGCTCTCGGTAATCTCCAGTTCCAGCCGCTGCGGCGGGAAACCGGTTTCAATCAGCAATTTCATGATTTGCTGGTCCAGCGTCGGATCATTGAGCTGGATGGGCGAAATATTGACCGAAAGGGTAAGGCCGTGGTCCCAGTTCCTGGCGTCGCTCAGCGCCTGCCGCATCACTGACATCGACAGTGATGAAATCAACCCTGTCGACTCGGCCAGTCCAATGAAATCCGCCGGTTCCACCAGTTTGCCGGACGGGTGGTGCCATCGGGCCAAAACTTCAAAACCAAGCAACTCCTCGCCGCGAATGCCATATTGCGGTTGGTAAAATGGAACGAATTCCCCACGCGGAATACCGGCCCGGATCTCGGCTTCTGTCCGGTACCGATGGTGCACCTCGGCTTCCATGGCCGGGTCGAACATGGCAATGCGGTGCGATGCGCCGTTCTGCTTGGCATGATACATGGCGATGTCGCTGCGGCGGAATATGTCCGCGACATCGGCATCGTGGGCGACCGGCGCATAGATCCCGAATGATGCACTGGCGACGGCCGTGCCACCGGTGACGGTAATCTCGCGCTCCAGGTTTTGCTGGATCTGCCTTGTTACGGCGAGGGCCTCATCCGGCTGGGCGTTGTCCCCTTCCAGCAAGACCGCGAATTCGTCACCTCCCAAACGGGCGCAGATGCTGCCGGCCGGTACGGCGTCCACAAGGCGTCTGGCGATTGCCACCAACAATTCATCGCCGGCACCATGGCCATAGAGGTCGTTGACCTTCTTGAAATGGTCGAGATCGAAGGAAATCAGGGCGAGCGGTTCAGCATCGGCCATTTTCTGCTCGATTACCGCAACGATCGCGGGCCGATTGAAGAGCTCTGTCGTGTAATCCTTGAGCGAAACCTGATCAGCCAGTTCCCGCGCCATGTCGACCTTGCGCGACTGTCTATCCAGCTGGCTCGACCGGCGCCAGATGATCAGGATTAGCGCAACATTGAGGATCAAGGCCGCGCTCAGATCACTGCTTATCGGCAGATTTGCGCCAAATACATTCGACAGAGCCTTGGGCATCAACCATGAACTGAGACCCGTGAAAAGGAACAGCGCAATCAGGAACGCGGCCCGGTTCCAGATGGAACGGCCAGCGACTGCCTGGTCCTTCAATTTCGTTGCTTCGAGCATCCCACACTCCAAAAACCAGCCGAAACTAGCGATGGAGCGTGGAAAAAGCGTTAACTACGTCTCGCGTTAAATCAGAAGGTGTACCCGACACCAACGGCACCAAACCACTGGTCCGCGTCGCCGCGGATGGAGGTGATCGGTGAACGCTTGGCATCGTTGAGCAGCCGCGAGTAGCTGCCGAGCAGGATGATCGAAAAGCCCCCGTTCATGCCGTTGCCGTCCAGGTCAAAGAAGGTCAGCAGGGTTGTACCAACGCTGTTCCACCCGCCGTCTGCGGCAAAGACCGGCAATCCGCTGGCCACATTACCCGCTGGCGAAACGCTGAAGTAATAGTCCGCATAGTCGTCATCGACATGATCGGCATTGATACTGAAGTTGATCGCCGTACCGCGGTTCAATGGCGTGAAATAGCTGAGCGTGGGTGATATCACCCGTCCCGAATGCGCGCCTGCCACGTCCCAGCGAATGTCGGCCTGGGCGGTGAGCGAGTCAAACGGGTTGAGAACCCGATTAACCTTCAGGCCTGCAAACGCACCCAATTCGACCGAGACATCAAGCTTGCCCAGGCTGCGAACGACCGGGTCGTTGATCCGGTTGACGCGATTGATCCGGGCACGCCCGACTGGGCCGAAAATCGCCTCGACCCTGCTGTCAGGATCATCGCGAATGAAATCTGCCGCAACGCCGGGCCCGCGCGGTTCAATTTCTATACCGTCGATGCTGCCAAGGATGACCGGGAGGGGCGACACGACATAATTGTCGGATCCCTCATAGCTGGGGCTGAGCGAGATACCCATGCCAATTGTGGCATAGGTTCCGTCAAAGACGGTATCACCGTCCGGCGGACCCGCCTGCTCAGGCTGTGCGCTGGCGGGCATCGACAATAAGGGAAAAGCCAGCACAGTTGCTGCCAAGGTGGCTGAGCGGAGGACTTTTTTGATGACCATTAGACCGCAGCTCCTCATTGGGGCTTGTTCTGGAAGATCAAGCCTTACAACCGCTATAGGATATATTTCATCCGAACAGAATAGCTGGCGTCATCGGCACCGACCGTAAACTGGGCCGACTTGAATTTCGGCGGTCCCAGACCGAGCTTCGGATTGCGCGAGAAACCAAAGCCTTCGCGTGGCAGGAATAGGCGCATATCCATTTTGCCATTGGCGTTCTCGTCGTGGATCAGTGCGACGGCATAGGTTCCGGGCGCGACACCGGCGATTTCGATATTTTCTGCGTCAGTCGCGGCGATCTTCAGCTTTCTCGCCTTGTTGTCCTTGCGGCAATCGGGGAAATATTTCGGATTGCTGCTCAGGCAGACCAGCACATCACCCTTGGTCGAACGCAGGTTGGATACTGCCAGCGCAATCGACACCGGGCTTGCCGCCGGCCCCGCCGCGGTAGGTGCTTCAGCCGCGGACGCGCTCGCGCCCAGCATGACCGTCATCAAAAGTGCCGAGGCCAATATCGGTGCCGCAGAGCTTGTCCCAAAATCTGAAATACAACCCATAATTACCCCTATACAACTCGTGATGCTTCTCATGGTGGGTTGCGGTTATCAGCCACTTTCCCAACCTGCCCTGAACCAACCAGCGTGGAAACAATTCCCACCCCATATGGTTGGTTACTCCCATAATCGTCATGATCAGCAGGACCAATCCCAATACGCCGACATGAATCGGAACTGCGATAACCAGAGCCGGAATGACGATCGCACCGCTGATTGCCTCGATCGGGTGAAAACTCATTGCAGCCCAGGCGGTTGGCGGCCTGCTGTCATGATGCACTGCATGCGCCAGCTTGAACCATGACGGTTCGTGGAATAGCCGGTGCGTCCAGTAAAACCATGTGTCGTGCAGGAAGAGATACAGGAAAAGCGAGACAGGCAAATACCACAAAGGGTACGTATTCGGATCAGTATAGATCAAGGTCCAGCCCTGGTTTTGCCAACCCCAGGCTATGATGCCCGCCGGAATGCCGTAAATTGCCGCAGACATCAGCGACCACCGGATTTCTCGGCCAATTTGCAGTCTCAGCTTGCTGTAATGTCCCGGTTTTACCTGGCGTGTCAGCCAGGCAAAGAATCCGCTGCTGATCAGGTACCGCACGCCGACGATCAACGTCATTGCGATGGCGGACAGCAGGATGGGCATGGCAAGATCCATCGCTGCCGAATATGCGGCAAAGCGTCGGCGGGCAAGGCCAAAGCAGCTTTTTTCATACTGCCTTTCAGACAGGCTTTCCCCTGTCCAAACCTTGGGCTAAGGCGGGGCCATGGCGCGCAAGGCAACCCCGCAAAATCAATATGATCTGGCGATTGCCGGCGGTGGTCTGGCCGGAGGATTGCTGGCCCTTGCATTGGCCGAGAAGCGCCCCGAACTTGATATCGTGTTGATCGAGGCGGAAGAAAAGTTTGGCGGTAATCACATCTGGTCCTGTTTCCAGACAGATATCGAAGACCGCCATCAGTGGCTGCTCGATCCACTGATTTCGCGGCATTGGGACAGCTATGACGTACATTTTCCCGAATATAGCCGCAGCCTGGGCAATGGCTATTTCTCGATCCAGTCGGCGAACCTCGACAAACAGCTGCGAAAGCGACTGCCGAAGCAGGCGATCAGGACCGGCCACCGGATAAAGTCCGTGAAGAACGGGGTGGTCAAGATCAAGGGCAATGACGATATCGCCGCGCAAGCAGTCATTGATGCGCGCGGCAGCGGCAAGATCACCGATCTGGACTATGGCTGGCAGAAATTCTTTGGCCAGATGCTCAATCTGAAGTCACCGCACGGGCTCGACCGCCCGGTCATCATGGACGCGACCGTCAACCAGATAGACGGATATCGTTTCTTCTATTGCCTTCCCTTTGGTGAAACCGAGCTGTTTGTCGAAGACACATATTATTCGGACAGCAAGGATATTGATCCGGACGAATGTCGCCAGAGGATCGCTGATTATTGCCAGGACCAGGGTTGGGATATCGGCAAGGTGCTGCACGAAGAACTGGGCCAGTTGCCGGTCATTTATGGCGGCAAGTTCAAGGCATTCTGGAAGGCAAATCCGGGTCCCGATGCGCGGATCGGCGCGCGTGCAGCGCTGATCCAGCCAATCACCAGTTACACGCTGCCAATGGCGGTGCGCATTGCCAACCAGATCGCCGAAACGGACGACCTGTCGCAAGATAATCTCGACACAATGCTGCGTGACATGGCGGTCCGGCACTGGAAGGAAGGCAAATTCTACCGGATGCTATGTGCCTTCCTTTTCCTGGGCGCGGATCCGGAGAAGCGATACAAGACGCTTCAACACACCTATACCAAGGATGAAGACTTGCTGGCGCGCTTCTATGCCGGCAAATCGACCCTTGCCGACCAGGCCAACCTGCTCACCGGCAAGCCGCCTATCCCCATTTCCAGGGCTATCCCGCTGCTGATGAAATATCGCTGAGACCAATTGCAAATGAACGAAACCACCCAACCCCGATCAGAACTGTTTCGAAAAGCCGCCGTGATTGGTTCCGGCTTTGGCGGGCTCGCCCTCGCCATCCGCCTGCAGTCGGCCGGCATCCAGACGACCATAGTCGAGGCCCGCGACAAGCCCGGCGGGCGGGCTTATTTCTGGGAAAAAGACGGTTTCATTTTCGATGGCGGCCCGACGGTCATCACCGATCCGGACTGCCTGACTCAGCTGTGGGACCTTACCGGCCATGACATGGCGAAAGACATTGAACTGATGCCGGTGTCCCCCTTTTACCGGCTCAACTGGCCGGACGGCGTCAATTTCGACTATGTCAACGATCCCGACGAACTGGCCAATGAAATCGCCAAGATCGAACCCGATGACGTCGAGGGATACAAGAAATTCCTCGAATATAGCGGCCATCTGTACGAAGAGGGCTATATCAAGCTGGGCACCTCGGCATTCCTCGACTTCAAGTCGATGGTAAGCGCCGCGCCCGCGTTGATGAGGTACCAGGCATATCGATCGCTTTACGGCAAGGTTTCCAGCTTCGTGAAGAGCGAGAAGATGCGGCAGATGCTGTCGTTCCAGTCATTGCTCGTGGGTGGCAGTCCGATGACGACCAGCGCCATTTACGGCCTCATCCACAAGCTCGAGCGGCTCGGCGGCGTCTGGTTCGCCAAGGGTGGGACCAACATGCTGATCGCCGCGATGGTCAAGCATTTCGAACGGATCGGCGGGGTCATTCGCCTTGCCGACCCGGTGACCAGTATCGACACCGATGGCGATCGGGCAAAGGGCGTGACATGCAAGTCCGGCTGGACCGACAGTTTCGATGCCGTCGCAACCAATGCCGACATCATGCACAGCTACCGCGACCTGCTCGGCCACAAGCATCGCAGCGCCACGGCGACCGCAGCACTGAAGAAGAAGCGTTTCTCCCCTTCACTGTTTGTCGTGCATTTTGGATTGAAGGGAACCTGGCCGGGAATCCCGCATCACATGATCCTCTTCGGGCCGCGCTACAAGGGCCTGCTCGACGACATCTACAAGAACGGGGTATTGCCGAACGACTTTTCACTGTACCTGCACCACCCCACGATTACCGATCCGTCGATGGCGCCAGAGGGGCATAGCACATTCTACGTGCTCGCTCCGGTCCCACACCAGGGCAAGCTGCCGATCGACTGGGAAGAAATGGGTCCGAAATACGAAAAACGAATACTCGACGAGATTGGGCGGCGCCTGATCCCCGACATTCACGACCGCATCGTAACCAAGTTCCACTACACACCTCAGGATTTCGGCAGTGACCTCAACGCGCACCTGGGCAGCGCCTTCAGCCTCGAACCGCTGTTGTGGCAGAGCGCGTACTTCCGCGTGCACAATCGCGACGACGTGATCGACAATCTCTATTTCGTCGGTGCCGGCACGCATCCTGGCGCAGGAATTCCCGGCGTCGTCGGCAGCGCCAAGGCGACGGCGGAATTAATGCTGGAGGACCTGGGGTAACCCGAAATGGAACGGTCCGATCTCGTCAGGCAAGCGCGGACCAGTATAGAGCGCGGGTCAAAATCCTTCGCCCGGGCTTCGAAACTGTTTTCACGCGACACACGAGAGAAGGCCTGGCTCCTGTATTTCTGGTGCCGCGCCTGCGACGACCTCGCTGACGGCCAGGACCACGGCCAAGGCATGTCGGCGGTTCCCGATGCCGAAAAAACTGTCGCCAACATGCGGATGATGACCGAGCGTGCGCACCGGGGCGAGACGACAGGCAACCTGCCATTTGACGCCTTTGGCATTGTCGCCGGGGAATGCGGCATCCCAAGGGAACTTGCCGATCACATGATCGACGGCTTCGAACTCGATGCCAAGGAATGGCGGCCAAGGACCGAGAACGACCTGTTCCAATATTGCTATCACGTGGCAGGGGCCGTTGGCTGCATGATGGCTATTGTCATGGGTGTCCGAACCAGCGACGTTGAAACGCTCGATCGGGCCAGTGACCTCGGCATCGCCTTCCAGCTCTCCAACATTGCCCGCGATATTGCAGAAGATGCCCAGGCGGGACGCTGCTACCTGCCCGAGGAATGGCTCGAAG
>JAAUYH010112340.1_pt1 | contig 12672 bp, 12 predicted proteins | sample 7278061 | NCBI WGS metagenome assembly JAAUYH01 (sample SAMN14350203, study PRJNA611818) | marine sediment metagenome | isolation source: surface marine sediment (0.6m) | place: French Polynesia: Moorea | collected 2018-08
CCGCTAGTGTTTTTCTATGCTATGGCTTTAAGGCAGTGGGTGAGGTGAATCTGCTCCAAGCCTCCATTGGCGGGAATATTCGCTGTACAGGGGGGCAATTCTTGAACGAAATGAGGAGTGCCCTCGATGCTGAAGGTGCGACGATTGGTGGATCGGTTTTTCTAGGGGGGAAATTTAACAATAGTCAGTTCCAAGCTAAAGGCAAAATGATTTTTCTCAATGCTTCAATCGACGATCGGTTTGAACTGGAGTCTATAGAGAGTAATAATTTAGCTGATATTCTATGTCCACGCAAGCCCCCAACGATCCTGGATATCCGCTTTGCTAAGGTGAACACGTTTAGCTTTAAGGAAGGAGAAAAGGAAAAAAAATAATCTTCCTTACTTCAAGCCTCAGTCTTCAGGCTGAGGTAATTTTGAATTTTTAATTAATAATTTTGAATTGTTTTGACTCTTTTAATTTTTGTTTAACTAATTTCTTGTAAGAAGCTTTTTTTTAGTATTCTCGGATTACCAGTTAATACCTGCCTGATATATTTTTCTAATAATTTTGCATTTAGATTAGACAGGTTATAGCTACTATCCCGTTTTTGATAACTATCATCAATTAGGACATAAATTTCCAAGCGATCGTTAATCCAAAACCAAACTTCTTTAACTTCTAATTTTTGATATTTTTCTAAATCTTCCAGACTTCCACTAGTAAAAACAACTTCTACAGCTAAGTCGGGGATTTGTTTTAAGCTATTAAAGCAAAAGCTAGTATCTGGTTCTTTGCCCACAGATTTATCTTTTTGTTTTAATGTCGTTGAGCCGATAGGATAGTAATCTAATTCAATCGCATCACAGTAACTAACAATTAGTAAATAGATAAAATCTTTGATAATTTCATGGTTGCGACTAGGGGACATTATTTTGAGAATACCATTTAAAAAAGAGATTCTATAGGCTGAAGAGTTAGCTTTCTGTTGTAGGATTGCTTCATACTCATCCCACGACGTATTAGAACAGATAAACATTTTGTCTTTCTGTTGTAGTTTATCTCCTTCAATAAAATCTAAAAATTTTAATTGAATCATGATATTTGATAATAGTAATATTTATCTAGATATCTACTCAATAGCAAGATTTTTTCAATCCAGTTACTGTTGAGAATTAGGAGACTCTGTATTTTCCGATCGCTGAGAATTAATGGCAGCAGAAAGAGCTTTTTGTAATGGTTTAATTTCCTGAGTTGTTTGCACTTCTTGTTCTAATTGTTCGGTAGAAGATACCAAATCACTCAAGCCATTAACCAAAATTTTGACATTTTCTAAAAAAGCAGGATCGCCAGTAAATGCTTCTAAATCCGAGGTGATTTTTTGAGCATTAGCAAAAGTAACTCTAGCAGAATCTAGGGTTTGTTGAACGCTGACCAAATTTTCGGGATTATTAAAGTTTGACGAGATCTCATTGAGATTTTTAGAAGCAACCGCAGCATTGGCAGTTAAAGTTTCTAAATTAGCGATTAACTTATCTGTATCTGTGTCAGCAAGGCTTTTATCTAGTTTAGTGACTAACGTTTGCAGGCGATCGCTGGTGGTACTAATATTATCTAAGGTGTTGACTAAATTGCTTTGATTTTGGGCGACTAAATCATTTACCGTAGTGGTTAACCGATTGACCTGTTCTGCCGTTTCTTGATACTTTTTGGCAGTGATCGTCAATTCATCAGAGGCATTCTCAGCAATATTGTTTAAGTTGTTGCTAACTGAAGAAATAGTGGCTAGTTCTTGTTTTAGTTCACTGACTAAAGAAGAAGTATTACGACTTAAGCTGGCTACTTCGGCTGCTGCAACCGAAGCATTTTTTACTGTACCTTCAATTTGTGCAAAAAATTCGGGATCGCCATAAAGCTTACTAAAGCGATAGGTCAAGGGTAGTAAATCATCTAAAGTTATCCCTTTTTGACCCTCTAGGCGGGTATTGTCGCAGAGAATCTGCTCGATATCGCAATCTTTACTGACTGGGTTCATGCCCAAGGTATCTTGAGGCAATTGAGATTGGGGAATAATATCAATAAAAGTTTCGCCAATTAACCCCGAACTACTAGCTTTAACGTTAACATCGCGAGGAATTAAGAGCTTAGAAGAAGAGATTTCTATTGCCACATCCACCCCATTAGTACCTGGCTGAATTCGGCTAATTTTGCCTACCTTTAAACCGCGATAGCGGACGGGATCTCCGACTTGAATGCCATTGACATCAGGAAAATCGGCAATTATCTCGTAGGTAGATTCACCAAAGCGAATCCCTTTTAGCCAGACGGCAATTGCCCCAAATAAAGCAATTCCCAAGATAGCTAATAGTCCAACAGAACCTTCTCTTACAGTGCGCGATCGCATAATTACCCTCTTAAATATATTACTTAATATTACTTAATATTAGTTAGATTAATCAATTACCCTAATTGGTCCATCGAGACTAGCACTGAAAAATTGCCTAACCAAAGGATTGTCAGTGGTATCTATTTCTTCAATTTTACCCCGCCACTGAATTTTGCCTCCATACAAAAAGATGACACGATCGGCAGTACGACGAATGGTACTCTCTTGGTGACTGACCATAATATAAGTGCCACAACCGTTGTCTGCACACTGTAAATCCCGCACTAAATTTTCAATTACAGTCGAAGCGATGGGATCTAAGCCTGCGGTTGGTTCATCATAAAGAACTACTTCAGGTCTACTTTTAATGTCTTCGGGATTAGACATAATGGCACGAGCAAAACTAACCCGTTTCCGCATACCACCAGATAACTCGGCAGGGTAACTATTGTTAGTACCGGCAAGTCCTACCATTTCCAATTTTTCGTTGACTAGTTCTTTTATTTTACTTTGACTCAAGTTTGAATGTTGATAGAGAGAAAAACCAACATTTTCTTCTACGGTCAGAGAATCAAACAGTGCCGCCTGCTGGAAGACCATACCGATGCCAATGGGGTCTTCGCCATCTTCGATTAAACCCCGACGTTTCTGTCCTTGGATATAAATTGACCCTTTATCTATAGGCATTAACCCAGCAATCATTCTGAGGATAGTCGATTTACCAGTACCCGAAGGACCGATAATTACTACTGCTTCACCTTCATATATTTTGAGATTAATGCGATCGAGAATTACTTTACTGCCAAAAGATTTACTAACCCCCTTCAGTTCAATTAAAGGTACTTCGTGATTGTCTGTAGTTGCTGTCATAGGTAGAAACAGAAGTTGTAGTAGAGACAAAAACTATTTTATTTTGCCCCTCTATTTATTAATGCTTGGCTCTAACTTTCTATTTCTAACCCAAAAACCCGAGCAACTGATTTATCTACCTTATAACCAGAGTCAATTGATTCTAGGGGGTCTTTACGCAGACGATGACGTAAACAAAGCACAATTACCCGACGAATATCATCTATGGTTACTTCTGTGCGTTGTTCTAAAGCCGCGATCGCCTTAGCAGCACGATTAGTAACGATATCACCCCTGAGACCATCTACATCTAATTCTGAGCAAATCTCGGAAATTTTGACCCGTAAATCGTAATCTAGATTGACTTGAGGTAATAATTTTTGTGCCTGGACAATTTTATTTTGTAGTTCTTGTTGTTGTTGTTGATATTGCTGACAAAAGCCAGGGGGATCGCTATCAAATGCGGCTCGTTGTTCGACAATTTGCACCCTTAAATCTGGTTCTTTAACCGTATGAATTTCAGCATGCATCCCAAAGCGATCGAGCAGTTGGGGACGCAATTCTCCTTCTTCGGGATTACCCGAACCCACCATCACAAAATGAGCGGGGTGACGGATAGAAATCCCCTCTCTTTCTACGGTATTCCAACCACCAGCAGCAGAATCGAGCAGCACATCTACTAAGTGGTCATCCAGGAGGTTAACCTCATCTACATAGAGAATACCGCGATTAGCTTTAGCTAACAAACCAGGCTCAAAGGCTTTAACCCCTTCAGACAAGGCTTTTTCAATATCAATAGTACCGCAGACCCGATCCTCTGTTGCCCCCAGAGGTAGATCCACCATCTGTACTTTTTTCTTAACAATTTCTAAAGGAATGTTTTGTTCGAGCTTTTGTTTTACCTCATCACTCATCAAATCGGGGTCTTTGGGGTCGCTATTGAAGGGATCGCTAGCTACCACCTCAATTTCGGGTAATAAATCGGCTAAAGCACGGATAGTTGTGGATTTGCCTGTACCGCGATCGCCCATAATCATCACCCCGCCTATTTTGGGATCGATGACGTTGAGTAACAGAGCTAATTTCATCTCCTCTTGTCCCACAATGGCAGTAAAAGGAAAGACGACACGACGAGTTTTAGGAGGTGAGGATATTGTTGCAGTCATAGGGTTTTTTTAAGCTGACATTTAAAATTGTCATTAATTATTTTTTTAGTGGGCGTAAGCCTGGGGTTTCCCCAGGACGGACGGCTGAAATGTCGGAGGCAACCGCCGACATCGCGTCCTCCTGTTGACGCAAGCGTGATTTCACAAGCGTATTTTATTGTGCCATGTTTTCGGTGCTTACTATGGATTCCTCTGTTAACTCACGGGTTGAAATCGATAGTTTTATGACTAGGGAATAACTATATTGGTCAGTTAACTTTATTCTATGTTGTCAGAAAATCCATTTAGCCGTAAATCAAATAAAAGCGATCGCCGAAATTTATCAATTTCAAGATAAATACAGATAATTTAGTAACGATTCAGATTTAAGGATTGGGAATAGTTCTTAAAATCAAAGTCAAGATACTAGTAGTAACAGCAACTATAATTGGCACAATCAAAGATTTTGCTCCTTTTAGGCTAGATACATCAACAGATAAAGTTTTTTGAGTATCTTTGATTTCTTTAACTTCTTTCTCAATATTATCAATCTGGGTGACAAGTTGAGCTTGACTTACTTCTAATTTATTCAAGCGGACTCCTATACTTTTAAATTCTTGTCTATTTTCATCTTGATATTTATCTATTTTGTTGTTTATTGAAGTTAATATTTCTGCTAAATCTATTTCTATCTTTGGATTAGTCATAATTTTTTATCTTGCTAAGGGTTGGGAATAACAATATAGCCTGTGGTTTCATCTCCCAGAACGATATTTTTGTTTGTTCCCCAATACCACCAATGAGCGGCAACATAAGCGCAAATTAGACTATCTAACCGATCTTCGATCGCCTTTAATTCTTTGCCTTTAACATAACTAGCGATCGCGGGTAAATTAGTAACGTCTAAAGAAGGTTCGAGCTGGGGTAGAAGCTCTTGAATATAATTGTGTAATCTCTTTAATTCTACTGTGCGTTCTGCTAGCCTACCTTTTTTATATTTAATGATTCGCTCTAATTTAAATAGATTGACTGTAGCGGGATGGGGAAATACTTCTATTTGATATCTACCTGATTTTTGCGGCACAATTATGGGTGCGTGGAGATAATTTCTTGCCGCTAGACTTAAACCAAAATTAACCGTCCGCTGGGCAAAGGGACGGTTTAAATTAGCAGGATAACAGCCAGCATGATAGCGACCAAAATACTTGTGAGTCAGTTTATCTGGCAATCTCATCCCTGTTTGGTTGGGAATAATTGTCGGTGCATCGACAGCAATTAAGGCTGATTCTTGGGGTGATACCCAGTCATCGATCCAAGTTAGGATGGATGCTATTTCTAATCTTGTAGTTATTTCTAATATTTTTAATTTTCGCTCTTGCCAACTTAAACAACACAGTCCACTAGCACCAGATGTCCAACCTAAATCGATGCCGATAAATTTCATTGGTCAATTATCAACTATCCCCGATCGATTATCGATTGTGACATAAATATCTGCTGAGTCAGGATTGAGATAGGGATACTGGAGGTTAATTCCTGCTTCAGCAAAGCGGACGCTAATATATTTTAGTTTATCTGCTGGTGCAGTTTTACTTTGTTGCCAAGCCTCAATTAATGCTGTGGCAATTAGCTGAAAGCGATGTTGGGCTAAATTGGTTTCTAAATTTGGTCTTTCTGCTATGCTCAACCCTGGAGCAAGATATTTGTTAAATAAAGGGATTTCTGATTGAAAATAGAGGCGATGTTCCTGATAAATCTGAGTGATAATTGGTTGAGCATGGAGATAATCATCCTTAATCAAGCTCAGAATTGCCGTATCAGCATAAATATAGTTTTCTGGATGATAAAGAACTTTAAAATGGAAAGGAATCTGAATCTGGTTAAGTTCTCTAGTCAGATGTTCCATCAAAATTACAGCCCCCTCAGCAGTTAGATTAAAATGTAAATCTACTATTTGTTGAGCTGCTGTTAGCTCTATATCGTTAATTGAACCCGCCGTACCAACAGAGATAAAATATCCTGGTTCAACTAATTGTGAAGGCATTTTAACTGCTACGAGATCACCTATTTTCGCTTCTCTTTCTGACTCTTGAAGATGGCGATCGCTACGAATATGCAGGGTCAAACCCGCTTTTCTAACCTGTAAGAAACCTTCATCAGTTTCACCCACAATTAACCATCCAGGTTCAAAATGACCCTCACTATAATTGTTGCGCCTTAATTGTTGGACAAAATCGCTTTTAGACCATTTAATTGCCTGATTTTCAATTTTTGTTTCCCGATTTTGCTCTTCTAGTTCTTCTCTGGGTTGGGATACATAATAAACGTGATGCAAGAATTGCTGTAGTTTAACCCTTAAATAATTATGCAAAACTTCAATCGGAATTTGTTCCAGACGCTCTTGCAACTCTGAGGGTAACTCTACAGGTTGATGTTCGGGATGAGTTATGGACAAGTCGGCTGTAATTTGTATCTTGTCAGCAATATCTAATAATATTTTGTCTAATTTAGTAATAGCAGAATTGGTTGAATTATTTAAAGATGCATAGGGGTCTAATGATAAGGTCATCTGTTTATTATATGTATTGTTAAATATTAATTTAAACAGTAGCTGAGACTTGAATTGGCAACCCAAAGATATTAGAAGCAGCTTGTTCTGGATAACATAACAGGCTTTTGGCTACTTGCAAAATACAAATATCACCATTATTAAAAGCGTAATGATATTCAACATTATGCTGAAGACGTTTAATTAAATCGAGTCCTGCAAATTGTATAACTCGTTGCACAAAGTTGGGTCTAGCTAAAGTAATTTCAGGGAAATTAGTCAGATAACTCTGTAAAATAGCGATTAAACTAGGCTGCACCTTTTCTAAAGGACAGCTAGCTAAACTTAAGGCTAAGTTGAGATCTGTATCACTGCTGACAAACAAACTATCTAACCACAGTTCTAGATATTTAGCGATTAAAATTCCCAAGTCTAGAGCAGGATCTCCCCATTTCATAAATTCCCAATCGATAAACTTGATTTGAAGATTTTTAGTTAAGTCTCGATCTTCAATTAAATAATTACTAAATTTAGGGTCATTATGGGTTAAACAAGCTGTTTGATAACTTGCGTGTAGTTCGGCGACAGCCTGATGAAGACTGGGAAAACGTTGATAAAGCCGAAAAAATTCCAGACCATCTGGGCAAATATTAGCAAAAATTCCTGGTCCTACCCTAGCTAATCCTTGCATAAAGTTAGGTGTTTCCCCAAAACTACGACTATCTGTATGTCGAGCTAGAAAATTTTGATACTCAATTTTTTGCCAGGTTAAGCGATGAATTTGAGCTAAATTAGTACCTAGCCAAGCAGCAATAGCAGGAGGATAATCATTGAGACGAGAGTAATATCGACTTAATGAAATGAATTCGGGTAGATACTTAACCACTAAAATTGCTTTTTCGCTATCAAAGTGAATGATCCGTGCAGTTAAGTCTTGAAGCGGACTTAATTGGGGAAAACGATCTAGGAGTTGCTGGAAAATCCATTCGTACTTTAAACAACCTGTCGTATTGCCTTGCCCGTCAAAGCGTTCTTGTTTGACTAAATAATACTCTGTATCAGTAACGTGAACGATTAAGTTAAAGTTGCGATACTCGTTAGCTTTAATCGGCGATGCCAACTCTCGATCGCTAGACAAAATAGATTGTTCTTGCAAATATTGAACTACGTTTTCTGAACTTAAGACAAATGCCATCAGTTTAAACAAAATATTTTGTATATTAAATTTTTATTGATAATTTTCAGTATTGTTTATATTGATAAGGAAGAGTTTTAGCTTTCTACTGTAGGGGTTTAACATTGTAAACCCCTAACAATTATCGCCAGCTATTAGTTAACAAACAACTCCATTAATGATAGCCATAGCTATAGCTATAGCTATATTTGCTACTCTTACTCTTACTCTTACTCTTACTCTTGCTCTTACTCTTACTCTTACTCTTACTCTTACTCTTGCTGCCACTACCGTAACTGCCGTAGCCGCCTCCACCAGAAATTTTTAATTCTTCAGTGGAAAGATCGCGGATATTATCTAAGAAGCTTTCTTTGTCAGCTAACAAAGATGCGCCGAGAGGATTTAAGTCGTTAATATTAATTCCCATTTGCTTTTACCTCTTGTGTATGAATGTCAAACAATTTTCCTCAGTAGAAAGCAGTGGATTTATTTCCAATGCAATTTTCTACTCCATCGCAATCCCCTAAAAATAACTACTTAATTACTTAGATTGCTTAGTTATTCTTTTAATACAATTCATCTATGGAGATCAATAAAAATAGCTTTTTTTTGAGACATTTTCAGGGCTTTTGGTGGGAATTATGTCTCAATTTTTAATAGACAATACTTAAAATAATAGAAAAAACAGTCTATTTTACTAGGTACTGGGTTTTGGTAAAAACAACCAAATAAATAGCATTTTGCTTGAGGAAAATAGTTCCTATTCACACTCTACTATTAACTGCCAATTTTTTAAAGTTAGTTTAATAATCAATGACATAAAGACTTTCTTTTTGTCTTAATATCAGTTAATATTTTGTGCCGATAAAAATTACATTTTTGCATCTTTAAAAAATATTTCCTTTGAATACTCAAAAAATTGTTGGAAAACGTATTTTAACCGCTTAAATTAACTTCTAAATAAACATTTACTCAACTGCCAAATGTCTGATTGAAATTATTTTTTCTTGTCTAGCTTTATTCAACTCTTAATCAAAAATTAAAGTTTTGATAACTATCAGCCGTTTGATACTATTGTAAGAGGTAATACTTAGTAACTTTATTTCAAGGCTCAATAATGCAAAATGTGCTTTAAGCACCCATACAGCACTGATGTACTTGGCTTAAATCAACAAAATTATGGACAAGCAACTTCAGCACCTAGCAGAATTACTAGCTAAGATTTTGCCAGAAGACCTGCCTGAACATTTAGAGCGCATACATAGTCGCCGTTTAGAGATTGCCATTCGCACACACCTGGGTCAATCCCAAACAGAAATATGTTCGGCTTTGGGTTGTTCTAAAGATACAGCTCGCCACTGGATGACGATCGCCAAAACTGAAGGATTAAGTAATTTGTCCGATCGCCTTGGCAGACCCAAAAAAGTTGACGATCGCTATCTTGAGCGTTTGCGGGAATTAGTGACCCATAGTCCTAAAGATTATGGTTACTCTTTTTCTCGCTGGACAGCCAGATGGTTGAGTAAACATTTAGAACAGGAATTGGGTATTGAAGTGAGCGATCGCCATGTTAATCGCCTCTTAAAGCAAATGGGACTTTCTACCCGCGGTCAAGCTCAGTCTAAAAATACTGAAAAATCGGTGATTAAAGGCAATACGATTGTTATTGACGACCTCAATGCCTCTTTGAAATACGAGCTAGAGAAAAGTAATTTGGCTTTATTTATTGACCTAGCCGATTTTTAAACGATTCTGAATCATCTCTTCAAACGCAGCAGAGATACGTCGCAAATTAGGCTCTGTATAGGGAAAATTCCCAGCGTGATCGAAATTGTGGCGCATGGCGGCATTGGCTTCAAAAACAAATAATGTACCATCAGCAGCAATAGTAAAGTCAATACCGAAAAAATCAAGACCGATGAGGTCGCGAATTTGACCGAGCCGCTCAAAGTTGTCTTGACCCAGATAGCTAACAGGGTCGTCTAAAAAAGATTTTTCCGCATCTTGCGTCCATGGTGTATGTTGCATCAAACTGTAGCGATCGCCTGAATGAATATTCCAAGTATCATTAAACAGGTTAGCCACTGGATAAAACTCGCCGTCGATGAAGAACACCCGTATTTTGTTGAAAATTTGCTGATTATTACGGCAATCTTGAAATTGAATAATGTAGTATTTTTGATTTTTGGGATATTTTTGTAAATAATCTTCTATTGCTTGCTGGCGATCGATCAAAGCCACACTACTACCTGTTTGAGAACCCACTTTACGAATAATAAAAGGAAAGACAAACCCCAAAGCAAAAATTTCTTCAAGCACTGCTGCGGCAGAAGCTCCGTCCCAAGTTATCTGTTCGGTTTTGGGAAAACTGACCCCTGAAATTGTATTCAGTCGCAGAGCATTGCCTTGACGAGTTGTTTCCAGGACGAGGCGAGGGTCGTTAATCAAAGGAATAGAGGGATAGCGTTCGGCAAATCTAGCTGCGCTTATTAAAGAGTTTCTTTTTAAATCTGGACAGGCTATGGTGTTTAATAATAAATCGACCTGGGGAATATTAATTGACTCGTCGATGTCATCTTCAAAAATATTCAGCACGATTAAATTATAGTTCTCATGTTCTAGTAAATGCTGAGTAGAAAAATGACCGCCTTGTAAAATACTTTTACAAGTGCCGTCGTGATTCTGAACGAGGCAATATTTAGAATCTTTGAAACTGCGAATTCTTAAAATATTTGGTTTTTGAGCTTGAGGCTGGCTATCAAAAAAATAAGGATGCTGTTGTGCAACTTGTTTTAAAATTGCCTGTGCTCGATCGTAGTTTTCATTTTCATAGGCAATACTAGACATCTCTAAATTACTTTCATAGTCATCAGGCGCAATTTCTAAGCAACGTTGAAATATTTTAGCGGCGATGTCCAATTTGCCGATATGAATTAAGAATTCCCCAAATTCTCGCAGAATTTCAACTTCATTGGGAGCTAAGGCAATAGCCTTTTGATAGTGACTGAATGCAGCCGCTAAATTGCCATCATACCTCAGTTTTAAAGCTATAGCGATTTGCTGATGAGCCTCCGTCAAAGCCGAATTTTTAGACTTGCGATCGTCGGTTAACTCTTTACAGGCTAAACGACTGACATGAAGACGTACTCGATATAACAAGCGATCGCTTTCTGGAGATATTCCTGTCCTGCCGTGGAATGCTTTGGTATTATGAATAAATACTATCTGTCCTGGTTGCAGGTAAAATCTACTGCCTAAATCTTCTGCATCTAATAAGTCATCCAAACTTTTCATAGCAGCGAGATATTCATTAGACAAAGAGATATTTTCCGCTTCGGCTGTGCGCTCGATTTGCGCCTTGTAATATCGGCAATGCTCCTTACCTGCTTTGCCGAAGATAATCGGATAGAAGTCATTGCCAAAGGGATATACTGAAGCGCGTAGGAGTTCGATTTCTCTCTCCTGAAGCTTTGACAATATGTCCTCGACGGGAATAATAACTGACTCTCCCCCTTGAGCGTCTGCAACTATACATTGAAATGCTATCAACTCATGGGGTTTGTATTGATAAGAAGAATCTGTATGGGGTGTTAGAGGGAGATGGGTTCTACTGTAGTTGGTTACTCCTCTGGTAAATGTATCTTTTGAGCGATCGATGCGTACTTTGGTGAAAGATATGTGTTCCTGTTCTTGGCTAATATTGCTCTTATCAGAATGATCGGAATTTAACGAACATATAGCTTGGGATAAATTAATTAAATTAGTGCGATCGCCAACTGCCTGATAGCCATTGACAACAACGAAATGGGGATAATCTTCTAAAGCATTACAGATAGAACTGGCAAGTTCTTGCAGTTTCGCTGCCTTGCCATTGCTCGAATCTGCTAAAAATTTAGAGACTTCGAGAGTGGGAACGTCTAATAGTTTCACCATAGATTAAATCGCTTCTACATCAACACTGCTGGCTCGATCGATAATTGCTACTTAATAATTGTTTATTTAGTTAAAGAAGAAAGCTGTGGACAGACGCAGATTCCGCACACAGCTCCGTCTTTATTATTAATGAAAAAAGATTTTAGGGTGTTTGATTAATCGCCATAGTCGTCATCACCTTTGCCGTAATAACCTTTGCCACCATAGCCATCATCGTCATCATCACCACGGCGACGTTTACCACGACGTTTACCACCACGTTTACCGCCATAGCCATCATCGTCATCATCACCACCGTAGTAACCACCGCCACCAGATACACTTAATTCTGATTCGGCAAGATCGCGAATACAATCTTCTATTTCTGAGATTTCGGCAGCAGAAAGTAAGCCATTTTCTGAGGAGATTAAATCGTTGATTTTAATATCCATTACGTTTCTCCGTCAATAATTTCAATATTTTTAGATAGTTAATGCGATTAAGTTCGCTTTATAAGGCTTCCTGGTTTTTACTTATAAGCCTTATTTTTCTTATACATGAATTTATTAGATAAATCAATTAAGATCAGATTAAGAATATTTGTTTTGCTGTTAATAATAGTTTATTTGTATTAGTAAAATTGGTTTTGGCAATAACTTAATAATTCTTAAATATTAAA
>JAAUYH010030946.1_pt1 | contig 12671 bp, 7 predicted proteins | sample 7278061 | NCBI WGS metagenome assembly JAAUYH01 (sample SAMN14350203, study PRJNA611818) | marine sediment metagenome | isolation source: surface marine sediment (0.6m) | place: French Polynesia: Moorea | collected 2018-08
ACTACATAATCTGCCGATGATGCGATCTCTGGTATTTCATCTAATAAAGGATCTGGTTCGGTTAGTCGATAAATCTGGGGACGAGGTATGTTGTCTTCTAAATTACTAATCCAGGTCGAACTGGTGGCTTGGGAGTCGGCATCAACTAAAGCGACAGTTTTGTCTTTATTCAATAGATAACGACATAAGTGAACCGCACTACTACTCTTAGTCGAGCCTCCCTTTAAATTGATGAAGGCAGTAATCATAAATGATGCTTGCTCATTAATTAAAGTGCTGACTTGCTGACTTACTTCAGCAACATTAGCCTACATATTAGTTATTGGAAATAGAAAAAACACTCAGATTGAATAGTTGGTTTTTGACACAGTTAAGGAGGCAGCGATCATTAATGCGTTCTGAAGTAGTACTAAAGCAATTTATTTTGTTACAAATTATGACAAAATGCATCAAACCACAATTGTCTTCCTAAGTAATTATTAGAGAATATTCAAAAACTACTCTCTAAATTACGTATGCACGAGAGATATTTAAGATATACATCTATGAGTGATGAGGAGCTTGTTGCCCAAATTCTCAAAGGAGATGAATTGGCTGCTACCTACCTGATCCTCATAATTTGTGGTTCGCGTTTAAAATTTTTAACCCAGCAGAAGTTTAAAACTCTAAATCTTGAGTTTGACGAAGTAGCAAGCGACCTTTTTCTTCATTTAAAACAAAAGGACTGGAAAGCTCTCCGCGATTTTCGCGGACATAATAAATCTGGTCGCTCATGTAAGCTTAGTAATTATATTAGCTTGATTGCATCCCGACTTCTTTGGAAGAAAATGGAGAAAGCTAAGAAAGATATTGATTGGATTTCTCCTCTATATGAAGTAGAAGGATTATTGATTCCAGATCGAGCGGTCGAACGCAATCGATTAATTGAATATGTTATTGATGCTGTTATGTCTTTGGAAAATCCAGTAGAACGTGAAGTTCTCCTACTATACAAAATAGAAGGACGTAATGTACAGGAAGTAGCAGAAATATTGAATATTAAACCAGGAAACGTATATACACGCTGTACTCGTGCTTTAAAAAATCTTCGTCTCTTGCTTGAGCAGGGAGATGTTTATGTTTAAATGTCCAACAGAAATACAACTTACTTTATTTATCGAGGGCAAGTTATCAAAAACAGAGGCGATAAAAATTCGTCAGCACATTGCTGAGTGCCAAAATTGTTCTCGTGTATTAGCAGATATTATCCAACTTCAGGATTTAGAAGTAAACGGATTATTACCTGAAGTAACTCAGCAAGAACTGGATAATGCTTTTCGGGCGATAGAAAAATTAAGACAAAACCAGGAAAAAGCTCTCCCTACCGTTTCTAAAACCAAAAATCACCGTCTGACAAAAACCAACCATGAATCTAACGGTTTTTTGGGAGGAGTGATTGCTGCTGCTGGATTGACAAAAATCCATGAAAGTCAGGATTCATCAAGCTTGACTCCAAATTATGCCGAACAAAATGAAAAAAATATTTCTCCTCCTGTAAGAAATCACGAAATATTTTCCTCTCAATCAGTAGAAGACAAAAATTCGCCAGACACAGAAATAGATCGGGAGGTTGAAACTGTGAATAACATGAGTACATATGCCAAAGTTGAAGCTGCACCAACTGTAGTCGGAACGTCAGGTTTTGAAGGACAATCCTCTTTTATTCAGCAAAGTCATGCTGATACCTGCGCTATTCGCTGTCAAGAATTAATACTGCGTGATTTTGGATTAAATGTACCTGAAGATGTTCTTGTGAATCAGGCAATGGAACAAGGATGGTATACCCCTGGTGGGGGAACAAATCCTCATGAGGTAGGAAATCTTCTCGAATTACATGGAGTTCAAGTAAATCGTTACGAAAGGGCAAACATTTTTACCTTGACCAGCGAGCTTGCTAAGGGAAATAGAGTCATTATTGGTGTAGATTCTGGCGAACTATGGAACAAAGGATTTTCTGAAGAACTAGAAGACCAAATGGGAATTCAAGGAGCAGATCATGCTTTGATTGTTTCGGGGATTGACACATCAGACCCTGATGATGTGAAAGTAATTCTTACTGACCCAGGTTCTGGAGATATAGCTAAGGAATATCCAATGGAACAATTTATTGATGCCTGGAAGGATTCTAACTGTTTCATGGTAGCAACTGTCGAACCAGCACCTCTGGCTTTTAATCCTGAGATGGCTAATTTCAACTATGCACAAGGACATCTTTCAGAAATTGGTAATTTATCTTATGGAGATTTCCAACAACTATTCGCTCCTTGTTTGGAACTTGAACTTAGCGACTCACTTCTCAAAGATCAAGCTGAGTTATTTTCTCAAGCAGTCAATGAAGATGATTTTGCTTTAGCACATCCTGTAGACGAAGAAGAGCAAGTATTTATTGACGAGCATTCTGAATCGACTTCAGTTGCAATAGATCGTATTTGGGACGATCTAGATGACGATTTAGACCACGAATCGTCTTTAAACGATGACGATGATTCTCAAGATGATAATTACAACATTGATGATGAAGATGACTTTCAAGATGATGTCTTCTCGTAAAAAACTACTCTTAAATTTGCCTTTCGCATAAATAAAATTTCCCAACTCAAGTAAAACGGCAACAACTTCAATACAGCATCGAATTTTTTCATCCTTCATTAAGTATTTGAGCAAAATCATGCAAACTCCGTTAAACAATAAGGCTTTTTCTCAAAAAAATCCTCAATTTTTTACAGGTACAAATATTTCTTCAATTGAAGAAATTGATGCTATTACCAATGCAGAAGAACATATTCGATTTGTTACCAACCTGATTCAGAAGCATTCTATCTTTGGAGAAAGACAAGATAATCTTTTTAGACAGCTTTACTCTATAGATAGACGAGTTAAAGATTCTACGCTTTATCTAGCAGTTTTAGGAGAGTTTAGTAGTGGTAAAAGCACTTTCATCAACGGACTATTAAGAAAACGTTTGCTTAAAGCTTCAAGAGTAGCAACTACCGCATCAGCAACTTATATTTCTTATGGAGATGAGTTTAGCGTTAACGTAACTTTTTTGGATGATAGTCAAATTCAGGCTACAGAATCTAATACTTCAGAGTTATATCAAGCTATTTCTCAAATCAAATCAGACTTACCAAAACAATTCAAGCTTCAAGAACTGATAAATCTCCTAACATCTGACCGAGACGTAGCAGATGGAGTTAAACGAATTAATATTTCACTGCCAGAAGAAAGTTTAAAGTTCGGGCTATCGATTATTGATACACCAGGGATTGGAGCGGGAGCAGAGTATACGAATAATCACGCCAATGTAACTCAAACTGTAATTGAAGAATCGGCTGATGCCGCCATCATTTTGATTCCTTCTTCCTCACCAATGTCAGAGACTCTAATATCCTTTTTACAAACCACAGCCAGTCATTTTCTGCATCGTTGTATTTTTATCATTACGGCTATGGACGATCAAGAAGAAGAAGAAAGAGAAAGTATTATCAATTTCGTCAAACAAAAGCTAGAGACAAAATTAGGATTAGTCAATCCTGTGGTTTTAGAATCAGCAGCAATAACCATGTTACCGATTCCTCAAATTCCACCATATAAAAAAGGTATTTGGTCTTACTGGCAAAAACAATTTCAGAACCTTGAGAGCATTCTGTTGCAAGAAATGTATCGCCAGCGCAATGTAATTATTTCTGAAAGGTTAGTCTATCTTCTTCAAGAGATATTTTTAGACTTGAATCAGGATATTAAGGACAAACAGAAAAAACTCACAGAAGAAGAGCAATATCTTAACGCGAATTCTGTAACAGCAATTGAAGAGGTTTTAGGAAGACTTTTTGAGCAAGGAACAGAAAAAATATCTCGTCAGGGGGATATTTGTAAATCAAAAGCAATATCAAAATCAAGGAAATTTAGAACTAAGACCAAGGATCAAGTTAATGAAATTATTATTGAAGCAGGATGGGAAATTACTAAGAACTACGAGGATAGTGTAGAACCTAAAATCAAGTCAGAAATAAAAACTGAATCTAAAAAATTCATCAAGAAAGTTAATAAAGATATCAAAGTACTAAGAGAGTCTTGTGAAGAAGTATCTTCTGAATTCAAACACCAATTTGAAAGAAACTATCAAAATTTAAAAGCTCTTGGAGTAAATATTAAAATTTCTGATCTGACGACCTCTTCTCTTAATATCTCATCTTTAAATTTTTCTTCTCCTAAAAGCTTTATTAAGCAAGTTAACAAAGAAGATAATCAAAGAGCTGGAGGAGGAGCTGTTATCGGAGGAATAATTGGAACATTTTTATTACCTGGAATAGGAACAGCTGCTGGCAGTGCCATTGGAGCTTTTATTGGATATGGAAGTGGTAATGATTTAGAGACTTGTCGTCAGGGTGTAAAAAGTAGAGTAGGAAATGATGTCGATAAATATGTCGATAAATATTTATCGGAAGTACAATCAAAAATCAATCATTTTGTTCAAAATGCTACCTCTGATTTAGATGATGCGGTAGAAGAACATCTATCAAAATATGGTGCTGTTGTTAATAAAATGCTCGCGGAGCATAACAGAAAAAAAGAACAACTCAAAATTGATATTCTCGAAGTTAATTGTGATAGCAAAGAATTGAGCTACAGAAAACAAAAACTAGAAACTCTCCATTCTAACCTTCTCCAAGTATAAATCCATCTATAATCCAGAAAAACTTAGTATGACAAGCCAAACTTCACTTTCAGGGATTAATAATCCCCTTGCTCAAAGATCTAGTTCATGGTTAAAAATTATTCGCGAACTTGCAAATCAAACGGGGTGCTTAGAAGCTGTCGATCCTGCATTTCAAATGCTCAAAAAACTCCGTCGAGAATCAATAAACATAACTATTATTGGCAGTAGAAATACAGGTAAAAGCAATTTGATAAATAAAATTTTAAATAAAAAGCTTTTGCCTGTCAGTGCTATTTCAAATGGTACAGGTTTTTATATTCAAGGAGAAAATGAATCAGAAAAAGAAGGTTTTTATCTAGCTAATGATTCAGCTTTTCAGCCACTAGAAAAACTACAGCAAGGTGATTTTGGGATAGATTCTTCTGAAACCTCAGTCACCATTAATTTAGCCCATCAATGGCTCATAGATAATAGTTTCCATCTTATAGAAAAACCTACTTTTGATGCTTCTGATGAAGATATTAAGAAGTTAACCAATTATTACTTAGAAGAAACAGATTGTGCAGTGCTTTTAATTGATGCTTTAACGCCATTGAGAAAAGCGGAGGTGTACTTATTATCCGAATGTACAAGAAGATGTCTTCCTACTGTTGTTATCCTAACCAAAATAGATAAACTTCTGGAAGATGAGAGAGATGAGGTAGTTGAGTATGTTAACAAACATCTTCAATTACAATCTGATTCACTAAAGGTTATTCCTGTCAGTCTTCAAAGTATAGACGATAACCAAGTATTATGCATTAAATCAACTATTCAAGAAGAACTAGATAAAACTGATATTTTATCTCTTCGTACCCAACAATTAGCTGATGCTTTGCTCAATGTTTTGGGACTGATTAATTCAGCAGCACATACGGGACTAAAAGCTCAGACAAAAAATGAGGAAGATAGACAAAAAGAAATTAAAAAACGCCAGCAAAACTTTGATTTACAAAATCTGACCTGGCAAAAAATTGAATTAAATCTTGATAGCCGACGCAGAAAAATAGATGAATTGCTAAGAGACCATCTTCAAAAGAATCATACAAGTATCCTTGAAGTACTTTCTTACGATCTCAAACGGAATAATGATATCCGAACCTGGTGGGAAAGAGATTTGCCGTTTCGTTTGGATAAAGAACTAAGAAGCATAGCAGGAAAGCTTTCTCAAACTATTAATCAGCAGATTGTTTCCGATTTGCAATGGCTTCAAGGAGAAATATCCCAACAATTCAAATATCCACTACAAGCCTCTACTGAAGCTAATGTTACCGTAAATATGCCATCAATGGAACAACGAGAGATTCCCCTCTCCAACAGTAATCATTTAAAAATAGTTTCACGGCTTTCAACTGTCACTTGTGTCATTATTGCTGGCACAGTTTTAACCCCTCTGGGTATTGGTGGTGCGGGAATTGCAGCTAGTGTTTTTGCAGGATTAACACTAGAACAACTTCTCTCTTGGAATACTAAACAAGAAAGGGAGAAAGTATTTAGCGAACTCAACAAAGTAATCGATCAAGCCGAACGAGAGTATGCCTCTGAAGTATCTAACAAACTCAAAGAAAATTATAACCATTTAGTATCGCAACTCAAACAAAACCAAATGCGCTGGCAACAAGCTCAACTTCAAGCTTTGATGGCGGTTAAGCGTAATTCCGATCAGAAACTTGAAACGAACTGGAATCAGGTTATCCAGCAAACCAACCAACTAATTGAAGAAATCAAAACAGAAATCGGAATCTAATTTTCACTATCGAGGTTAACAATGCAAGTACAAAATTCTAATCTTTACGAAATTTACAATCAACGACGTGATGAACTATTAGAGCTAGCAGTCAAACAGGCTCAGATTGTAAATGAGCTAAAAATTGATGATATTCAAACCAAAGGAACAAAACAAGGAGAGATAATTAATGGACTGGTTTCTCGCTTGAAGACGGATAAACTAAGAGTACTCGTTGTTGGACGCTTTAGTGCGGGAAAATCGACTTTCATTAATGCTCTTCTTGGACAAAAGCTATTACCTTCAACACCCGCTCCCACAACAGGTGTACTCTGTAAGATCAATTACTCAAGCGAACAGGATAAAAAGGTCACACTTTATCCAAAAAAGGGTATGGGTCTAAACGGTGAAGATGAACCCTTTGATATTGAGGTTAATCAACTTGAAAGTTATATCAAAATCGATCATTTCAATGAAGATGATGAAGTAACAAGTCGATATAAGTTAATGGAACTAGAGTGGCCGTTGGAGTTATGCGCTAATGGAGTTGAACTTATTGACTCAGTAGGGCTTGACGACCCTGATTCCCGTGATGAAATTACTCTAGCTTATGCAAAGTCAGTTGATGCCGTATTGTATTTGATGAAAAGTCAGGATACTGCCTCCAAGAAAGATTTAGACACTATTAAACTGCTGCGGACTCTTGGTTATGAATCTTTATTTTTCATCATTACCTACTATGACCATATTAAAGAATCTGCTTTGTGGGGAGAAATGAGTGAAGCAGAATTTCAAAAAGGAGTAGAGAGAAATCTTACTGAATTTACTGAACTAGGTTACAGAGGAATTAAATATGTTGATTCCCGCAGTGGCTTGATGGGTAGAATGAAACGAGACTATCAAATGATCGCTGATTCTGGAATTGAAGATATAGAAAAATCTCTCGAATCTTTTTTAGTGGAACAGAAAGGAAAAGCCAAACTGGTTACTACTCTACGGTCACTACGTTCGGTTAATAGAGCAGCAAGACAAGTAATTCCTTCTCGTATAGCAATGCTACAAACATCTAACGAAGAACTTGAAAAACGCTATGAAGAAGCGAAAGTTCCTCTTGCCAATCTAGAGATGAAACGTCAATTGATGATAAGTAAATTTGACTCTGCTATTTATGACATAGCACGAGAAGCTTATGATTTAGCTGATGCTTATTTTCAAGACCTACCAAATAAAATCCCAGCTTGGGCTAAGGAATATAAAATCGAGTCAGGTTTGGGTATTCCCCCTCGTCAGAAAACACTAGAGCCTGTTGTCAGAGAAGTACTGAATCATCTCAAAAATAAAATTGAGTCGAATACTGCTGAATGGGCTACAGATGAGCTTTCCCCCATTGTTGAAACTCGAATTCAAGAAGTACAAAACAATCTTGAAAGTGAAGCTAGAGAATTTTTGAAATCGGTTGATAGACTTCGTGTCAATATTTCAATTGGTAATCAATTGAGCGATGAAGACTTAGCCAAACAAAAAAGACCTACTGTCTGGGGACGTTTAATAGCAGGAGGCTATACCTTGATGACTGGCGATTTCGTAACAGGAGGAGCGGGAATGGTCATGGGTTTAAAGGCAATGGCTAATACTATAGTTATCCAAATTATTGCGGGAATAATTCTGGGAATATTTGGATTGATTAATCCTATTGCAATTATTAGTGCAGCAATTGCTTCTATTATTGCGGGAAATTTCTTAAATATTCTTTCACTCAAGGGTGCGATCAAGAAAAATATAGGCAATAAGCTAAGTGAAGAACTTACTAGCCGTAGACGTGATTTGGCAAAGGAAGTTGAGAAAAAGGTTAAGGATAATTTAATGGAATTGAGAAATGCTTTAGACCAAGGGTTAGCTGGTGAAATTAGTAGTGTTAAAGACGAAGTAGAAAAAATCCTTGAAGAACGGAGAAAAGGAAAGCTTGATACCAAAAAAGAGATTCAAAAGTTAAGGAGATTTGAGGATAGTAATCTTGATATTGACAATCAGTTGGAAACTTTAATGTATGAAGCTGGATTAAGTTAGTTGTATTTAGACGTTCATTTTCTACTATTGTTTTGTTGGGGGTGTGTCCTGATTATGTAAATAATTAAGCTACCCCATCTTTTAAAAGTGTCCACTAATTATACGAGCAGTTTTTTGAGAGATAATTGATGGTTTTGGGTCGAATTATACGCTCAGTTAGGCAAAACTCAACGTAGAACATATCTTATACGCACAGTTTAAATAATAATTCTAATTGAATAATTATCGTTATACGCTCAGCGTTGTTTTCTGTCCATTTGCTGTTGGATCGCCAGTTAGAAGTAATTTTGCGATCGCTATCACTTTCTGCGGCTTATGACTAATTTCTGCTCTTGATCTTGCTTAATAAAATCAACAGCCAATGCTATTTTTTCATCTGAAGTTTGTTGGTTGTATGTTTTATTAGCTGTTTCAAGGTCGTGGTGCATCATGTAGGCAATTGCTCTTCTTGTTTCTTCGGGAAGATTTAGATTGTTAATATGAGTGACGTAAATATCTCGTAGAGCATGAGAATTTAATGGAAATTTAGTTTTACGTTTGAATATCCCTCTGATGAATTTTCCGAAGTGCGATTCAGGATCGTCGCCTTCTTCTATAAAGTCATCTCCTTTTGTTGTTTTAATAAATACGGCATTTGTTTTCTTTTTTGTAGCTAGTTCGTCGCGATAGCCTTCAAAGAACCATTGATTTAAATAGTCATAAAATTTCTTTCCATCTTCGTACTCGACATTGTTAATTTCGTGCCAGTAAGTGCCGTAAGTATCTCCAGTTTTATATTGATGAGGAAGTAGATGAATATAATATTTAGGTTCTTCTCCTTCTTGAAGATTTTCATAGCTAATGAAAGTATTGCGCTTGATATCTCTAATTCCATATTTCAAAGTTTCTCCAAAAGTTAGCTCGCGTAAAGTTCGCTGACGATCTGGAGGCATTACACAAAAGAAAGCAATTGCTATAAAATCCTGAATATGTAATGCTTTTGCCTTTTTAGTTAGTTTTTGTCCTTTATTATTTTTGCTTCTTTTGCTATAGTAATGATCTTGATTTGCTTCTTTTCTCAATCTCTCACAAACCATTTCTATCTCTTCCCAGTTAAAAGGAATTATTTTTTTGTCTTCTTCTATTTTCTTGTTCTTATAAATATCGCGCATACAAACATGTAATCTATTAATTAAAGAAATATCTTGAAAATCACTATTTTCTTCAGTATCAGTAATATCTCTATAAAGAAAAGCACTAAAATTGATTAATGCTTGAATATAGGCTACTTTAGTACCAATTGATGATCGTTTAAGATATTCGCAAAAAAATTTATTTATAACAGTTATAAATTTTCTTGATTTATCTTTAATTTCTCTTTTTCTATACCATTCTTTTTTGGCTATTTCAGTTATAAAATTTTCGTTTTCAAGATGACTATATTCTTCATATCCTATATAAGGACTAATAATAGGAAAAACTTTCTCGATAGATAAATCTTCGACAGATAAATTATTATATTCTTTATACCAACCAATAAATCTGAGTAGATTTTTTAAACTTTTCTCTTGAGTTGTTTTTCTGCATTTATTAGCTCTATATTGATTATAATAATCTAATATATTAAAAAATCTTGAAAGGCTTGATTGCGATTTTTCATATAATTCACGATTATCTAGATTTGGATATTTAAGTTTTAGCTCGTCCAAATATAAATCTGGATCGTTAATTAAAATCACTTTTCTATTCGCATATTTCTTTTCGCCAATCCATTCTGATTTATCCATAATTGCTTCGGTATAAGATAATATGGCATTTTCGTTATGCTTATTTTTTTCTTGGATTGGAGTAATGGAATCTTTAACAAAATTAAAAAATCTTTTTCCGTAGCTTACATGGCTTTTTATTTGTGTTTTGCTTTTGCCATACATTCTACCTCCCTTTTTAATTAGTTCTAAATGAGTATGGATATCAAAACTAGAATCTACTTTAACTTTTTTTAGCTTGTGAACTTGTTTTCTAATAGTTTCTTGATTTAATCTCTCATTTTTAAGACGTTTCCCCGTAACGGCAGTTAAGTAATATCTAAGTACTGCTGTTTGCACACAGCCAAATTTATCAACGGAAGTAATGAATTTTTTGTTAGTGAAAAAATCGTAAAGAGAGGTTGGATTGTAAGTTGTCATTTTGCTTAAAACTGCTTTTTACGTAGTCACAAGAGCTAAAGCTGATGTATATCTATGTATAGGTTATCAGAGAACTATATATTTTATCCAACTTTTATAATAATTTTAATAAGCTTAAAATTTTTAAGCTTATTAAAATTATGTTTCAAATTCATTTTGAAAAGTAGCTATAAACTTGTTTATTCATAAGCCTGTAGCTACTTTCAAAGTTGAAAATTATTATAAAAGTTGGATAAGTATCTTGATAACAGAGCAAAACGTTGGACTTTAAGAATAGTAGTCACAAGAGCTAAAATGTATTGAAAGAAGGATTTTGAAAGTTGGATAACTGTTGGATACAAAAATTGCTGCTAATAAACTAAATTAACTGGGTATCATGGGCTTAATAATGAAAGTGATCGTCCATGAGCAAAAAATTATTTGTCCAGATTCATAATCAGAAAAAAAGGAAAATAAATATATCCATAGATTCAGATTTAAAAGCTAAACTAGAAGACCAAAAATCTATAGATAGTATTTCCATAAGCGAGAGAATAGAAGACCTCTATAGACAGCACAGAGAAGACGTAGAGAACATAATAGTTTCAGATTCGCTTTTTCCACGTTCTAGAGGCGAACGAGGTAAACCAATGTTCTCCAATCGCCTTAGATCGACGTGCGGAATTTTTCTTACTCCTGATGCGATCGCCTTTTTTGATTTGCAAGCCAAGAAAAATCAAAGTGATCGATCCAAAATTATTGAATTAGCGTTGAAAAATACCGCTTTTTAGCTGTCTTGAAATTTTAAGATATGGAATTACGCTTGGAAAGCGGCAAAAGAAACGGCAAAAAACAAAAGCTAAAAATGCTAATATCTATATTTGGCAGGCAAAACTAACGGCAAATAAAACGGCAAAATGCAGGAGTCAATTTCCTTAATCGAACCTTTGATGCCATCGGTAGAGAATAGACAACTGGTAAATTTAGCATCAGAATTAATTGAAGCGGCAGCAGGTTTGAATCAAAGCGTCCATCCAGTATTGAGACAAGAACTGGGTACGCTAGTGCGCTCGATGAATTGTTACTACAGCAATCTAATTGAAGGTCATCGCACCCTCCCCAGAGATATCGAACGGGCTTTAAACTCCGATTTTGTTGACGACGAACGAGCTAGAAATCTGCAATTAGAAGCTTTGGCTCATATTAAGGTGCAAGAAAAAATCGACCTGGGTTTGGCAAAAGGTTCGGTAGAATCCCAAGAACGAATTTGTTGGCTGCATCGAGAATTTGCCTCTCTTATACCAGCTTCTATGCTCCAAATAACTAATAAGTCAGGAGATAAAGTTATTGACCTAATTCCAGGGCAATATCGCAGTGGAGATGTGATTGTAGGCAAACATATTCCTATTTCTGCTGCCGCTATTCCTACTTTTCTAGCTCGATTTGAGCGAGTTTACAATCCAGCCAAGTTATCTAAGATTAGTCAGATTATTGCTGCTGCGGCTTCCCATCATCGTTTGCTGTGGATACATCCTTTTTATGATGGCAATGGTCGAGTCAGTCGCTTATTTTCTCACGGCTACTTAAAAGAAATTGGCATTGGCAATAGTCTCTGGTCGGTGGCTAGGGGTTTGTCTCGTAATGTTGAGGACTATAAAAAGTTTTTAGCTTTAGCTGATTCTCCTCGCTGGAATGACCTGGACGGAAGGGGCAATCTAACTGCCAAAGGTTTGATTGAATTCTGCGTTTTTTTTCTCAATGTCTGCTTGGATCAGATCAAATTTATGTCTTCTTTAATCGAACCAGAGAAGATCTTAACCCGTATGGAAATCTATACAGAGGAACAGATTCGCCTGGGTAATTTACTGCCCAATTCTTTTCTCTTACTCAAGCAGCTATGGTTGGAGGGAGAAATCCCTAAAAGTCGCGTACCCCAAATTGTTGGTTACAAGGAGAGACAGGCGCGTACTTTACAAAATAAACTAGTTGAATCCAA